>Ga0163217_1050250_pt1 | contig 15732 bp, 8 predicted proteins | sample SynspAceP_FD_185933 | JGI IMG/M metagenome (GOLD analysis project Ga0163217, IMG submission 185933) | Saline lake microbial communities from Ace Lake in Antarctica - Synechococcus sp. Ace-P (PacBio error correction) | ecosystem: Environmental > Aquatic > Non-marine Saline and Alkaline > Saline ...
TGCAAACTGTTTGAGCAACGAGCGGTCGCTAATAGGGTCGCTGTAATGCGCCGTCATGAACCGCAAGCGTGCATGCAGCCCTTGATTCAGCGACTGCCACTCTTTTGGCCCGTTTGGTTCATTGAATTGGTAAGGCGTCCAATCGCCTACGCAAGGCAAATGCCGCGCCTTTAGCGTCTTTTAATTTAACCAAGCCACGGTGCCGGTTACTCTGCGCAAGCCGCGCCATGGAATATTCAGCGCATCAAGCTGACTACGAACGAGTGTTGCGGTGGTTCTTTTTCTTGCCAGCTCAACCGGGATTGAGCATGCAATTCTTAACGCAAGGTTTCAGCAAAGGCAATATTTTATCTTGCCATGAATCTGCATAACGAACCCCTTAATAAAAATCCAAAGTGATAAAGAATCCTCGTATGACTTCATACAGTTAGTAATTAAATAAGAAGGGGTTGGCAAGTGCGTAAAATCAAAAAATAACGTCAAGAAAAAAGCAGAAATAGCAGGGAAAATAAAAACGCCGAAAGAAACAAAATAAACGCTAAAACAAACGACAGTAATAGAGAAATATGAAAAAACTTTAATTTAAAAAAAACCTAGACTTCACATTTATTTCTCTAAATAATGCCTAAAGTCGGCACTTTTACGTGCTCTAAAAATACGCGTGAAACGCCCTAAAAATTAAGCAGTTAAGCTGCAAAGTTTGCGTTTAAAAATAGATATCCAATGTCTAATGATTGTTGTGGTAAGTGTGTGTTTGTTAATGTTTACAAGAAGCTAACTATTGGAGTTCTAGTTGTACCTTATGGATTGATTTCAAAACCCAAGACAAAAAGAGAGGCAAAAAAAAAGAGAATGACAATCGAGAGAAGTAAATAGCAGCTTAATAAAATATTGTTGACGTAGAATAAATTACTGAAAATGACTTGGGTGATATTAAAGTTTCACGCCTTATTTTTTTAAAATAGCTAAGGAACATCGCGATCAAGTCGAAGCTGCCGCGCCTTAAACATTCTGAAAAGCCCCAATTGCAGTCAGTAATGTGAGCTGGTTTATTCAACTTTCCATCACTAAACAAGATAATTGAAACCTTGTTTACGTGGTTTTTAAACGGATTAACCCCTACTAGCCGGATCATCTGGTCAACCTCGAAAACCACGTTGGCAAGAGAAAACAGCATTGCTAGCTTTGCTGTCATTTTTAGCTAACCCACGATAAATACTTTTCTAAAACCAAAACTGACACTTGATGGATTCATAAGGGATGCTCGAACTTTTGCTCGAATACGGCCTTTGTATATTCCAGTTTTGAATTGGCTGTTTATTATTTTTAGACGGGTGCTTTTTTAAGATTATTATTTTGCTTGGCTAATTCCCTAAAAAACCAGCTGCAAAATCACCAGTCGGCTTTGACAATACCGTTTTTAACACGTTTTTCGCGCTTTTGACGCCACGATAGCCAGAATCTTGCCGAGTATAAAATAACTCTTCTTCACCATGAAGCAAGATTCGTGTTTTCCGGATGTCGTGGCACGTTTTGCTTGCAGTCGTACTTAGACTATATGTGTGTCAGCCCCGTTCCTTGCAATCCACAACCAATGTGCGCTTTTTAGACCAAGAACCACTGCTTTCCTTTCCCTTGAGTTTGATGTATTTCAGGGTTCCTCTTTCGTTTGCGTTTTATTCTTAGTCGAGCTGGCAGGCTTCAATAATGTTAGCACTCCCACGATGGTGGCTTCCTTTGAAGGTAAATGCCGAGGCGTCAGACAACCACCTATTCACCTTCTTTAAAAAAGCGTGGCGCCGAGAGTTTGTTGTTTTTTAAATGAAGTGGCCATGAAGTTCATGATGGTAGTGTGATCGGGAATCGGTTTATCTAACGATAAGTCAGCAAACAAACGCATGGACGGTTGATCTCATTACAAAGCATTTCCATCGGCTGAATCACTGATGTTGTACCAATGGTTGCCATTGCAATGATACGGAAACATGGTTGAGAGTGGATAAGGTCTTTCTGGCCATTGCCCCTGCCCCTTTGGGAATAAAAAGGCTCAAATGACCGCTTCTAGTTAATCCCAAGACATCAACGTCATTCCATTCCGAAGAAAAGGATAAACTTTCTTTACGGGTGTTAACGGGCGTTTGTTGGTTTGAAAACTCGCTGTCCGGCAAAAGTGAGTTGGTGTGACATTGTTTGAGACTCGAAGACTTTAACGCATTGTCTCATGGCTGGGAACTCTGTTTCGCATGGTCCCAAAAAAGGGGTTTACTTTGGTGTGGTTTACGTCCTCTTAAGAAACTATGTCACGGCATCAAACTACATATTTGCCTACATTTTTCTGAATTAGTCTACCTATAGTTTATTTCTATATTGAACTCTTAATTTGGTGAGTACTTTGCGGTGAGGAACAAAAAATCAGTGTTTTTACTGGCTACTCTATTGTTTTTTTTTGCCATTTGAGTGGATGTGTTAAGAAAATAATAAGGTTGAGCGGCATCCCAATGTTGATGGGTTTTGTTTTTACAGTCCTAAAATGCTCGATGGTGGCCATTTAACCTGTTACCTACAGCTGTGATGGGAGAGCGTGTGAGTCCTCCATTTAGTTGGGTGGTGCACCTGATAAAACACAATATTAATGCGTTGATTATGCATCAATATATGCTCCTGAGGGCATTCATTGGTATTGGACCATGTATAATATTCCATCAGTAAGAGCCAAGTAAACCAGTGGTGAAACACTCGGTGAAATAGTGGTAAATAGTGTTTAACAAAATTTTACTTCAGTAAATGCGCCACCTTTGTTCTAAAGGACCCTGGTGAAAAGGTCTACCAAGTTTATCTCTCTATGCTTATCGTCACCCGCAAAAAATAAGTGGTAATAGAGCCTGTGAACGGGTCCACAGTTGCTTTGCTGCCATAAAAGACATCACTCCTTGTTGCTACTAACTATGACGGTGGACTTATGAACGTGAAGTCTAATGAAACGCAGAAATTTCAGTCAGAAGATAGTTAGACCAGCGGAGCCAGGTGAAAACTTCAATCCGCCCAACGCTCACTGACAGTTTTGATTCTCTTCAGTTGTGATGTTATTAGAAGTTTTCGGTGACTGAGGCCGGCTGGCTTTTTCATCTGATGTCTCGGTGACTTGTGATAAGGATACGCTTTAATGTGGCGTCCCTCGACTTACCCGAGATCATGAAATGATGACGGGCATTACAGGCACTAAATGAGCAAATACCCGTTCCAGCAGAAGGCTATGCTGCTCTATTAAGCTTAACGCGCTAAAAAAGCAGAAACTTTTTACGAACGATAGACGCTGCGTAGGTGTCGCAGTAAATGGTGTACCTATTTACGATTATTCCATCTCAAGGAGAGTTTGGAATGTTTGAATTGAATACGATGAAACACACGAATACCTTAGCGCTTGGTCAGCTAGATAACTGTGGTGGGCTTCTGGGTCGTGGTGACGATTACCATTATCATGCCCGTCGCCAACTTGTATGTAGATCCATGAAAACCAAAGGTGATGACGCCATCATTGGTTGGGTTATGACGTTATCCTTTGTATGGTTTGAAAAGAACCCAGATGGCAGTGATATTCGCATCAAGGTACATTAGATGTGTGTAATGGCCAAGCAGATGGGAAACTACGTTTTACCGTACCAAAATCTGCGACACCACCCTTATATCATTCCAAATGTGTTAGTCGGTGGAAGTGGAGACACGCCAGAAATTACCTCGAGTTGCACCTTTGAGTGGAGACTTGAGGTATAAGGCGGATCCTTCGCCGCACCACAAAGGTGGCGTAGAGAATTTAATCCCATACCCTGTTTCCCTGAAAGATGGCGGTCGTACCATGCGTTATCATTTCAATAATCCTAGGTGAAGACTATTTCACACACTTATACGCCTTCCTAGTCCAGGGGTAAGGGGTGTTATGATTTCAACAAAAACCATTAAGCAATGGCGGCAAACTGGAAATCGGAACAATTTGTCGAGGTGAACAACCGAGCCAATCCAAATCCACTACAACAGAAACAATGGCAAATCAACTACAAACGCAGCACAGCGTCACCTTTCTCTTGTGACATAATTTTAAACTAGATACTTGGCGATAAATTGGTTATTCGGCTGCCTATATTGGAGACACACTGCTGGTTGAGGATTCCGTGGCCTATTACACTGGCGTTCTTTTAAATGCAGAGAGTATCTCGTTTTTCCGGCGATTATCCATTGAGGCTTAAATTGTTATTATGAAAAGACTTTAAGCAGAACGATTCAAGGCTTAGAGTACATAGGGGCTCGAATCAACAAATGGGAGATGGTGGTTTATCATGCAACTACTGATAAGACACAAATAAAGTGTTGCGGTGGAGCAATAGCGATGGAAGTGTTGAGGTACTGCATAAAAGCACCCTCTTAATAACTGTGTGAGAGCGAATCGAATCCAGTTTGCAGGCAAGGCTATTGTAACTTTTTGTCTAAAGAAGCACCAACAAACTGGTTTACAAAGTGATTTTGATGATTCTAATTGGGCACATGCTCTGAAGCAGCCTAGCTTTCCTCTGTCGGTCCTAAAAGACGAGTTATAACTTTATTAACTGGGACATGCGCGGCGCAATTTATCTGGGGTGAAGATCTAGAAACGGATAACACTATATTTGCAAAAACCACCATAGAAGTAGCTCAATAAGGAATCTAAATGGCAATCCATCGTTAAGCTTAAAAACTATTTAAAAGCACTATGGGTTGTTCTTGTGAAGTGAGTTTAGCAGATGATATTACCTGCTAAGGCACATACCTTAGAAGAAACAAGTGCCAAGTAATTTAGAGACGGGCAAAGTTGAATGTGAGAGTTCTCCGGATTTGCCGCATTTAATATTAGCACTGCAGAAAATACCAAAGCTTGGTTAATGGGTTGATATAATGAAGTGATGCCTAACTGATTTGAGTGCTGATCAAACCAGTGGACTTTTATTAAAGATGCACTGAAGCAAACTTTTAGGCCTGTCTATGAAATCAAACAGACGCTCACATTTGAGCGAGTGGTGATACCAATACACATCATGAACATGGTACTGAAATTGTTTTTTCAAGGCTCGCATTCGTTTTTGCTAAAAGTAACGACATCTCTGTCTCATTTCCGAAAAGCTTAGAGAACGGTACACGCCAAAGTTTTTGTGAAGCCCATATATAAAAACCTTTTTGAAATGCCGGCGAATACGCAAATTATCGCCTTTTAACAAATCTTTAATTATGTCTTGCGTCCTGTGAAATTAATACATAAAGTTCTTTCTTTTTGCGTTTTATATCACCAGCATGGCCCTTGTGGGCTTAAATGGTTTTGCGTTTATTTTATCTGACGGTTTTCGACTGGCTTTAAATCAGTTTTTGTCGAGCAAGAAGAGCAAAAACATGTGGATGCGGTTAAGCAGCAAATTGAATTGAGCTGTATAGCCAATCAATAGCTGGCACCGGATTTTGAGCAGAACAACACTATTGTGGCGCTCAATTGTTGAGCAAAACGCAGAGCTAGGTGTAGAGAAAAGATCCGAAGCCCCAATGGTGAGGGCGAATCTACGAAAAAGATAGACAAGCTAAAGGCAACAAGACCGTCCATCTCCGCATTTTTATGGATACAACCCTACCGCCAGGGTCATTGAAAACAGGCCAAAGGATCAGTTTTATACGATGTCAATAAACAGGTTAATCGTCGGTAAGGGCGCATTTAAGCGACAAGTCACAGTAGAGTCTATTTTACTGAACAATAAATGTTATTGGTTGGTAGTGGTTTGCGCCTCCGTCTAGTTGAAAGCAGCCCGCCAAGGCGTTTTTTAAGCAGCACAGGTTTCTATAGCTTATTTTATGAATACCCTGTGTGTGGATGTTGGTGGCTTTTTATTGTCGCGATTGTCTTGTCTCGACATTTAAATGAAGCCGATAAGGCAGAATCGTCGCGGAAAATGCATTAAAGGGGGATTTTGCCAATCGAATTCCGCCTCCTAACCCAAGATGAGCTTGGAACCTTATCAATGAACGTTAATGAACTTGCTCAAACACTAGAAGAGAAAATCAACAAATGCCGTGCCCGGTGGGTGTCCAGATACATCGCACAATAAAAAACACCACTCACCGTAAATTGCGCTCCTGCATTTATTGGCGGTAACAAGATGGGGTATTTGTTCCTGAATGAAGCGTATTGCTTTACTGATCAAGCAGGTAGATAACCTAATCTATTGTGATGAATTCTTACTCAATTAGCTCATAGCGATACGGCTGTTTTTACGTATAATTTTAGGGCATGTGGGATAATCAATTAACGGTCTTAAAAGTAGCCTAGGACCGATTTTTTTCTAATGGGCGTTTTTGACAGCTAAGGGCTGGTGTTCATAGTCAATCGTTACAAAAAGCATGGGCCCGAGGGCAATGTTAATTTAAGGCGATAAAGATCGCTTACCACAGTTGTTTTTTGAATTTGTTGGAAAATGCCGTAAAGTACACCAACAAGGGAGGGACAGCTCAAATATAGAGGTCAATAAAAACCGCTTCCGATATTGAATTGACGTTACAAGACTCGGCTCCGAGTGTGTCCCCGAAGAATCAAGAGAAGTTATTTGAGCGTTTTTATCGAGTGCGAGAAGTCTCGTAATAGAGCGTTAGGCGGTTCGGGTTAGGGTTGGCGGCTTTGTAAACAAAAATTGCCGACGCTCATAAAAAGGCGAGATTAATCTCAAGATTCACGGCACTTGGCGGATTGGCCCGTGGCAGATGCGCTTTTCCGGTAATTAGAGAAATAAACAATTGGCCCAACAAACAAATACTTATCGGCAGAAACCGTAAGAAAGATATTGCGAAAGTGCCCTAAATGGCTTTATAGCCATCAGCAAGGTACCAAATAACGGAATATTTTAAGAGCGGAAAAGGTGTTTGTGGATTTGTGAAAACAGAATCCGGTGGACTTAATTCTTCTCGATATCAATGCTTCCAGAGGTGGATGGAAATTGATATTTGCAACAGATTCGGCTTTCTCAAATGTTGGCCATTATTATGGTGACAGCAAAAACGACAAGAGGCGATAAGTTGTTGGGTCTAGAGTTAGGCGCAGTATGATTATATTTGTAAGCCGCATTTAGCCGCAAACAGAAGTCAATGGCTAGAATAAAAACCGTATTAAAGAAGAGTCTCTCAGCCTAGTAAATGAGTACTGGAATATCAGGTTTTGAGCTTCATAAAGACAGCTATCTCGCTTTTAATTGAATGGTAAAGCAAATGACCTGACGCAGCGTAGAATTTAAAAATATTGGCTCTTATTATTGGGACAGTTGATCGCGTATTTAGCCGAGAAAGACAATCATTCTCTATGCCTAATAGAGAAACAACCGACATATCCGGAATCGTAATTATCGTAATCAACTAAAAAATATACGTAAAAAAATCGCAAGAAACTGAAGAGTGGCCTTAACCCCTATGCCACTGTTTATGGTGTGGGCTATAAAATTCATAAAGATTGGCCTGAGGGCAAAGAAAGTATAGACTGCCTACCTAAGTCGAGGTTTCATAAGTTGATCCAAAGGCAATCAACTCATTCAATGCGAGAAAGGAAAAATTTCGCTTACTTGTTTTTAACCGGCGTTTGGTGTTAAAAATTTCGCTGTCGGCAAAGGTGAGTTTGGGTTGTGAACGTGGTTGAGACTCGAAGATTAAACGCGATTGTCCCCTCATGGTAGGGAACTTATTCGGCAATGTTCCCTAATAAACAAGGACTAGCTTAGGCCAATGGTTAGGGCCAACTGCTTTTGATTTTAAAACTCGATGTTCAAATATGGCCCTTCGTAGCGTTTTTTGGTTGTTGTGACTCAGCTTTAAAATCAAATAGCGAATACAAAGCCAAAGACAGACCGACGCATTCATAGTCTTGATTTTCGATTTAACGAAATTGCCATTAGCCGTTTTCTTTTTCAAGGCCAAATAACTCATGGCATTCGACCGGTTAGATAAGGCTTGTTCGTTAATTTCTAATGCATTTTTTTGCTTGGTATCGAACTTGCCAATTTACATCTGGCATCAAAGGTTAACAAGCGAGCTTCAAACTCCTAAATAACTCATTCCTCGTTACTTTCGTCTAGCATCCATAATAAATACGTCACATCGTTAATGGTGTGGGTGTTTGCTTGCCGTGTAACGAATCCCAAAACTAAGTTTCTGGATAAAAGCCAGCTGCTTAATGTAGCACTTAGGTAAGCTAAGAAGAGGCAAACATTTCTAAGTGCTTTTACACGAACAATTGTCTTGGCTCAATTAATCAAATGATTTATTCATTTTTTGCGGATTCTGGTAATACTGGCGGAGTGCTGTCCATATAGGTTTAAGAAGTTTTCCCATATTTCGTGTGTTCTTTGCTTTTGTTAGTTTTTAGTTTCTACAAGAAATAGCCATGAAGCCACGAATAGTGCCCTCTCGCCATTGTGTATGACTGAATCGCAGTGGGCGACTTCATATAAGTTTCCCCAGTCTTTTTTGAGCTAACTTAATCGCATCTATTAATTTGGGATCATAATCATTGTGTTTGGTAAACTTGTTTTCAGATATTTGTTGCATTTCATCGTCAGCGAACTCTCAGATCCATGCAAGCGCATTGGTTTTTGTATCCATGGTTGTTTAATTGCTTTATATCACATCTAATCGCTGTCTCAGACGCGATACAGAAAGAGAAAGTGCGGCGAAAACCAGAATGATAAATATTTGGTTCATTGTTACCTAATAAGCGTAAAGAAATAGGTGCGTGTTACAAAAATAAGGGAGAAGCTCTAGATTCGTTTTTTGGCCTTAAACGGTCGCGCCCATTTCCAACTCCAATAGGCGAGTGTACCGACAAAAAAGGCTTCTCCACCAAAATGAAATAAACCAAATAGCTTTGCACTATCAGCGGTAATGAAAAGCGAGCCTCAGACAGTTTATTACCGCAAAGAGAGTTTTGCTAGCCACTAATAGGCAAATGATTGCTATCATTGGTCGGCTTTTTTATCGTCGAAAGGGTGAGGGAGTAAACAGCATAGGGATAATTGACCTAGGGCCATCCGACACCATAACGCTCTGGTAATTGATATAAACGCTTGTACCAGTTCGTGAGGAAGATAACCACATCAACACCTGCATACGATGCGGCTAGTCCATCTACATAGAATGTTCTGACGAATGTTCCATGTCCTCTTACCCACGTTCCTTTCAAGCAGGAGTTAGCTTAATGAGTAAACGACTTAAATCGTTTCACGACCAACGCAATGTCCTTCGCTGGTTGGATGTTTAAGTTCTTCACACTCAAGAGAGAATGCCCATGGGCTTTTGCACCAAGCCGCAACGTTTTATCGCCTCACCTTCAAGCAGCGGCCAAATTCCCTTCTGTCACATCCAACTATCGACAACGTAAACGGAGGTTATTTCATAATGCAAAATAGGCTCTCCGGTCCATAGTCACGGACCTGTAGATGACCGATTTTTGCATGGCTTCGCCTTGGTTGCTGTACGCAATAATCCATCTGCAAGACGCTTGCTTTTCGCCCGCGTAGAATTAAGTCAGCGCACGTTTGGCATTGTTATTCAATCCTGAACAGAAAATAATCTGAGCTAAAAGAAGAAGTAGCTTTTCGCCGCACCTAGTGGAAGCGAAAGTAGGTATTGTTTTTTAAGTAGGTTTGGCTGCGTTTCGTCCATTGATGTTCCTCGTATATTAATTTTATTGCCAAAGTAAATTTCGTAAACGGGCTTAACGTAACAGCCTTGTTAGATTTTTTTGCTCGAGTCTGGTCGTTACTTTTTTCCATGACATAACTCAGTGCGCACGGTTTCCCGCTTGCTGACAACACAACCATGGATTGTGCCTTCCGCAACCACTTATCAACCATACAAAAAAGGTATGTAATCATGTGGAAATACTTTTTCATCCCAGCCCGATTATTTCCATCCGTCACTTCGTATTTTTTGCAGAAAACGGTTTTAGTGAGCGTTTATATTTCATCGTATGCTCTGCGATAACAGGCATCCAACCTTTCTTTTTGCATGGTTCTGCTAAACCTGTGGCGGATAAACATATCGACTCTCGATAGAATCGCAAATGTCAAATAGCGGCCCGGTTTTATTCATGTGCAAATTAATGTCTAAATCATTTGGGTAAAACGCGTAACTTGAGCGAAATTCTTCGGGTGCCTTAATCGGTATTGCGGTTTTGAATTTTGACGGCGATCAACAACAAAGATCATTCGAAAAATCAAGCTCCATTTAGGTTCCTTTAATTCATAACTTATTAGCAATATGTTTATGGGTGTTGCTTGTCTTACTGACAGGCCTGCATTAAGCTAATTTTCTTTCTTTTTCCGAAAACCAGTAACAGAAAAGTCAACAATGCTATACAATTTACGCTTTAAAACGTATGATTTTGGGGAATTAGAAGGAATATTGATTTGAAGTGTTTGTCTCAATGTCATAAAAAGACATAAGCAAAAGTCATTAAAACACTTTTTAAATACCTGCGTTTAATCGACTCATAGCCAAGATTTGAGATTCTTAGATTTATTTTAGTACCTTAACGTTAGCGAACCGAGGATTCATTGATATACCAAGTATTCGTCTTTGCGGTGAATGCCAATACGATCAAGGCTTCACGTTTCTCCATAAAGGCCTTTCCATACAAAATCGAAAGCTGCCGTCATTGATCGGCCTTCCGATAGTCCTTGTAAGACACCAAAAATACTCGTAACCGAGGTTCAAGCCATTTTTGGGCTTGCATGTGTTTTGATGTCATTTTGAAGCGCTCCATTGAAAAGTCGACTAAGATCTTTTTTCTTCATTAGTGCTTAATGATAGCTCATAATTGCCTGTATTGTCTGCCTCAAAGCATTACCTTGAAGAAAGTTTTTTCTGCGTGGCTTTTTTTCCGCCCCTTCAAACCTGAAACATTGATAGCATCCTTGTTTCAACTTTAAAAAATTTGATTTAATATCGTTTATTTGTCAAATTTCATATGCGAATTATTGATTAGGTCTAAAAGGCTTAGCGCCTTCTTGTTTGACATACTTTAAACGATGGCTTTTACGTTGAAGCCAGTTTCGTAAATACTGAGACAGATGTGTAAAAGATAAAAGGCGGCGTTTTTTAATTCGTCAGCCCAAACACGCCAGCATGAATAGGAAGTAATCACAGACAACTTGATCGTTTCGCCCACAAGGAACTCTTTTATTTTCCAGCTCATGATCAAGCAGCTAAAATATGTCGGTGATCCTACTTTCTTGAGCGTCGATAATATCGGTACATTCTCGCCTCATGTGGTATGTCTTTGAGGATAAAAATAGAACCATTAATTCCCGGCTTGAAGGGTTTGGTTAAAATACATCATCCATTGAAAAAAAAATGCTCTTTTTTTGTCGCCTATAGGCGGTATCAAATTAGATGAAAGGGTGCGCTTTCCAGCAAATGTAATGCAGATAGCGGGGCTCTCGAAAATAGCAAAAACCAAAATCATCGATTAAAGTGGGAATTCGGCCAGTTGGGTTTAAAGCCCAGATAACCAGAGATTTTTTGTTCCTTAATTTTTTCGATCCACCATGAATAAGTTCAAAGTCAAAAGCCATTCAACTCCCTCAAGTTACAAGTGAGGCGCCATGCTTGGCAATTAAATGATAAAAATATAACTGGTAGCAAGAGACGATCCTTCTAATGTTGTTTATGTTCAAGTTGTAAGACAAACATAAGTTGCTTTTTTTTTCGCCTTAAGATCATAGTTAAGCCTTCAATCACCTAGAGTCACGCCTAACGTTTTATAAAAAATGATGATAAGAAACTTGTCAGCCTATGCCTGACTCTATCAACGAAAAGGCGATAAACGAAGGGCAAAACGAAAAAGCCTCGTGTTTAACTTTAAACCACTCCAAACATTCCCCCTTCCATTGCCATTAGCGTCTTCAAGAGTCATGGGTAACAAGCAACGCGGGTAATATTCCGCTTGGCGTATTTCGGCAGCACGAAGGCCGCGTAACTCCCGCGGCGTAGTGCTGGTCGAGTTTTTGCTGAACGGTTTTTTTCGTCGAGCAAGTAAGTAGTCAGGCTTGAGGAGTAATGTTGCGAAAGTAAGGCGGACGCGGGCTTGTTTGGCCGCCGGAGAGCTCCTTTCGGTAACGCGTTTTGGCTTTGTCGGTCATGCCCGAGTCGTTTTAGTGGCATCTGGGGGCGAGTACAAGGCGGTCTGGGTTTGCGCGTTTGTCTGGTAACGCAACAACAAATTTTTCGATGATGCTCATGTGCGGAAACAACAAAGGCATTTGTTGTAAGCAGGCCGACTTTTTCCGTTTTCTGTGGTTTTGTATGGAAGTGGCGTCGCCAATTAAGAAACGCTTCGCAGACGCGGGTAAACGATGGCGCTAGCGTGCCGCTTCAAAAAATTCAAAACAAACTGGATTTTCCAATGCGCTTGGTCCATGATAGACAAGACGTGACCGTCAGCGATGTCGAAGCTTTTATTTTGAATCAGTGGTTTGCATTTTGATGACAAAGAAAATGCATTCACGCGAGCACGTTTTAATCCTTTTTTGTTAATGCTTTTTAAGCCGTTTTTGATGGTGAGTCGCCATGGCGTCCAAGCGCTTGGATGATCTGCGCTAGCCAAAACAACCATAACGGGAAAGAACGCTTTGTAACAGCGCCATGCTACCCACTTGTTTTCGGTCACCAGACGCCGCTTTGCGCCAACCGCTTCGGTGGTTAATGTAACTGTAACGCTTCGCCCTGCAATTAACGTGGCAAGTATTGGCAATACTGACTGGAAAATCCCATGGCAAAACGCAGTAAATAACGCCGGTTTGAGCATGGCGATTTTTGACATTGACGTAATGACGCCAAAGGACGATTGTTAAACGATTGGTTGTAATAAATAGTCTTCGTTATAGGCCAAATAAGGGCCTTTCAAACGTGAAGGGTAAACATAGGGCAATACGTACATGAAAGGTTGCAAGGCGATAATGGCGCAAAGATCGCCATTTAGGTTGAGGTATATCAGCAATAATCAAGACCAAATAAAAAGCCATTTCGGCAGCAAGATTGGACACATAAATGAGCCAGTCAAAGGCGTGTTGGCTGTGAAGGGATAGCAGAATTCGTCATGCTAATGGCGGCTTTAATTTCAAACATAAGCAGCTTATGGCACAGAGCGATCAAGTTGAAAACAACGCAATGATTAGGGTGTTGAGCGCTGAAGTTCCATCAGCCAGGGTTGGCGCGTTCTTAATGTTTGTCCCAAGTCCACTGAGATGGCAGCGCGTCGGAAACGCCAGCTCGTTTGGCAAAGACCAAAAAGGCAGCAGAAATGAGGGCGATAAAATGCGCTCAGTAAAGTGAACGCTCCTAGAATAACGCCAGTGCCCAGCAAGATGTCTGACACGCCGTGACCGTTTGCCATTGCCCTGCGTTCACAGCGCGTCCAATGGCGCTAAACCCTTAATGAGCCAAGTTCCCAGCCCCCAAGCACTAAAACAATCGTGATCATCAAGAATTTGCGCCCGCGCGGCCGGTAACGCCATGGCCAAATCGGGATCAATTGAACCAGCGGAATAAAGTCACCGCTAGGGTGACGGCGGTATTTGGCCAATGACTCTAATGCCAAATCCACGACGGTTTAAACTAACGCCACACAATAAATAGCAAAAGAATTAATTGGATAAAGCTGAGGAAATAAGTACTTACGCCACAAAAGTGAAGCGGCTGTAGGCCTAGGGCTTGGCATGCCTTGCATGCTTTCTCGTGCTTGAATGCTTTTCATCGCGGCGAGCATGACAAACAACAAGTAAGGGCATTTCTTGATGATTAACACGCGAAGAATCAAATGAATCCAATAAGGGTCTTGTACGTTATCCAATCGGTGGGCGTTCAAAGCGTTACGCAAGGGCTAAGGGTCCGTACAATCCAACCCGATGGCTCATAAAAAATAAAACCGGAAGAAAAAAAATTTAATTCGCTATGGCGGCGTGAGGAATGGCTAAAATGGGTGAAAGCAAGAGCTTCTATCTTTATGAAAAAGGTCGTTGAATAGCCCCAAGCCTAAATAAAGACAGCGCTAAGCCAAAGTGCCAATACGGGCGCCCAATGCCCCCGTGGATAGGTCAGTTTTAAGGCCTGCGTAAAATTCCCCTTGGGAAACATCGTAACGCCCAAGGGGAAGAAGTTCCTATTCGCCCAGTGGGGGGAAATAATGAAAGCGGAAGCAAGGTAACGCCAAACAATGACAAATGGGGAAGGGCCAGTAAAAACAGTGAATAAAACCTGTGACCATTGAATGTGTTTTAGCGGCATCTTGCTTCTTAATTGCGTATGTGGTTTATTGTTGAATGATGATTTACTGAAGCGTAACGCTGACGCCATTCCTTTTTCTAATGCGCCAACCCCAGCTGGCATGAGGTTCTGGTAGCCGTTTTTCCAAGCTCTTCCAATTTCAGTGTTGCGATGCCAACGTGGGCCAATGCATCGAATTTAGCCTTGCTCGTCCCTTCGAGAGCTTTGTGTAGGACAAAACGACTTAAATCCCCCCAAACGGTCGCGTTTTGTTTTTTGATTTTGGGCTTCAGGTGACAGTAAAAAGTTAGCGACAAACTTGTGCGCCAGCTTCACTACCGCTGTTGTAGGGAATTGCTAAAAAGTGCGTGTTACCAAATAGTCCCGCCGGTAAATACATAGAGCGTAGCAGTGGTCGGGCAAGTTGCCCTTGTCGAATCTGTACGGAAAGCCCGCCGAAATATCAAAGCTTCAGGGCAAACGTCTATTTCTTGATCGTCCAGTAAACCCACATTTTTTCTGAACTGGATGGAAAGCTTTCGCCGCTGCGCCATGCGACGGCGTGTAGCTCCATCAAGATATGGCCCATATTGGCGCGCGTGATATTTAGTCAAAATCACGCTGTCTACTGGCTGAAGAAAGGGCTTTTTCGATGCGTGAAAGTTTCGTAAAAGCTTGCTTTAAAAATCGAGCCAAGAACTGTGGTGGCTCAGGTACCGTAATTCGGCCCGGATGTGCTTGGCATAAATGAGCAAATTCAGGAATGGAATTTCGGCGGAAAATTACTTAAGGTTGCAGTGTCAATGCATAAAGATGACTTGTGCCTGCCCCAAGGATTCCTGCCATCGACTGGCGTACCGAAATCTTGAAGTGAGGCTTTGGCGCGCGTTTTCATCGACGTATTTTGTGTAAGCTGGGTAAAGTTGGGCTAAAAGGGCCCAAACAGTAAGTGATTGTCTTTCATGCACGGAAGTTCTCGGCCGTAGCAATAAAGGTCGATAAGACCCTTTTGGTGTTTTTTACCTGCGGCTTTTTTGCGATACGGCGATTTACAGCATCCGGATGTGTCGGTCAGCTTCACTTGTTTTAAGGTGACATTTTCGTAGTCGTCTTTAATACCGATCTGCCCGCCCATTGAATGTAGTCGTTATGTTGTCTGCGCCGCCCCAAGCATTAAAGTAAACCGTCTGTCCCTTTGGCTTCTTGTAAGGGTGCTTCCCATTTTCTGACCGTAGCTGGTTGAGCTGAAATGGGCTTAGCATGGAATGAGGTGGACAAGTACTATTGGCGGCGATGGAACGGCAACGAACGATTTTTCATTCCTTTCTCTGATTATTTCAATAGTTTGGGTTAGAACTCTATAGTACCCCGCCCCCAACCTTCCACCTTGGCAGGGGGAGGAGCTTTAGCAGCAAATTGTTC
>Ga0163217_1084320_pt1 | contig 15732 bp, 24 predicted proteins | sample SynspAceP_FD_185933 | JGI IMG/M metagenome (GOLD analysis project Ga0163217, IMG submission 185933) | Saline lake microbial communities from Ace Lake in Antarctica - Synechococcus sp. Ace-P (PacBio error correction) | ecosystem: Environmental > Aquatic > Non-marine Saline and Alkaline > Saline ...
AGAGAGAGATCTTAGTCACGGCGCAACCTTGGTTTCCCTCTTTCAGGCACATGGCAAAAAATCATCCCCCCCCAACCACAGGGCCCCCGTCAAAAGCCCCCTTTGTGGGGGTGGCCCCGCCCCCCCAAAAAAAAACGAACCCCAAGCGCCCCAAGAACCCCCCCCCGCCCCCCACCGCCCGGTATGGGGGGAAACGGTCCCGCCATAAGGGTTTGGCAAAAATCCCCCCGATCCGGCCGCAATCTTTTCGGGGCAAGACAGCCCCAACAAGGTTGCGGCATGTGGCCCGAACAGTCGGATTCCCCTCCGGATCGCAGCCCCGGCCACTCGTTATATTGTTCGGGGCACAAAAATATTCATCCGCAAGCAAAACCAGGGCCCGAAAGTCATCCCAGCCCGCATGTATGGCCAGCCCCCAACAATGCCTCCCAGTCCAAACCCAGACAACCCGACGCCGTCCGGGGGACGCCACCAATGGCAATTTTCCGGGCGCGGCAATACCCATTTTCCAGGAAAACAGGGCGGGCCAACCGCCAAGCCCATTGCGTGAGTCGCCGCGAGATCGAGCTTTGGTGCCGGCGCCAATCCAGCGGCCGCCTCCGATCCGAAACTGGTGGTATCGAATGAGCTTCGGCAAATCCAAAGCTGTCCGGCCCACGCCAAGAACGAACGACCCTTCGTGTTCCAGACCGGTTTTTTCGTTTACCAATTTCATGAATCCCGCGCCAAGCCTTCTGCTGGCAGATCCAGAGCTTTGCGTGATGTCGGCCACATCCTCCCCGAAACAAGGATTATTCGGCAGGCGAGTCCCCCTCAATGTGTTCCTGCAGCAACATTTCACCGTCAAAGGCCCAGTACCGCCGGAACCGGAGCCCCGCGAAGCGTGAGGTGTCCTGCAATGGACCTGGGCTTCGAAGTTGCCGCCGCGTTCCCACCGGGCGCTTGCGCGTGGTGGCCGATCACCGAACCAAAATCAGCGAAGACGAACCACGGACGGAGCGGCGCGAAAACGGGCTGGCCGGCCATTTCCACCTCCTACTGCGCGGCCCCAGCAGAGTTTCGCAGGAGAAACAAAATTCCCCCCCCGGGCCCCCCCCCCTTCCCCCCCGGCCAAACGCCTCGGGAGATTCTGACACGCCGCGTTGTGCCAAGAATCGCTACCGGAACAAGCAACGGCGACGCCGGGCAGGTCCTTGCTTCCGAGCCATTTCGAGGAAGGCACCACCCGCAGTCGAACATAGCTGAAGCGGTCTGCAACACCGCATGATTGAGCGCGGCCAAACCGTATCTCCCCGCCCGCGACAGGACAGCAAATTTCCGGCTGTGTCGCATCGGCAGCCGCGCGCGCCACCGCCGACGGTTCCCGCATCGAAAGGCGGCACCTCGAACGCGCCAACGGGCCATTCCAACACCAGGGTGGCGGACATGATTGAGTTTTTTCCGACAGCCCGCGGATGCGTGGCTGGCCCGATAATCCAGAATCATCTGATCATCAGGCACAGCAATCACGGAAACGACGCGACTGGGTGCCCCTTGCTTGAATTCCCGGGCGCAATGACCACATCCGAAGGCAAGGATGATCTCACACCCACCTCCGTCTGCACGTCCGGAGGATTTCCAGCGCCGTTTCGGCCATGTCGTGTTCGCAGAAGCGAACTTGCCCACATCGAACGCCCATCGCATGGAGGAAGGTGTTGCCATGCCCCGCCAATTCGCCAGATGGTCGACCCGCGCAATTGAGATTTCCGAGCAGATCCAGCTTTCGAAGCGGGATCTTTGCCCCTCCCGACCACGGCCAATCACCGGGACGTTTTCGGGCGCGCCCAACGCAAATGTCCAGGGCTTTCGAGTTTCGGCCCTGCAATCAGACCGACGGCAAATAGGCCGGCAACACAACGGGCAACCCCCCTCGGTCCGAGGGCATGCGCGCGATGCGCAGCCGAGAAAGCGTCATTGACAAAGACATCGGCCAGTGCGGGCAAGGGATTCCACAAACTGCGGATCATTGGCCTCTCCCCCCCCGCATGATAGCCGCGCATTCTCAAAGCACGAAGAATTTGCCCGTCTGTCATGGCGGCGGATGCCTCCATGGCCGCATCACCCAGCGCAAATCGGGCAAAACCAAATTCGCGTCCCAGCACTTCGCTAAGCGCCTGGCAACGGGGGCCAGCGAGACATCTTCGGTAACGCGTTTGACTTTCGGACGCCAAAATGAGAAAGGTGGACAAGCACCCGCGCGCCCTTGTCCTGCCAGCTCGCAGATCGTCGGCAAACCAGCGTTCAAGGCGCGTCCGGTCCGTGACCTTCCCCCCCCGACCATCGGGACATTCAGAATCGGCACGCAACAAGGACGCGGTTTTCCGGCGGGATTGAGATGCATCAAGAGTGGAAAACGCGCGTCATGCAATTTGTCTTTCCTGGAAGGTCATTCAGAGAGTAAATCAAGGCTGTTCCACACTGTTTATAACAGCCGCTCCCAGCGGTAAAGGCACAGACCGGGTTCAGGCCGCAGCAGAATTCCGCGCCTCGATGCGCCCGCAACGCCAAAAACATAGCGCAATCCCGATGATCGCGGCCAAAGCACGAGTGTCACCGGCGCAAAATCCAGCTTCCGGTGCTGGTCCACCCAGGCCATCGCCACGGGACGCGCACGAGCTGGCCCGAGCTGGGACCCCTGCATCCACAGACCTGGGTCGGCCCCACCAGCCCGGGGACGGCGCAACCACGGGCGTGGACGCAAAACAGGCCTGGCCGGGACGAGCCCGGCAATGAAGGAACAGGAAGATCGCCGCCCCCAGAACGCACCGGGAAGGAAGAGGCCATCATCAATACATCAGCAGGGCACTGCCCGCGATCAAGCACAAAAGCCGAGCACCACGAGAAACAACGCGGGACCACACAACGCTGGAGCGGCAAAACCGGCAATGATGTTTCCGAAAATATTCACACGCCGTCACAAAGCGCGAACCAGCGCCGAGGCCGACCCGAGACCGAGCGCAACCGGCTTCGGTGTAAAAGGTCGGGGCCAGCAGGGCAACGACCGTCACATGAATTGCGATAGGCCCCCGAAGGTCAAGCGCCAGTGTCATCGGGGCCGATATGCAAGGAAAGTCCGCAAGGCCTCCGCAAAAGGGCCGGCGGGTACGGGCCCGCACCCGGCGCCGTGTGGCGCGCGGCCGGGTCACGACCGAACCAAGCGCCCAGAAACCAGCCAGTGCGAGAACGCGCCGTCAAACACGACCACAAGCCGCGCCAGCCGAATGGAGTTCCAGAACACCGGCCGTGACAAGAATCATGATCGCGACAAAACCAGGCGGGCCCCAATACCCGCTGTTTAAGCAGGCCAAAGATCAAACGATGATCGCGGGCGCGCCTGACCACCAGAACCAATCGTGGCGCGACCGAGGCCAACAACGATGAAACCGAACCCTTCCCAGAAACACGGCTGAGCAGAAGCACCGCAAATCCGTCCGCAGCCGCGCCGTCAAAACTCGGCCGTCGCCATGGCGAGAAACCCGACAACGATCAGGCGGCGATGGCCCGCCGGTCCCCCATGGCACCGGCGATCATGCCGAAAGGTGAATGCCCCAGAAGATTGAAATCGAAATGATCCAGAACCCCCTCACGAGGGAAAGACCAAGCTCATGCGGATGACCGGCAATGCGGCGGGTGCCTTTTCCGAATCTGGAAACGCAGCCGCTACAAGCCGGCCCCAGAAATCAGATGCAGACAGGCAAAGCCAGTTTTGGTCCGCGATGACGCCTCGTCCAACCGGTTGGGAGCGCAGACAACATCGCGGAGAAATCCAAGGCCTTCGGGGAAACGTGCAGGTGAGTCGGGACGCGCTCAGGAGTCGTGGGGCGAATACTGGGGGGCGGTCTGGTGGCGGCAACACAATCCTGGCCTTAGGGAATCAAGCATCCAGGCCTGACCGCCGGTGTTTGCGGCAGCACGGCGTTGCTTTGCCGGCGGCGGCTTGTTTGTCGGACCACAGAACGAACCCGCTCCGGTCCGGCATGGAACCGATCCGGTGCAGCAGCTTGTTACTTGGCTAAGGGCGAAAGTTTCTTCACAATCGCCACCCGATCTCGAAGAAGGTGCGGGTCTTTGCCCAGAAGTCACGAAGTCCGTAAGGTTGTCGAATATCCTCAGACAAAGGCATGCGATGGGCAAAATCGTCAACCATCGTGCAACCTGCCGCATCGGGGTCGGAGGAGCTGGCCACTGGGGGTTTTCGAGAAATGTGCGGACCAGTGTGAGCCGCCCGCCCGTCGAGGAGGATTGAACAAATTGTAGATCGAACGCAGCAAAGCCGTTTGGCAGTGGCGTCATCGAGCGGCAAAGGTTCAGCGCGGGCGCGGTCGCAGTTTTCCCTTCACCGGTGTCCCCGATGAAGTAGGAGCGGTTGTGCCGAAAAGTTCGGGAAAATGACCGGGCGGGGCGGCCAAACATCTTCCAAGCGCAGCAAGTGGCGAACAGAGGCGCGCGTCGTCAGACCGACCGGCGGCAACCCGCACCTAGCGCGGCAAGAAAAATCGCCGGAACGTCGCATTATTCCCCGTCAGACCCATCAAGACGGCGGTTCACAAGCAGAGACCCGCTGGTTTTACCTCGATATCGCGAGCCAGCGCGGAAGAGAGCCTCAGACACCATGAGGCTGCGACCGTTGGCTCATCTTACGCGCTCTATGGCGCGTCCAGCGAAGCCTCCTGTAAATCACGGCGGTCTGCAGATAAGAGCTCAGACACTATGCGGGACGCGGTACTACCTAGCGCGCCAGGCTCCACGCAGATCCACCTCTCGTCAGCACGCACGCGAACAACGCGGCGCACCACAGCACCCAAGCTCTCCCACACGGGAGGAGGGGACTCGTAACGGAGGGAAACTCCCAGACTGGTCAAGCGGATAACACAACTCGGGCGCATATTGAGTAGCACGCCGACAGCACACGCGTGGCCTCGCAGAGAGTGCCTAGACACGCCAGATGTAACAGTTTAGTCTGTCACCTTTACGAAGACGCGCAACGTGCCAGCAGACGCGCTTCCATGTTGCACCGGTCTGGGCGCGCGGCTGCCTGCGCGCGCGGGGCGCGAGCCCGCTTGGCAGCTACCAGACTCCATGTCCACGTTCATGGATCTCAGGCAGATCCAGTGCCGAGATTCGCGCGACAAGTTGAGCAGCGCGGACCATGAGCCTCGCTACGTTCAGTGAGGCAGTTGAAGAGAGCTGTCTCTCGCGCAGGAGAGGTGCAGAGAGAGCGCACCTTGGTGAGATCGATCCTCAGCTGCCGTATCAGGAGCCCACGCCGCGTTCTCTCGACGAGCGCGCTGAGTCATTCAAGTCGTTCGACAATACGCGCACGAGTTCGCAGTGCACCCACGCTGCAGAATGAGCACACTCGCACGCGTCTGCCGAGAAAGCCGAGTCCACATCGCTTTGTATCTGTTGAAGCATGTGATCTGAGTTTGCGACGAGCTTCGCACTCTCGATCTGGACATAGCGCGAGACGCCTCTGCGCGCGAGCCGGGCACGCAGCCGAGAGAGGGCGACGCAGGGCGTTTCTATTCACATGATGACCTCGCGGCACGCACGATCGATTAGACGAGTGCTGATGGATAATCGGCAGTAACGAGTAGATTTCTGGTGCCCGTCCTGGGTGCATGCTTATGCTCGTGATGCTATATGAGAGTGGAGGCGATTCGAGAAGTGTCTGAGGAGCGGAGGTGCGAGCTGCTAGTCGCACAGGTTCGACTTATCTCGAGTATCGGCAAGTTTCGAGATATTGCACTAGAGAGTACGCGTGTCGTAGAATAGGCTCGGTGGTTCCGCCGGTTGTCTCAGGCCGAAGGACACGACGCACGTGGGCGCGCACACGGCAAGGTATATGGCGACTTTTCATCGAGCAGCACGCTTGGGCCAGCATGCCGAGGCTCGCAACAGTAGCGCGAGGCAGTGACCGTGCGTGGGACGAGAGAAAGGACACTCTCTTTCTCATCGTCTGTGTTGTGTATAGTATCGTATCTGTAGATAAGATACTGACGCGGCTGAGTGAGAGCTCAGTGCTATCGGACTTGCAGAGAAGAGAGAGGATGGAGCGCCTTCGATCTAACTAGAGGTGAGACGTGAGGCCCGCGGAGCAGAGGGCGCGCCAACATTCGTCGGTTATGACGAGTTGCGGCGCTTCGTGAGCGTAGATAAGTCTTGCACGCGCTCCACACGGCCACCGAGCGCGCGCGCGGAACACGAGAGGATCCACGGAGTTGCAGGTGTCCCAGCGCGCAAAATATCAGAGGCGCGAGGTGACATTCATCCGGTCGCCCTAAAAGTGCTGCTGACTTCCACCCGATGCCGAGCGCCTGACGAAAGATGCGCCGGAGACCCCGCCCGCAACCTTTCGGTTCACGGGGGTCCCGTAGTTGGAATAATTCTCCCCGATCAGGCCGTAGGCGAAATTTCCTGTTCTGAGAGGACGCTTGCCGATCCAGTACTCGGCGCGGCAAGCCAGAAGACGCTGGACAGCTGTGTGGCGTGGCGGGGGGGCCGGTGCATGACTTTTGTCCAGTCGCGGGATTTTCCCGCCCCCGTCGTCTGCCCGGCCACATCGAGGAAATGTCCTTGACCCCCCGAAGGTCCAGCCCCGCCAACGCGGTCCCGTGCCCGAATTCCCGCAAACCTGAATATTGTCAGTGGCTGCAAAAGGCCCCGCACACGAAACTTCGATAGAGGTTACTCATTCCGGTATCTGCCAACATCCCGAACCCACGCCCGCATCACGCAGGGCGAACGCTGGCCATCGCAAACAGGCATTTCATCAATTAACCATCGCCCGGGACCGCCAGACCCAGCCCCAGTGGCAAGGCCGTCAAGGCGGGCATGCGGCAGGACAATCTGGGGGCAGACCGCCCGAGGACCCGGCAATGCGAGCGATCGGCTCGTTGGGCGGCGCGAAACGGCTCGGATCTCCTCATCACTCGTCGCCGATACGCGGTATGCCACACCCGGGCGCTAGGCCGGCAGGGCCAGAACGGCAACCATCGGCCAGCAAATCGGGTCTAGATAATCGGAGATCTGTGTTCCCTCGGGGAGGTCACGGCAAGCTTTCGGCCCTCCTGCGGCGTGACCGCAAGAAGCCGCGCCTGCAAACGTGCAGCCACGGCGCCGCTCCCGAAGACGGGAATGCACGGATGCGGAAGTCCACGCCTGATGCTCGCGCCCCAAGGCTTCCGCGCCCAAAGCGTGCGCGCCGGATGCCCAGGCGGGCCAATGCCCGGAACAGGTGCAACGCCCCCTTGGCGGCAAATCCGGATCGGCCTTGCGGAGCGAGCAGGCCTTCCAACCTTCCGACGTGGCAATCATAAGGCCTGGGCGGTGCCTACGCATGCGGAGCAGCTCGAACACTATCCGCCGCCACAAGAAACTGGCCAGCGGCGGGATGGCCCGGTTCGCCGGTCCAAGAATCAACAACGACCAAACGGCCTTCAAGAATGTCGGGAGTCCGGGAAAACCAGCCGACCACATCAGACTGGTGGGCCAGCGGGCATCAACACCCCATCGCACCCGCCGCATGACGTCGGACGAAAACACGTAAGATGCCAACAGAACTCGCCGGGGATCGCACCCGAGCAGACCGTATCCCGAGCCAAGTGCAAAAATCGACCAGACCCGCGGCGACCCGGCAGACGCCGAGCCCGGAAGAGGAACCCACCCGAAACACGACCGGGCGCATTCAGGCATTCCGCGGGCGTTCCATATGGGTGTTCTCGCCCGTCAAGACCCGTGCCAGCTCTTCGGTCACCGTCTTGGCCACGCAGGGTGGCACCAGCAAAGCCAGACATGCGCCTGGATCGTGACGGCCGGTTGCCGTCGCCGCCGCATGGGTGCAAGCAGCCAGTCGGGGGTTGCCGGCAACCGGCACATGACCCGCAAACATCATGATGTCCTTGGCGGTAAACAAATCCAGCCCCGCAGCGCCCCATCATCGGCCCCGGCCACCACAAACTGCCATGCGGCACGAAGGCACCCACGCTATCTTCCATCCCATCTTCTCCGGCAAACGCTCTTTTCCACAAGACAGGCCTAACCGATCCAAGGCCGGCTTGCACAAATTCCAAAGCTGCCGGATTAGCTTCGTCCCGCCATGAGCACGATCAAAGCCACAAACCGTCCCCGCCCAGCAAGAACCCGACACACGGATCGACTGGCGCAAACCTGATCTGGGTCGCGCCTCGCTCCGGGATCAATGGTGGCGGCGATCCTCACGAGCACCAATGACTGGTTCCTAAACTTCGTACATGTGACACCGGCCTGCTCTGGAACGCGGGATTGTCTTTTTCATGGGCCTTCGTGATCGGGACCCGTCATGCCGCCGTGGTCAGCTTCCCGGTGCCGGCAGGCGCATCACCCGCACGCGATTGGAATGCCAGCATGAATGTTCATCATGCCGACCCTGGCGATCAATCGCACCGACCAGCAGGCTGGTTCCTACGCCGTCCCAGTACGGCTATCTGGAACTGGGACTTTCCCGAACTTCTGGTGGCTGATCGCCCGCAACTGGTCATCACCGCAACCATCCTGAGCATTCAAAAGGGTGTGCTGATTCTTCTGCAACCATATTCTGGTCTATCTTGGAAATGCGGAAGCCCGAATCCCGATGGCGAACGGATCGGCCGCCTGATGCGCCGTTATGTGCGCGTCGTGGCCTTTCAGGGCTGCATGCAGGTGCCTCATCATAGTCATTGCAATGGCGCGCTTCGCGACAGGACCTTTAGAATCGCTCCTCAGTATCGGAGGCCTGTAAGCAATTCCTCAAACGCCATCCTGAGGAGCGCGCAACGCGCGCGTCTCGAAGGAATGCTGAGACAAGCCCCGGTAAGGCACTCAGCCCCCCGCAACCCAAGATGCCCAAGAGGCAGGCCGTGGCGTAGCTCACCTGCTTGAGGGCAAAGCTCGACTTGATGCTCGCCAACGCCGGGGATGCGGGTCAGATGAATTCAAGCAGGAACCCGCTGGAAGGATTTCCCAGATCAGGGTCAACCACCCGCAACAGGTAATCGCTGTCGCCCGTCATCAGGTTAACAGCTCGCCAGACTTCGGGCCGCGCACGATCGCGCGCTCGAAAAGTTTTTCCAGCGCAATCATCCACTGGTCGTTCCAAGACAACCTGCACAAACACGCTCACGAACACGGCAGGCCCAATTCGGCCCGGATCCAGCAGGGTGGAACCATTAGGAACGGATCGTGCCTTCGGATTCGAGCCGTCGGAAACCCGGCGCAAACAGGGCGAACGGCCGAACAGATTTATCCTTCCCTCGGACAGCTTCCACATTGGAAAATTCGCGCGTCCATCCTGCAACACATCGAGAATACGGCGATTCAAATCGCATCAAAGAGCTCTGAAACCGGCAATATTCAACCCTCTTCCATTGTCTTTTTTGAAGCATTTATTGCTCCAGTATCAGGGTTTTCACGCCAATATTCGCAATTCTTCATTGGGCCCGGATGTTACCCTGTCGGTCCCGCGCACAAACCCGGATATGCAGCAATGGCCCAAGAAAGCCTCTGGCAAGACCCATCCTGTCCAATATCGCATCCGGATGCTCGAGGAGCTGGAGAAGAAAATTCTCTGGTTGTCCTCCTGGACGATCCACAATGCCAACCATGTCCCCGCAAAAAGCCGCGATGGCCTGAAGGTCGGCGCGGGCCATCAAGTCCTCCCTGCGCCTCCTCGGCCACGCTTCTTGACGGCGCTTTACATGCACACCCTGGCGCCCCGAGGACCGGGTGGCGCGTAAGCCGCATGCATCGCCGGTGTTCATGCCATCCGCAGTACATGCTGGGCAGCAGACGCGGCGGAGAAAACTCGAAAAACTTTTCGCGCACTGGGCGGTGCCCATTCCTATCCCTCGCGCCACCAAGGATACCCGAATGAGTCGATTTCTCGACCGGGTCGGTCGGGCCTGGGGCGTGGCCGCAACCCCTGTTCGGGGTCGATGGTGCGTGGACTTGTCGGCTGCCACGAACTCGCGGACGCACGCCCCAACAATCGCCTGTCGGCTGATGGGGGAAATGCCGAACTCGACGAGGCAATGTTTCGGAAAGCCCCTGCTCGAGGGCTGGAAACACGGAATGTGCGCAATCTCTGTGGGTCATCGATTACAACCGCCAGAGCCCTCGACGGCGTTGTGCATGAATTATCTGTTCCAGGGATCGCCGACTTCTTCAGCTCGGTGGGCTGGAAAGTGGTCGAAATCAAATCACGGCAAGCCTTGCTGGAAGCTGCTTATCGGAGCGCCCCGGTGGCACGCAACGCAGACGCTGGATCGACAAAGCTGTTCCCAAACCAGCTCTATGCGGCCCTCACATTTCCCAGGGTGGTGCGGCGTGGCGCACACGTCTTCTCAAAGAATCTTGGGCCAAGGTGGAAGGGCAATCAAGGAAGCTGCTTGATGGACCATGACGATGGGGCCCTCCAGAAGCTGTGACCAATCTGGGTTGGCCCACGTAATGCCGGCCACGCTGGAAGCCTTTGCCTAGTGTCGAGGGGATGACGATACGCCCCATTGTTTCGGTGGGCCTATACGATCAAGGGCTTCAACACGCCCTCCGCTGGCCGGCCACAAGGACAACCATTCGGCCTGAATGAACCTCCGACCAGAATGGCCGCAATTCAAATCCAGCCACGACATCCGGACGGTTCATGAATGGGATATTACCCCCCGGAAGGTCTGGATTGTCGGCGCGACGCCCGCAGGCCTTTTCTGGAAGAATGTGCCCTCTCGCCGCAAGCGCCCGGAACCGGCCCTTGTTCCAGAAGGTTCCGGTCAGACCTTGCCGATCCGCCAAAGGCGCCGGCTGTCCATCCCAGGATAGCCTTTGCCATATCCTGACGATCTCGGGCGCGAGGGCAAGACCGGAATTGGGCCCGCCACATCATCACGACCAGCACCCCGATGTGACGGTCACCACAAAACATGGCAGGGCTGGGTCAACCAGCGTTGGCCCTGTTCAAGACACGAAAACCTTGCCGATACCTTCCGCGACGAAGAAAGTTGCCTTCGGCCTTCAAAATGGTCCAATGAAGCCCCCTCCGGCAGCACATCGAACTGGGCATTGCCGCGAAACAATCTGTTTTCCTGCTGCTTCGCCGCGCTTCGGGCCTGTCGGACAAGGCTGTTCGCGCGCGCCTTGTTGCTGCCTGTCGGTGCGCTCTATGAACCCGTTCATACGCACGCGGGCTCGATTGCACTGAAACTACGCCTGCCTAACCAGAATGCGCGTTTCATGGGTGGCGGCCAGCCATCGGCCAACGCTCGCCCCAGAAGGCGGTGGCCCATCAGTCCCATCAATTCGCCCGCTGATCGGCATGTCCCAGCCCGGCCTGACATCCTTTCGAAACCGGCCTATTTTGCCCGACGAACTTGCCCAGCATCATGGGCTTTGGGGCTTGAGCACATGCAGGCCGATGACGGCGGCGCCGTCTATCTGCGCCTTTCGACCCGGGTGATCGATCAGCCCAAGCGGGACTTCTCCGACAGAATCTGCCGGAGGATGTGGATCGCGGGGGCCTACTGGCTGCGCGAGCCCATCGCCGGGCGCCGAACTGCGCGAATCGTCTATTCCGGCGGTGATCGTACGGAGGCGATGCGGCCGCCCATGAGGCGCTCCTCGAGGACATCCCGGGCGGAATTGGCTCCGCGCAACACCTCGGCGGGACCGGCTTCTAACACGGACTGGCAGGCCGCCACGGTACCGCGCCCATGTCCAAGCCCCCCGAGCGCCCCGTCTCAATATTTCGAAACCCTGGCCTTGTCCCGTCTGCCCCCGGATGCCGGCTTGTCCCACGGTCATGGGAACGACAATTCCGATGACACTTACGGCTGGCTTGGGTGGCGTTGGCCAACCATGACATCGCGGCGGCTGGGCGTTGAAAAGTTTCGGGCAATCGGCCCGATTTGCAGGAACCTCTATCGAATCCACGGTATCGATGCTGATGCCATCCTTGATGCGCAAGCGCAGTCATCACCAAACGCATGCGCCGTCGGCGGCCGGTCTCCGCCTAGGCTGCCGGAAATAAAACAGCCTGCACTCGTCCCCCAGGTCATAGACCCGGGCTGGACGCCGGTATCTCCGACAAAGACCGAAGACGAGATGGCGCGGATCAAGTCCGCCGCATGAACGACAGAGATATGGGATACGACTTCAACGGCGGGCGGGCGTGACGCGGCATTGCCCGCCGACGCGCCATTATAGACCGACCGCGCCCCGACAATCGACCGCGCCGCCGACCCATGTCCATTGTCGGCTACTTCGGCAAAAACAGGAAATACCCGAAGGTCGAGGTAAACGATCAGGTCGCGAATGTCATAAGCAACACGGCGACGCCTCCGCCGCCCGGTGAAGGCCCTTGAGGTCAGGCAGAATGTGGCCCCCAAGCGCTGGCACGCCCGAGCATCGACATCCAGACCAGCGCCATTCGGCCCGGGCCAAGTCCGAAAAAACAGCGGCCGGGACGGCAGCGTGACCGGCACCGACAACCATCGCCAAAGCCAGGCCAGGTCGTGTTTCGGGGAAATTCATGTGCGGACAGGGGCGGATCATCAGGTTCGACGCGGCGATGACACCGCGGAGACCGGCGGCAGGCACAAAGCAAACGGGTCCCACCGCAGAAACACCGCGGTCCGCGAACGATCCACACTCCCGCGAAACCCACCATGGGTCCCCGCGATCCAGCGCTTGCATGCGCACGACCTCCCCCGCAACAAAGGCCGGCGCCGATGGTGCCGAAGAGCTGGGGCGGCAGTCAGGGCCCGACACTTCGCGAGAGGCAAGCTGGGCCTGAGCGAAGCACGAGCAGAATTAGGCCGACCATGGAGAAGGCACCGCGTAGAATTTGCGGCCCGGACGCTGGAGGCGAAGCGCCGTGTTGCGTGTCGCAGAAATCCAGGGCAAGCACCAGAAGGAACAGCACCAGCGACCGGAAGAACGTCCCACGACCATCGGGTCCCGGCCATCGGCCACCGAGAACCGCACGAGCGCCCTGGGGTCCCCCGGAAGCACAGGGACGCCCAGAGCATCCAGGCGCCACCGCGCGCCGGTCCCGGCCAAGGGAGCAAAAAAGGACGCGCCCTCCGATGCGCGCGTCATGTGCGCCTCAGACCCAAACAACCGGTTGGGGAACAGGTTCACCGCCAGCCAAAAGCAAGGTTCAGGGCCGTCAAGCAGCAAGAATCCCCCATTCGCTCCGGGCCTCATGGCGCAACTGCCCGATATGGCGGCGTGATGAACACATTGGGAAGTTTCAAGATAGGCCGGGGTTGAACGTTGGTCGGCTCGGCCGTTGAACACGTCGAGGCCGGCGGCGGCGACCTTGCCGGTTTCAGCGCATCGATCAGCGGCATCATCGTCATCAGTTCTCCGCGCGCCCAAGCGTTCACGCGGCTCCAACAAATCACCCCGTCGGGCAGCAATGCGATCCGTTCTGGGCGTTGAGGAAGCCCCGCGTCTCGGGCGTTCCGAACGGGGCGTGTGATGGCCAGAAAGGGGCCTGGCGGGCAGCAGGCTGTCGAATGGAGGTGTAGTTCTGGCCCCGGCTTCATCGGCCAAAACTCAGCCGGGTGCGCGTTTTGTGATAGCGGATGTCAATGGTCGGAAGCCCCCGGGCCCGCCTTTGCAGCGTAACGCCAATCCGGCCGCATCCCGAAAAATGCCCACGTACCGCGGTCACATCGGTGCCGACGCAGCAACCACGCGGCCGTCCCATTCCTTCCCATCAATGGTTGCGCAATCAACGCCCGCGCCTTCCGTGCACGTCGGTGCCGCCCCCAAGAACAGGAGCATGGCTACCTCGACGGTGGGATCGTTAAACGGCAAAATCGGGTGTTGCTCACACACGCAATTCCACGCGCCTGTGCAGCTTTCCAGATCCAAATATGCTCCATGCCCACCGACAGGGTCATGATCGCCCCTGACACGTTCGGCAGGCGGCGCAATCGTTTCCGCACGCATCGGTTCGGTCACGCAAGATCAGCAAACGCATCCATACCTCTGACGCTGCAAACAATCTCGTCGGGCGTCATGAATGTGTCGTCGGGGTTGAGGACCGCGTCAAACTCCGGCCATCAGCCGTTTCGTGGTTATGCGTCCCAGCAAGCGGCGGTCACGAGAACTCTGGGCCTTATTCGTTCAGGGGTCGTTTGTTCACTTCCGTTACCGAACCAATGACTTGTTAGCATTTTCAGACAGAATACGGCCTACAACGTCGCAATGTCCTGGTGCGCGCAGCCCCCATGCAGGAGAAGAACCTCATGCGCCTGGAAGGCGAAGACCGCCATCATCACCGGAATCGGGCTCGGGAATTCGGCGAAGGAATCGGCCAAGACCTTTGCCGCGAGGGTGCGGCCGTGGTGGTCCCGAATGTGAACGTCGAAGGTGGCGCGCGCGTTGTGTCCGAAATCGTCGCCCAAGGCGAACCGCCCAGTTCTTCAAGGCGGAACGTTCACGAAAGCTGACGAGGTCCAGGCGCTCATCGACCCATGCCGTTGCCCGCCAAATGGCGGTTCGAAATTCTGGTGAACAATGCCGGGGTCCGTCACACGAAAGCGAAAATCATGCCTGGAGGTCGACGAGGACGCACTTCGGAAACCGGCAATCCTGCGCCGTCCCAACGGTGAAGGGATTGTTTTCCACACCGCCAAAATTGCCGCGATTCCGGTCATGGCGCAAGGCCGCGGGTGGTCGCCAATCGTCCAACATCGCCTCGACGCGCTGCGTGCGCCACGCCCCGGCCTGACCCTGGTACAACTCCTTGCAAAAGGGCGCAAGTGACGCACGCTCACCAAATCCATGGCGGTTGAACTGGCCCGAAGACATATCGCGTCAATGCCCGTGAACCGGTGGCTGGCGAAACCCCGCTGCCTGCCACATTTCTGGGGCGAGGACACCCCGGAGAACCGCGAAGCCTTCCGCAGACGGTCCCACGGGGCCGGTTCTCGAGCACCAAAGGATGTCGCCATACCGCCCCGTGCGCTTTCCTTGCGTCCAGCGAAGCCTCCCTGATCACCGGCGTCTGCAATGGAAAATCGATGGCGGTCGCTGTATCTAGCCTGCCTCCGCTCCTTCGAGAACCGCACCGACCAGCCTCGCTCCTCAGGAATGAGGGTTAAGGGAAAACCAATGTCTCATCCTGAGTAGAGCCCTAAGGCCCGTCTCGAAGGATGCTGAGGCGAAACCAGTATCTATTTCCGCGGAACGGCAAGCGGCCGAGTCCTGTGGTGGTCATCCAGACCCCCAGTCCACGTTCATAAACGGATCGATTCGCCGCACGGACTCGATCGCACCATAAGGACGCCCGAAAGACATTGGCGCGTGGCCGTGATGTCCGATCACCGCGGGCCGGTCTGGCCGGATGCCTGTTCATATTTGTGACAATACGCTTGAGGGTCTCTGAATAGACGCTGCGGCGGGTGCCGTAGCGCATTAGATCGGCAGGTCGTTTGATCCTCCCAGGTTGAAACGGCAAACGGGGCGGCCAGCGGGCCAGCCTTGGTGTTCCCAGACACGATACGGCAGGTCGGTGTTGAAATGAATCGTGATGCCAGGTGAAGCCGTTTCTCGACGAAGCAGCTCACGGTGTTCGGGCTGAACGTACCCGCGGGCTGGAAAACCCCTGGTGCCTTGGCCCGATCACATCCTCAAACAGCGCGACACTTTTCTGGAGGTCTTGCCCTCTTCCTC
>Ga0163217_1106232_pt1 | contig 15732 bp, 19 predicted proteins | sample SynspAceP_FD_185933 | JGI IMG/M metagenome (GOLD analysis project Ga0163217, IMG submission 185933) | Saline lake microbial communities from Ace Lake in Antarctica - Synechococcus sp. Ace-P (PacBio error correction) | ecosystem: Environmental > Aquatic > Non-marine Saline and Alkaline > Saline ...
AGGAATCCCATCGATGCTGACCTTCACACCGGCCAGTTACACGCGAGCCCTGTACCCGGTAGTGATTTCGGGTCGAGGACTGCCAGTCGGAATTTGGAGAATAAAGCCAAGTTCATGGCCATCCCAGATCTGTCACTGGACTGTACAACCGCCGCCTATTTCCAGAAAAGCTTGCCAGGTCAGGACTAGGCCGGTGAGCACACGGCGGAGCGCGAACAGCCTAGTCTATCTGAGCATCGACAATTGCAACGTATAACAACGACGTTAGGCGAGCCGGCGTCGATCTGATTCTTACGACCTGGCTCCAGATGCTTCGCCACGACTCCCCGAAGACACCCACACTGGCGCTTCAGTGACGACGCCTGCATATCTTGCTGGCCGGCAAGGAGCCCTCGAGGCCGTCAACGGCAGCTCGCGAATGATTGCGCAAGAAATCGAAAGGCACCCTGTTGAAGCGAACGGCGTACCTTCAAAGATAACTGTCAGCATGGGCAATTCCCGCATCAGCGAAACAAGCCCAAAGCTGAAGAGGCGATTGATCGCTGCCCATCCGCCTTGCTGACCAATCAGCCAGGCCGGTCGGCACGCCATCACAATTTCAATCCGCTCGAGAACTGCGCACAGCCAATCGCGCAACCTGATTTGCGCTGGTAAAAACACAACGCTGGAACCGACGGTCAGGCTACTGCCAGCCGGTCATCAGCCTCAGGGCACAAGTTCAGGAGCGAGAGCATGAAACCTATCTTGCGGCTATCAACAGTCGGGCGAAGAATGCTCGCAGCCGGATTTTCCTGCCTGCAAGCACAAGAAAGCCGGGCTGCCGTGGAGATAAGAATTCGCTGGTTTGAATCAAAGTCAGGCCATCCTGATCTTGCTGCCACGCGCGTCAATATTGGCGCTGATACCTAGGTCTAAAAACCTAAGCTTGGCCAGCACTGCAGGATCCGAGTTGGTCCATTGGTCCAGGGCAGAATCAAGAGAGCCGTCCTCCGCCGGAACAGCCTATCTCCAGTCAACGATGCGAGCCAACACCTATATGAAGCCAGGCCAAAATCGCTGACGCGAGATCCCTGCACAGCTGCCTGCCAAAGTGTCGCTGAAGCCATTTCGGCTGCGCAATTGAACCCCTACCGCCGGCCTGAGAAACAACTGCTTTGTCGAGCGAGCGAGAGAGAGAGACGGCTCATTCAGCCGGGGACCTGCAGAGCGGGGGGGGAAAGCGTCAATACGCTCAAGAAATGGTCAACACCCTGGCATGCGCAGGCAAGCTGACGACTGGTGCCTATGTAGACGCGCGACCATGAAGCGCGAACGCTGTGGCAGCAGGCTGTGAACTATATCTCAGGGCAATTAACGCTGCAACGCCAGCGACAGAATGAATACGATTTTTCTCAGCGAGTATCAGGCGGCTGACGGCCCAAGAGCCCCGCCAGTCCGATCTCACTCCCGCTTATTAGACCCCTCGCGATCGCGGAAGCCCAGCCCAGATAGTGTAAATGCCATCCAGGCCAGGGTTTGATATCGCCTGCTTGCGCTGGAATTGCATGACCAACGTGTAAGCCGGGAATGCGACGGCCCAGACCGAGCAAACGACAGCATCGGCAGATATCGCGCCATTCACTAGCCTGCAATCGGTCCCTGCTCCAGACGATCCCTCGCGTTCGGCCTCAGCGCAGCAGGTCCGCCTTACGCGACTCGTCCACGATTGGGTTCCTGACTGTCGCGCAGTAACCATACCGTCCCTCACCGGCAGGCAATTGCATACACATAACAATGCCCCAGGCGCGCTGCAGCGGTCGGCAAGTAACGAATCGCGAAAGATAGCGTTGTAAGCCCAGGCCTGCGTAACGACTGATCAGGGTCCTCGGCCCCTCGTCAATACGCAACGGACGCGCCGATCTTCCCCTCGCAACCGAAACCGCAACCCTTGAGCAATGCCACACCCTCACGGAAAGCTCGCCTGGAAATCCCAGCTCGCCCGCAATGGGCACGCTCGAGCGCGACACTCTCGCCGACCCCGGCCGCTTGGCCATGCGCGATCACCTCGCGTCGATCAAAGTGGAATCCATATTCGAGATACAACCAACTGCGGCGAATGCGGCGGAAGATGCTTTCGCTGCGTGAAAAGCGATCTCGACGTTCAAGTGCGGGGCATAGTGGTCGAGAGATATATATCCTGGCGCCGCGCAAACTTGGGCCGATCCGCGGCGTTACGGCCACGCACTGAGGAAAAACGCGATACAGGCCTTGCCCCTGATCAGACCGGCAAGCCTTCAAGGGATAGCGGCCAGACAGCCGAATCAATAGGTTCGAGTATTCAACCACGCGCGAGAGACAGCGCGGTTATTCCGAGCGAGAGCGCGCGCGATATGCACCCGGCCGCGCCAACAGTGTACGATATGGGCCCTGGCGCTTGCCTCCCGTTACCCTAGCGGCTGTATTCGTTCCGCGCTTGAACCGGCGTAAAGCGCACCTGCTGATGCCAGCCCATAGGCCTCGCAGAGCTAGAGCATCCTTGAGTAACATCCGCCGAGTAGCCATCTCTGCCCGCGCACTCGACCAGAAGCCCGAAACGACAGGATATTGTGCTAACCGCCTGCCGATATCAGAATATTCACTTCGCCCGGGCGAGGACATCCCAGTAATGCGCTGTCAAACCGGGCCGATCCGGCCGGTAAGTTTGATCAGACGCTTTCCTTCAAGGGGGCACCCAATCTAGAGTTCTAATGCCCGCGTGCCGCACACCTGCAAACTGTCACTCGCATCACAGATGAAGCCTTTTGCCTCGCGAAGCGAGGAGGGACTGCTGCACACTAGAATTAATACCAACTCCAAGCTTGAATCAAGCCCTTTCTACTGACTGAGTCCTCACTGAAACCGACACCCCCATCTCTCTCTATATAATCTGTTTACATCTATCTTCTCTTGGTAGACCCAACACACAGTCGTAAGTTACTATGGCAAACTTGCTCATTCTGCTGGGAGGGTGCCACTGGCGCCTGTTGATGCTGTGATGGGGTGCTGCCTTACCGAGTTGCAACAAAGCAAGAGCGAGCGCGCCAAGCAAACGAGTGAGGGAGCCACACACAGATTGCCGCCCCGTCGCTGAACCGCTCGCCCCGCTACGACCATTGAGCCTGACACATTCTGCTGGCCCAAATGGCCGATCAAATCCATTTGTGGCGCCACACCCGGGTATACCCTGGAAAGCGCATGATCTGCCGAGGCGTGACCGCCGCAGCGGGCCTGCGCACGCACAGGCCAGGACAGGCCACATCATGCCGTTTTCTGCAGGATATCCCTGGAAGCCTGTGCCAACCAGCCTGCAGCAGAGCCGTCATGGCTGCCTGTGAAACACCTTTAATGCCGCCAACTGGCAAATGGGCCGCACTGCTGCTTGCCCTTGATCGCAAGGATTTTCTTGCCTGGCGAATCGTCCGGGAATAGCGCAAGCCGAGACCAAAGCACTCGGCGAATGGCAGGGCGATCGCCGCGCCCGGCAGGACAGGCGGGACGAAACTGGCGAGCTGGCGCGCCAATGGGAACTCGTTACCGGCAAGATCCCAATGCAACACACACACACACACACTGAAGCCGACAACAGAAGACAGCACAAGCCGGACCTTGCCGACATCGGACCATGAATACGGTGTCCTGCCGGCGCCGATGAGGATGATAACCGTGCGAGATAACTAATGCCGCCTCACCGTGCGCAGCCAGATGCTGCACTGCCAAGTCACTTGGCGCCCATCTGTTACGGCTATGAGAACGCACGTACCGACTGACGCTCGCATATGACAATAGCGCCCCCTTAGAAGCCCCAATAGGTGCTTGAGTGAAACACGTTAACGCGCCGCGCACTATCACTGAACCCAGAAAGGTCGAACGCACACAGCTGGGAAGCCTCCAAGCGGTGATCAAGGAATGAGAAGGCGATGGCACGAGCGGGACGCCGCGCGAGCGCGCGGCCGGAAACCACCGGCTAGGCGATTCGCCTGGGTAGAGCCAGAAGCCCTGGCCGCTTGCGCGGCCAGACTCATGCGCTACTGGGCCGCTACCGGGAACAGCACCGCGCTTGCAAACTGTAAATAACGGAGCAACATAGACCCTCACGAAACAGGAGCGCACCAGCTGGTGGTCTTCAACGCTAAGAGAATGTCCGTATCAGGACGACTGACCCATGCCCTGTGCTGACGGCGAATTATTAGCGCGTCGACTGGGCCATGATCTGCAAGTTGAAATTGGCCCGATAACATGGTATTACCGCTGCACCTGCATCTGCCCTAGAATCCAACTCACCTGCCTGAGTTGACGTCCCCCGAAGCCGAAGATACTGCACGAGCTATATGCATGCCACAGAGCGCTGAGGTGAACCAGTACAACGTACATATTCCGAAAACTGAGCCATCCAGGCCAACTGCGATGCCAATGCGCCAGCGCGCCGTGAATCCACAGCAACACTCGCATCGACGCTACAGACCTACCAGGCGCTGCTTGATAGCAGCACTTAACTGCAACTTTATCAGCAGCGTCAGAGCTGAGAGCCGGGAGCCGCCCGACCCTCGAGACACGATCCCATCGACCTTCTGGAGAAGCGCGCGCGGAGACCAGCTTGTTGCCTGCGCCGCCTACACCCCACGATAGGACCAGATCCGCTGGCTTGAGGGTCATGCGTCGCTTGCCGCTGCAGTACCGCAGAATCCGCTGAGCCGATAGCAGTTGCCAGTCCCAGCAGGATTTCTTTGCGCGCAGCGACCTGACCACCCGTGCAGAGGCATACGACAGTACTGTGCTCTCTCTGCCACTTTGGCCTAACTGCAGGCGAGAGCACCGACGGGAACACCAGCAGAGGCGACCTGCGTGAAATCGCGCGAGCCGAGCGGCGAGTGCGAGGGCTGTCAGATCGTCTCTATCCAGCACGGCGTGCAGATAACCTGGCTCCCTCAGGCAACTGAGCACCGCCATTGCCGTTCTTGTACTTTGCCATCATATCGGCCAAGCTGGCACCTCAGCCAAAGCCATAACCTGCGTTCCGAGCGCGCGAGCAGATATCAAGGCTTAGCGCGATCCGGCAGGCGAAGGTTCAAAGCCGAGCACCGAGGCGGCGGGCTGAGCGCCGCTCCGGTCAAGGGTTCGCCCGGCCGACGGTGTCCAGAAGGCAAGGTACGTCAGCAGCGAATGGGAGCGTTAGGCGGGTGCGCGTTGAATCGGATTACGCACCGGCAGCCGCCTGAGGTTGGAGGGGCCGGCCCAACGAGCGTGGCGCCCCTGGAAGCCACCCAGGGGTCCCGGCCCCGTGAGCGCCCATTGCTCGGCATCGCATCATCTCCCTTGCAGCACGCGAATCCAGCCCTTCTCCACAAGCACCTAACGGGACTGGCTCGGAGGGCAGCAGGCTCGGTTTTTCGACAGGGCGCTTGCGCTTCGCTTACGAGCTCGACAGCGCGGAGCGCCGGTCACACCATAGGTTTGCGCATCGCAAATCAGCTCGTCGCGACCAGAATTAGCGCAGCAGCGCACTACCCAGCACGGCTGAAAGACTTGTCGACGCTCCTCTTCACGAGCAAATCCTGCTCGGCGCGAATCTTCATCTCTTCAACGTGCCAAACTGAACGCAAGCGCGAGCGAGAGAAATATAGTCCGCCTGCCAAGCGCTCAGGCCAAAGCGGGACATCAACTCGGCCGCGGGTGCTCCTCGGCCGGATGATATGGACAACTTCATCCAGATCAGCCAGGCAATCTGCAACCTTCCAACAGGGGCAGACAGCGCCAGCATCAAAAATTTGTCCAGAAAAACCGGAATTGCAAGCGGCGGCCGCACAGTCGAGATACGAAACCCAGCACTCACCGATAGCAGATTACCGCGCAGATCCTGTCACCGAGGGCCGGCCATCGGTGCCGACACCCCGTTCATGTTTGACCCGGTAGCTATGCTCAGCCCGTGGTGGCAAACAGGCTGCATGGGCATCACTCTTCAAGGATCAACCCGAGGAGCGGCGCACAATGACCAGCGCGTGGAATCCGACTCATCGCGCAAGGTCGGCAACCATCGGCAACTCTTCGCCTGCATCGTAGCAAGCATCTGCTCGTCAATACTACTTGGAACCAAGAGACCTGATTGGCAAAGGCGGTGACGACGAGTCACCCCACACACACACACACCGCATCTATCTCTGCGCGAAACTGCTGCGCACGAGCCCTTGCCGGTGGCATACACTGAAGCAGCTCGCTGCGCGGCCGTAATGATTCTGCTTCTGGGGAACTCCGGCCCTGGAGTGCGTCCATCACTCATCCAGAGCGCCCAGGTCATCCAGCAGGCGCACACAACGGCCCGCACTCTTCACCAGGTTAATGCGTGGGATATCGGTTTTGCCATCCGAACGCGATGCGGTGGCTGCATTGAGCCACATTCGCAGGCGCGCGGCAACACCCTCGATGGTTCATCCAGGTGCCATACAAAGTCGGCTGCCAGTACAAATTCGGTCCCTGGCACCCGAGCGCGCGCGTCCCAAGCAGTAAACTTCGCTGTAGCGGGCCAGGCGCGCGGTATAGGCGCATCGCGGCGAATGGATTTGGGATCGTCCGGCGCGCCGCACAGTTGCCCCCCATCGACCAGTGGCATAGCGTACGAGAATGGCGTGCCCATCCAACACACTGGTTCAAAACCAAAGGCCGAGTCGCCACCATGCGGATAATTTGCTCCAGCACGTCAATCGATGGTTTTATGGCTGACACTTCTTGGTCTTGGAAGTGCCCTGACAGGCGCGCTCACTCTCCGCGAAAATGATTCCGGCCGCTGCAGAAACCGGCCTCAAGGCCATCACCAAATGTGCGGCAAATGTCCCTGTCCATGATCACGGTACATGAGTAGTTGAGTGGGTTCCTCGGTAAAGGAGCAGAGCGGCTCGCGCTCTATACCCCATCCAATACTTCAGATCCAGACTGTCGCTCATACTCTCCTCAATGTCGTGTTTTTCGGTCAAGGAAAATGTGGGTCACGGATACGCCGTTAAAAATCAGCTCACCACCCTGCTGACGAATTCCAATGCTGCAAGGCACTCAATCCCTAGCAAAATACGTTACGCATCTGCCCATCAAACCGGCAACGATCCCGGCGCTGATATCTTGCGTCACGAATAATAAATACGGTGTGCAGCCGTCAATCGTGGTCGCGAAGCTGGTCTCCGTGCCCAGTTGGCATAATTGACACTGAAAGCGCGGCCCTGCCGGCAACTGGCAGCCGCGCGCCACTTGACTGCGGGAATCGGCAACAAATGTAAGCGCCGGTATCCAGCAGGAAGGTCCCCTCCTGGCCGTTGATCTGACCATTGAGCCAGACTAGTGCCCCTGAACCGGATTAGCCATGCAATCTCGCACCTCACAACGGCAAACAACGCGGATCAGAGCAGAGGGTCTGGCAATCTGAATTGGGTTGCGCGTGTGTCGCTCCTACAAACTTAACCCGTCACACATTGACAGCCAAGAATAACACAGCCACCCAAAACACCTTGCCGATGGCGGCGAGTGGGGATGATTACGCTCATGCAACGCCTCCGAGAGTACGGCAGAAGAATTGGCTATAGATCAGACACCTCGAGCAGATCACCTTGCTTCTCCAACCAGCCTTGCGATCCGGAGCGCGCTTCTTGGCCAACAATCATACCATCAAGGCTTCAGTGCCTGGCCTGTTACGTCGTATCAGTTGCACTACTAGAGAGCCGTGTCGGGGCCATGGTGTTTTTCACGTGGCAGTGGAGCGGAGTTCATCCTCGCCCAGACCCTTGAACGCGTGACTGAATCTTGCCACGCTATTGCCTTCGGCGGTCGATGCGATCAAGGAGCCCTGCTTTTCGCATCAATCCAGGGCGTAGAACAGCTCATGCGCGTCAATGCGATGACGAGACGTGCGGCATGGCGAACCAAAATACATGTCCAGCGGCGACAGATGGCTGAAAAACTGTTTTACAAAGAGCGCACCAGCAGCGTGCAATAATGCGAGCCCAATGCGAGAGCGCGCGCGAGAAGCAGATCTGCAGGCGAGAGCGAACTGCGCCACGACCGGCGAGCCGGGTCCAAAACACACCAATCCGCCAAGACTAATAGTCGTGAAACTTCCGAGAGCCGCAAAGCACTTCACCGGGAATGGCGCACACCAGGGTAATTGAGATCTTTGCGCGCCCGCGCATGACCGCCTGGGAATTCCTTGTCTCTGAGCCTGCTTGCAACTGCCGACCAGGCAGAATCAACCTCGCAGACGAGAAACAACTCGGAGCGGCGGCTATCCTGGCCACGCAGTTCCCGCCAGTTTTGCCCGGTAGTGCAAAGCCGCGGCTAGTAATGCGCTGCGTTCAATCTTCTTGCCCGCCGTGAAGGCGCCGGCCCGCATGTTGATCGCCAACTCGCGCTAATTCTGGCAGCCCGAATGCAGCCAGCTGCCACTGATTTGCGAGCGAGCAGGGCTGAAGGCATCTTGACCACACAATAGACAACGAAGGCGCGGACTCGCGGACGATAGCCTTCCTGTCTGCCGTAAATTGCGCTTCGACCAATTTCAGCGAGAGCGACGAAACTTACCCGCTCCCAGACCGTCCCTCTGGCGCCGGACTTGACAACCGCGCGCGAGGCATAGATTGCGAAACTCCGCAGAACTCCGAATAGCCTCAAAAGGACCCGCCCCGAGCAAGCCGTTCCACGGGTGCGTGCCGCCGCCCGTGGGCGTGGGGGATCAGGTTAACGTTCAGCTTTCCTGAATCAGTTTCGCACACGGCCCTCCGCAGCCACAGCACGGCCCACTTCGACCCGTTTCCTGCCGCGCCTCAGCGCCCGGTGAAAGGGCTCCTACCGGCCAGCTGCCACTCGGCCAGGCATCCATCAGGTAAATCGCGCAGCCCGCCTCCAACAGCCAGGTTGTGCTGCTCGCCGGACTGGACGTTCATAACCTCGACTTGAGATCCCGGCAAGGAGTACCACTTTGGCCTTTGAGAGCAAATGCTTAGCCGGCTGAGCTGAATTTGGTCGAACAATCGAAATATAATGGCACTCGCCAAAGGTGACCGGTGTGCCGGTAATGCGGCGTGCCGACCAGTGCCGACCACTGTCCAGCTCGCTGACCTTCTCGCCGTGCTCGAAGGCCATCGCGTCATTCTGACCAATCCCGCGCATAACTGCGCACGTTGACCCGCAGCGACAGCGCGTTGATCCCAGAAAATACCGCCACCCGTGCAAACAACGTCCGAAAACATATAGTTCTTTGCCTGGAGAAATTTACTCCCAGCGTGCAGCCGGTGAACGATCAACGACTCACGGCCTGATACACCCTCTTCGCCGCATGCATTATCGACCGCATACCCCGCCGTCATCTGAAAGACTTCCAGCGCGTTTGTCCTGATGCACGGATCACGCGAGAAATGCATAGCGCGCATGCCCAGCAGGCTAATCATCCAGTGTCGATGACTTCCTGGGCCAGGTGTTAGGAAACGGGTGTGTCGGTGTATTTTACATTCCTCGTGTTGCGGCTTATCTGCACCGATCCAGATCCAACTGAACTTCAGTTGCACGCGTTTTAAGTGATGGGACACTAGAGAGCTGTCTGGTTTTCCTTGATCCGGTGCAGAAGGGTGATTGCGTTCCTACTGAGCAGCAGCAGGCCAGCCGCAATGCTGCGAATATCATCAACCGCAACGCGCGAAAATAGTATCTTGCCTTGACCTGGCCTACGCCAATGCGACCCGAACACCCGGTCCAGCGCGCTCACGTAACCCGTCCGCGCCGGAATCCGCTGGAAGCTGCCAGTCAAGCGGGCAATCGAAAATGGCGGTTTCCAACACGACCTGGCGCCTATACAGCCGGCACCACTACGTAGCCCGGTGGCCTGAATTGTCGAGTGTCAAAAGTCCCGCTGGCGGGCGGCAAACTGGGATGCAGGTCGAGCGATGGCTCAGCAAGCGCAAGCCACCGCGCTGCTGATTGCAAGAATCTGGTGAATAGCCCCACGAGTATGACTCTGACCGCGTCGTGCAGCCCTCAACCGGGTCAGCAGCCTCCGCCGCGTCAATAGCGCCAGGGCTCCATCCAGCCGCAACTCTATGGAGACGTGGGACTATGTGTAGTGCAGAGACAGAACCATGGACAAATTACGTTCGGCGGAGCGCGCCCGCCATGCCCGTTCCAAGCAAAAGCTATCTCTCTGGCAGAGGAGATTGCCTTCGGCACGGCGCCGAGGAATATTCGATGTTTGAACGGACAGTACAAATCCGCCAGTTCCCGCATTCCCACCATTCGCAGTTTCAGTCCCGAGGCCTGGCCGCCTGTTTCATCTATATCTCGGCGTCCATCTATATTGCCGGCGATCCGAATGACTGGGGCCGGCAGACCGCTCATGGCGCCGGCAAAGGTTGGTAACCACCCGCGCTGCGTCCTTAGTGATATCACCAGTGCCAGCACCAGGTCGGATTGCGTGGCAAGTTCAGCGAGCACTCAAAATCAATTTACCGCCTGCAGGCTTTCAAAAAGTATCATGCCTAGCAAAATGGCGCCAGCAATCTCGTAACAGATGGCTATCGTGCAGTGCAACGACACATCATGATCCGTTTGAAGTTGTTTACCGGTGATAGCATTGACACCTGCTCCTTGTCATCTATGCTGGGGTCTAAATGGGCAACTGGACAACAGAGATTCCCAGGCGGAGCGAGGGCAATCACAGCTGGCGCACGCCGAAGTCTTGCCGCCAAAGTCAGCGCTTGGATAATAAAGAGCGCACTCTGGCCATAACTGCTGGCAATAGCCCAGCCCATTCGCCCAAGGAAACTGATGAAGCTGGAAATTTTTTCAGTCCGGCTGGAAAGCATCTGCTTCGTTTGATAAGGGTAAGACCCCCCGCGAAACACCCGACGACGATATGAGGCCCCACGGCCTCGGCCATAACCCGGATCATGATAGAGCCCCGCACTTCCATGCTCGGCGGCGCCACATTCGGTGCTGCGACGCTGGTGGATAAACTGCCCCGTTGGACGTGTAGCGACACCAGGGCTCCAACAACCTCATTCTGCAAGACTCGTGCTGCCCGATCCTGCCCGTCGACGTGCAAGCGGTGTCGCTGTGTCATGCATACCCGGCATCAATTTTCAGCAGCCGCAGTAAATTGTTTCGCAATACCGCCCTCAGGCTGAATCAATCAACCCCGGTAGCGCGCGTTTGCGACGGGCCATCATGGCGATCCCTGCCTGGCTTGCGTGAGATCGGCGTTCAATACGCGCAACCCATTGCAGGGGCAATAATCTGCCGCATTAAATCGATCAAGACCTTGCGCATGCCCAATGGCGTCAGCCCTAGCCCAACACGTCACGCGAATATCGCTCGCCCTTCATCCCTCCAGGCCTATGAATACACCGACGCCCGTCGCTAATCGACCATACGCGCAAGTAAGATGAACCCCTCGTCACTGGCCACCCGCGAGGAAATACGGGTGATACGCAGCAGCTGTCCGAGCGTCAGACCACCTCTTCCTGCCGCCTCGCGGAGGCCACCCTCTTCAGGGCAAATTCACCTTGTCGATCAAGCCCGGCAATCACTCCCATAGCCAGGCCTCTCGCTTTATCCAGCGCACCCAATACGCACTTGCAATGACTCTGACTGGTTTGTCTTCCAAGGTTCATAAGGCAATAGGGCGACCAGACCCGCATCATGGCGTACGAACACTCACCCGTAACTACGGCGACCAGCGCAATGAACAGGCGATGCCGTAGCGTTCAGCCACATCCAAGGCGGTAAAAGCCCTGAAATCCCAGGCTCCCGGTGGATGATCTCACGTCGCGGCGGTGAAATTATCAAATCGTGCGGCCTCAGGTATCAGTCGCTGGATCCCGAATGGATCCAGCACTTAAAACTCGCACAACTTTCGGGTCTAACGCAAGCTGACAGAGGCATTCAGACCTTCTGATACAACGGCGAGCCGGTGGATACGAAAACTCTCCGGACTTGGCCTGCATGCCCTCCTCCACCGCCACATTCGACGGCACGATGCGCTGCGCAGCGGCATAATCACGGACTTCCTGGGTGACTTTTCATCGAGCAGAAAACTTCGGCCCGCAGACAGTCGAGCAAGAAGTCGCCGACCTTGCCGACTCCTTCGGCAAAGGTCTATCAGGGAAAGGCTCGGGCCGTATCCGGATCCAGGCCAGGTTAACTGATATCCTGGCCAGCGAAACTCGAACCGCGCTTGCTCAGCGCAGTTATCGACCGATTCTGCGCCCAGGATGCCCTTGGCCAGATCAGCCGCGTGGGCAGCAATCTGTAGGTAACAGCCGGTCTTTTTGACGTCATACCTATTCGGACAGCCCAAGCTCCTTGGGGTGTGACATAGCAGAGCAATCGCGCAGCAAACCAGCCGATCATCGCCGCACCAAAAATACCCGAGGTAACTGTGAATCGTAACCTTGGGGCAATATCGTGGTCACAGCGGCCCCAGGTATAAAGAAGGCCCTCGTCGCAAGCATTCCAGTTGCTTGTCCATATTCTCCTTGATCGAGTTGCAGTCGGCACATGCCCGGGCCTTCGATCAGCTATTGCACCATCGTGCTTAACCAGCCAGCTTGTCGCTCGCGACCGGTTCCAGCTCGCCAAACGGGCTCGCGTTGGCATCGGCAATAGAGCCCGGAGCAGGCCGTCGCCCAGCGAGAGGACCATCGTAGCCTTCATGATCTCGCAAGAGGTACTTCGAAAACCATTGCGTAGAGAGGAATTCTCCTGGTGATGCGCGAGACACACCATTTGGCCCATGACGAACCGCCAGCGGGAAAACGACTGCCGGTTACGCTGCTTGGCGTCTATTCTGACACACTAGGCGCCGCAGCACACCGGCATGGATGGTGAAATAGTCCACACCGCGCTGTTCACCTGCCCTCGATCAGCGTGTCCACGGAGATCGTCCCAGGATCCAGATTTCCGCGACGGGCCATCGACCTTTCCAACGCCTTGGTAAAGTAGCCCACGTGCCCCGGTGCCAATTCGGCACCCGAGATTAAGCGGATGATCATTCCCGGGTTTCAAGTGATGTTTCTTGCCGGTGGACAGTTCCATCACCGTGTCCCATGGCGAGCCCTAGCGAATGCCCCAGGTCATTCTCGACCTCTCTCTATGGAAAGGCCCAGGGCCGATTTGCCGAATTGCGTTGATGCTTCACCAGGAGTTGCGAGCGATGAATCAATCGCTCTCAGCTCCGGGTTGATTGATGTTGGCCGGAATGATGGCCCGCCACGCGCCACTTTCATCACGGACGAACTCGGCCGTAATCTCTTTCGGAATGCTCGCACGAGCAAAAACCTGGTGACCCGCATGCTGAAGCCTCAAGTAACCCAGCCTCACGCGCCGCCTGCATCCTTCATGTCTCGGCGGATGGCGAAATTCCATCTCGGGCGTAAAATGATGCCTTGCCGCGTTAATGGCATTGGCGACATTGCGGCTCTATGCAGGGCCCGGCGGGATTACGCGACATGGGCAAAGCGCAAATATGAATCGAGCGCCGCATCCGCCAAACGTACGCGCCTACCGAACTCGGAGCTGAGCCCAGGAGTTTCTCGGTAATCCGCGCGCTCGTCGATCCAGGCCCGCGCGCACATGACCCCAGCCCGGCCCAGCAATCAATATTTGCCCAGGGTCGAATAGGGCCCAGAGGTGTCGTAACCAGGACGGCGCATTCTGTTCGCCACCATTGTCGGTGGCGTATCGCGAGGCGTGATCTCACGCATAGGCAACGCGAAAATATCCGGTCCCGTGACCTGTCACGTAGATCTTGCAAGAACCGGGAAAACGGGTGTGGGTAGCGGCGCTATCAGCGCCTGAAGACCGCAATTGCGCTATCTCGGGTAATCGCTATTCATTGATTGTTGACAGCCACTGCGTAATGTTTCGGCGAGAACGCGAAACGCCGTAACCACACTGACCCTGAGCCGCTTCAAAAGTGCTTACTCTCGCTTCCTACGCCCGGTACTGCAACCAAGTTTCAGGTTCAACGGGTTATTATCTCAGCCCGCAACAACGCCGCAGGCACCTGCGTCAAGATGAAAGCGCCAGTTTTAATGACCCGAAAGGCGGCGCTGCAAGCCCGCATCTATCGAGATTCCTGCTCGCGACAGCCCAATAAAACTTGTTCCATGCACGCCCCCAACAATGGCTTGACGCAGCTTGCTGTGTCCTTAGCCTTGCTGATATTCCATTCAATGCAAGGATTACTTGCTGCTGCGCCCCCTGTTGTGCTGTCTGCTGCGCCCTGGTCCGTCAGGCGCCATGGCCAAGACCGGAATCTGCCCTCACCGCGGTCATCGAGGAAGCACTGGCCGGAACAGCGCCGAGCTGTGCAGCAGCGCACAGCCGCGATGCCCCTGGCCCGTGCAGGAGGTTACTGCCCGGGCAAGACGCCCGTGCGGCCTGTTACTTTGCCGCAACGTAGGTTTTGGGCGCGGCGTCTGCCTTCGCAAGCGAATGATGTATGTGCCGGCAAGTGACGCTCTACAACCACCAGCGTACCTACCAGCAAGCGCTGAACCCAACCGCCTATGTCGGCGACCAAGGCGCGCGAGAGACCATGCGGCCAAATTCCCGAGCGCTCAAGCGCAGGTGGAGTTTTCCGCTACCGCAGCAGAATCTGATTCGGAAGTGGGCCGAAGCCTAATTTCAATTGCCTGGCGCGCATCGGACAACTCCTGGCAAGCGCCCGCGCCGAGGAAGAAGCCTTTGAGCCCAGCGTGACCAAGGCCCGTGAGCGGGTTTGAAATTCGGCCGCGTCCGGCACGTACGAAGAAGTAACTGAGCGCACTGCGGGTTTATGACAAGCTCCACTGGGGGCGCCGGCACGTCGACCGCAGGTCAGCTATCTATCAAACGCTCGACGTCACGCTATCTAGGGCGTTTGACTGCCGCCTGAGCCAATCACGCGAACTATGACGACCTGATGGGCCATACGAGCCATGATCTGCCTATCCTGCGCCACCCCAACGAATTTCAGCAATGGGTGACCACCGCCGCAGCACAAAACCTGAAACCTGGCCAAGCCACACGCTTTGCCATCACCAGCGCGTCAGAGACCTTGCGCAGCAGCCGCTCCGCTACGCCCGTCGTCCGCGCCTCGTTAGCGCCATACACAACAGTGGGGCGCGCCGAATTCGTAATCAGGCTTGCAGAGCGAGCTGGCGGTGCCCTACCCGCGCGTAATGATACCGACTGAAACCAGCTTCGCGTAGAAACTACCAATGCCCCTTGTTCACTGGCGGCGCGACCAAGTTCCGGCGTGCGTGAGTCAGGCTACCGGCTACGGCCAGTGCCGAGCATAACAGCGAGACAATTGCGCCGCGTCGGGAAGCACTCGCAACTGTATGCAAAACCGGCGTATCTTCCAGCGTGAAGAAGTCGAAAGCCCGGCCGCAGGCCATTATCTTCTGCACACCCTGGGATGCAATACTCAGAGCGTAAACGAAGTTGGTGATAATCAGATGTCGTAATGTGGTGTCGATGTGTACTGGAAGCCCAGCGCAACCTGTTTCAGCGCGCCCGTACGCGACACAACGACGTGCGCTACAACTACATTCATCGACAACCTGCGCCTGAAGCACCGCCGGCAGCACTCAGTGCACCGGAAGACCTGGTTGATCTGTCACGGCCGGCTGGCCTGAACCGCCGGAGCACGACCCGGATCGTGCCCTTCATACCCGCCGTTTACTGAGAAGGCCGAAGCGCATG
>Ga0163217_1002663_pt1 | contig 15729 bp, 10 predicted proteins | sample SynspAceP_FD_185933 | JGI IMG/M metagenome (GOLD analysis project Ga0163217, IMG submission 185933) | Saline lake microbial communities from Ace Lake in Antarctica - Synechococcus sp. Ace-P (PacBio error correction) | ecosystem: Environmental > Aquatic > Non-marine Saline and Alkaline > Saline ...
AATCAAAAAAGGAATGAAAAAAGAAAAATACTAAAAATAAATGGAAAGCCCAAATAAATAAGGAGGGAAAGCAATCCAATGGGAAAAAAAGGGTTTTTTAATTGCTAATAGTAAAAGGTATTTCAATTAATTTATGAAGTGGAAATTTGTAAAATTTTAGCTGGAGAAAAACAAACACAGATTCCCTCAAAAATATGTTTTCGGTTAAGTAATCCTTCCTTAATCAAAAAAGAAGGACTTTGGGAAAAGAAAGTGCCCATCGAATCGGCAATCTTCTAAAGTAATGGAAATTCAAAGCAAGTCATGCGCTGATACGACAACGGATTCCTTCTTGAACCAGGCGGAAAGCTTGGAACAGGTGGTATTGTTGGAGAATTCTGAAAGAAATGATTCCAAATATGATTAAGACATAACGACCTGACGAAATACCCTTAGTTCCACAGAAATCTGAATCATTGAAAAAATGGACATTTCCATTAGAAAAGTGATCCTGTTTTACAAGAAGTTGAGAGAGAATGAGACAGGGGCCGGACAAAAAATTCGGTATTCCCAATGATGTCTGCTATATACATTTTTAACTGGTATGACCTTAAATGAATCTGGAAAAAACGCAAGCAATTTTTTATTTTAAGTTTAATTTAACAATAGGACAATGAAAAATATAATATGACAATTAAAAGCTTTAGTAAATACTGTTAAGATGAAGTTATTCTAGATAAAGCAACATTGGGTTCTTGTCGGAAGAATAGTTCGGTAAATTTAAACCTAACACGCAATGCAGTTTTAATTGACATACCAAAAAGAGACAGAAAGATATTTTCAAATGATTTAAAGGATTTTAATGAAGATGATTTATACCTATGATTCGTTTGATTATGAAGAAATTTAGCAGAGCTCGTATTTTTGAAAAAGGGAAACTCTAAAAAGGAAAATAAAGTGAGAAGTAACCTACTAATAAGTTTCTGTATGAAATTTCACTGATACTTATTTTATAAACGCCCAACGTTAGAAATTTAAAATTAAAAAATAAGCTTTACAAATAATTAGGGTGAAGTCTAGTACCTGCATAGAGAGAGCTGAGTAATTGTGTTTCTTTTGTAAAGAAAGAATTGGTTTACCATACCAAAATACTAATCTTTAATTTAGATTAATGTAATTCCAATTTTTAGTAAATAATTTATTTAATGCAACACAGCCATGGCATACTATTTGGCTGCATTTAATCATTTTGATTATCTGGGACTAACAGACTTACTAGATGGATGGATAGCCAGAAAAATATATCATCAGATTACTGAACTACGGTAAATAATTAGATCCGGTAGCAGATAAGCTAACGCAGCAAGTAGTGGTTGTTTTGTTTAACCAGACAATTTAATGGATGAGAATTATTGTCGTGTTATTCCTAGTGAAAGAATTTATTTTATGATGATTATACCTTTTCCCTTTTACGTAAAGGAAAACAATTTAGATGGGGCTAAGTGGTATGGGAAAGTATAGCGACAGCAATTTTTTTTATCTGTCATTTTTTTAAATTGCCTTTCCATTTATTTTCTGGATTTGATAAGCTTAGATATTGATAATATAATAGGCTTGTTTTTACTGTTGGTCTTCTTTTATATGGTAAAAATTTTATAAAAAATGTATAAAATGAATAGAGTGAAAATAATATCAATCAAGTAATAGCGGTTAAAATTGGCAATGTAAAGGGTTTTTTGGTACTATAACAGTGAAAAGAAGGCCAAGGTAAATGTCTTCTTTTCTCAAGTAGCTTCTAGACTTCTAGTATTATTCAATGGTCCTCTTTATTGAAAGTTTGGAATCATTTGGAAAAATTTCATAATGTGGCGAAGTTCCTTAGACCCCGAATGAAGTCAATAAGAGATAAAGTAGTAATGGGACAAGAAGATAACATCTCATGCGATTAAACCAATCAATAGCATTAAAGGGACTACTTACAAAAATGAAAGGGAAGGCTCATTTTTTTTTGGGCCTTATCCCTTTTTGTTTTAAATAATTTTTTTACAGTTATCATAAAAGTACCGCTAATAACTAATTTTTAAAGTACTATTTATTAATGAAACCCCGTATTTAACCAATAGTCCTTTAAGGAAATTATTCGTTTATTTCATTTCAATGAGAAATGTGGTATGGATAGATAAGCCAAACGATTTCAGATGCGGGTAACGTTCTTCAAGAACGCAAAGAAATGAGGGGATTTATGTGGAAGACAAAAATAACCAAAGAAATTCCCAATCGTTATTGAGGTTGAGTTAACGAAAAAGGAGCCTAGCAAATCAAGAATTGCGACTCTTTTGGGAGTGCCCAATATGATAGAAGCAAATGAAATTATTGATGAAATTAAAGCTTCTTTCAGACCAGACTTAGGTGATAAAATCATTCCTTTTTATTAGAGATGAAAAAATGCAGGACTATGTAAAATTATTAAATAATAGTGCTGTTGTTGAGATCTACTGGAAAAATCACTAAAAAGATGAACGATATTCATGGATCTAAAACAATTTGTCCATTTGTAAGATATTGTCGAATTATTCATAATTAAAAACATTAAATAAATAGTTTTTTTTTTAAAAAGATTGGGATATTTTTCTCAGTCTTTTTTTTTCGCAAAAATATATTTTTTAAAATACAATAATATCAAATTGAAATTAAATGCCTAACATACCAAAAAAGTGTAATAAAATTATTTATGGAAAGGTTCATGTCTTTTAACGCTATGTACTAAGGCCCTTTAGTCGTGTTTTTATTTAATATTGGATATACGGGAGTAAGTAATCGATTAATTTTTTTCTTGACAGTTTATCAATTTTTACTAATATAGTTTGATAGTCAATAGTTTGATGTTCAAAAGTAATATATGTGGTAGGTAAAATAAAGGAACGGAGGATTGATGTGACAAAGCATGGAGCATGAATAAATCTTAACTTGATTACGAAATTTAACGAAAATTTATAATGAATTGAAGAAAATTGCCCTTCAGGTAGTACGTTTTTAAAGATATTTCAATAAAAAGAAATGCAATACAATTGAAAGCTATCGGAATGGACGCATTAATAAACAACTTCAGAAGTTGCAAAAAAAAGTTGCCATTACTGCAGGGACACTAACCGTTTCGGTAATAATCTTGTTTAAAAAAGGATATTTGACGGATCAAGAAAGTGAAAAAAGATCGTAGAGTTGTTAAACTAGGTCTTACAAACAAAGGTAGACTACTTTATCGAGTAACATGTAATTCATCGTACAATGGTCAATGAAACTATTACCTGGAATGCAAGAAAAAAGAGGCTGAAACAATTAATAAAGGTTTTAAGAAATCTGCATAGTTTTCCTGGACAGAAATAAAAAATAATTTATAAGAACAGAGTTGAACTGGATGCCAAAGCAAAAATTATTGGTAACCGAAGTTATGTTCCCCAAAAAAAGTAAGTTCCGAATAGATTGTTGGAAACTATGGGAACAGTGATGAATGGATTAAAACGAGAACAGGAATTGAAAATCGCGACGAAAAGCCGAAATGAAAATACATCAGTTTATGTGGAAAGGCAAGCTCTAAATGTTTTAGGAACAAGCTACTATTCAGCTGATAAAGTTGATTTAATTTTGTTGCAACAATGGTCTCCTGATATTTAAGTCCTTCAACAGCTTGTTTTGGTAAGCAAGATTTATATCGGAGCAAGTAAAAGTAATGGCCTTTTGATGTAAGTGCAGCTTGTTCAGGTTTTCATCATGGCGTTTATCCGTTGCTGAAAAAATGTAAGTAGTGGTATTTCACTATGCTTTAGTCTTGGGTGGGCGAAGTAATGTCTAAAACATAGACTGGATGATTCGTGGTTACGGCTGTTTTATTTGGAGATGTGCTGGCGGGTGGTATTGCTAGAGAACACCTCTTTCGCAAGGAGTTTTTAATAGCAGAAGATATCATTCTGACGGTAGTCGCGTTTAGCTTTAACAACTGGTGCATTACTGTTTTTCTAATCCTTATAGTCCAAAAATGAAAAAAATCCAGCAGATTCCACTTGAAAAATGGAAGGTAGAGCAATATTTGAATTTTGCAATACGCAGCCGCGTACCAAAAAAGTATCAAAGCGTTGTTGAAACTGCAGGGATTGATTTATCAGATGTCGAACGGATTTACCACATCAAGCCAATTCTCGTATTACCAAGCCATTGCTAAAAAATTAAAAATACCATTTGAACAATTTGCTTTAAAAATATTTCCAAAAATTACGGCAAATACTTCGAGCTAGTATTCCAATTTATTTATGATGAACTCGTTTTCATCAGGTGGACTTGGTTTCGGACGGTAAAAAAATTATATTAACTGGATTTGTGGAAGGACTCACTTGGGGTTTCAACATACAATCCGAATTTAATAAAAAGAAATAAGTAAGTTGGCCTAAGCTATAAAATTAAGCCAAAAAATTTATAATTAATGGAGGAACAAAAATGACATTCGAAAAAAATTCAAGCAATTATCGTGACCAATTAGACAAGAGGAAGAAGAAGTACAAATTAGCGACCAATTTTCCGTGAGGACTTAGAAGCAGATAGTTTTAGATTTATTCCAAATTAATTAATGATATTGAAAGATAATTTGATATCAAAATTGAATCAGAAGAAAGGTTTAAACACCGTTCAAGATATCGCAACATTTGTAGATACTGAATTAGCTAAAAATAAGTAGAAAACAATGAGAAATAGGAAATCCCTGTATGCAAGCTGAATTAATCGAAAAAAACTTGGTATTAAATATCCTATTATCCAACGGTGCAATGTCTTGGTTTGGCAACCCAAGTCTAGTAAGTGCATGTATCAAATGCAGGTGGATTTAGGTGTTTTTAGCTTGTGGACATGGCTGACGTAGAGACGTTGTGATTAATCGCTGAAACAAAAAAATTAACAAGAATAAACCTTTTGGTATTAAATGTTTTACTTCTTTCACCTCATAATGGATTGAAAATTAGTCTGCGAAGAGAAGATAAAGAGTCGTTACAAACAGGTGCGGGTTAGTCCAGAAGATACAATGAACAATCAAAGCTGCTGGCACTGTGTGATCCTGTAGTAGCTTCTGTTGCTTTTAGGCTAGAAGAATGCAACAAGAAGGTGCAGATGCCTGTTATCTGGAAAAAAGGGGAAATGGGGGAAAAAAAAAAAAAAAAAAAAAAAAGGGGCAGGCGTCATATCGGTAAAACAACGACTATGAATCTGTTCCCAAGTGGTTGAATCAGTTCTCTATACCAGTTATTGCAGCTTGTGGTATTGCAGATGGACGTGGATAGCAGCTGTTATGGCTTTAGGTGCTTCTGCAGCTCAGCTAGGTACAAGATTTGTTGTTGCTTATGAGTGTAATGCTCATAGATGAACTTTAAAGATTTTATCTTAAAAGCAAAAGAATATTGATACTGTCGTAACCGGATTGATTAACAGGACATCCCAGTAAAGTATTGCGGAATAAACTAACAAAGAGAATACTTAAAAAGTAGAAAAATCATACAAGTGATGAAAAACCGGACCTTTTCTTTTAGAAGCATTAGGGAAAAGGCGGCTTTGAAAAAGGCGTTAAGTAGATGCGATAAGTTAGTGGCTCATTTAAATTCTGACAAAGTGCTGGACTAGTCAAAAAAGAGCAAAAGCTGGTGAGGAAATCATTCATGAATAATGGATGAAATAACAAAATAGTTGTAGAAAAAACAAGCGGGCCTATTGGGTCTTTTAAATAAGTAATGCTTTATTAATGAAAATATCAGAAAGCTGAAAGAATTCCTATTGGCTTCCCAAGGATTTCTGGTATTTTTTTAAATGAAGAATAGCTAAAATAATAACTTAGTTAATTTTTTTTTATAATAAGCTAAAATAGGTTAGGACAATACAAATGAAGAATTTGCTTTTTGTATACAGTGGTCAAGGTGCCCAATATCAGGAATGGGCCAAGATCCTTAATGAAGAAGTATGAAAGTAGTAGAAACTTGTATTTGATGAAGGCTAGTACACCTAACATATGGATGTAGCGGCTCTTTGGTTTTGAAGAAAAACCGACTTACTCAATAAAAACAACCTATACACACCAGCTATCTTAACTCTTAGTCTAGCAAAGATGCTTTGTTAAGGGAAAAAGGGATAGTGCCAGAAGTGGTGGCCGGGGTCTAGTCTTGGAGAGTACAGTTGCTTTGTCAAAGCTGAGGTATTAGATTTCCAAACAGCAGTCAAACTAGTAAAAAAAAGAGGACAGTATATGCAGAAGCTGTTCCGGATAGGTCTACGGCGCTTTGAGTGCGGTAATGGGAATTAGAATCGCGCTAGTAAATTTATCGAAGCCTGTGAAAGAAGCCAGTAATTAGGCGTTGTTCCCCTGCAAACTATACATGCCTGGTCAAATTGGTCATTCTGGTCTAGAAGAGGCAGTCGAAAAGCTGGAGAACTTTTATTAGAAAAGGCGCTAAAGCGAGTGTTCCACTACAAGTAAGTGAGACCATTTCATACCTCTTTACTTGCTCCGGCAGCAAGAACAATTGCGAAAGAAATTGAACACACTAAACAATTAATGAACCGACATTAACAATCGTTAGCAATACAATCTGTCTATATATGTATATCATCTAAGAAGAAATTGCCGAAATATGGTCCAAGCCAAAGTTAATGTCCCGCAAGTTATTGTGAAAGACATTGTTAGATAAAATGATTGATTTAGGAGTAGACACGTTTTTATTGAAGTTTTGTCCAGGTAAAACATTGAGTAGTTTTATTAAAAAAAATGATAAATTGTGACGACTATGAATGTTGAAAATAAAATATCTTAAAAAAAACCTACTAACTAAAAATAACGACAGCTTATAAAAAATTGACTGGAAATTTGTTCAAAGCAGTGCAGTCATTATCTTTTAAAAAAGGAAGAGGCATATGACGACAGAAAAATAAAACAGTTATTGTTACGGGTAGTTCAAGAAGGAATAGGTAAAGCAATTGCCATAGCTTTTGCAAACAGGTGGCGAACATTGATTAAATGGTTCGTAATTCCTATCCCGCCGAATTAATTACAGAAATCGAATCTTATGGAGCAAAAGTCTAATGACCATTTTAGAGATATAGTGATTTTGATAAGCGAAACAGTTGATTGAACGAAAACCAAAGAAGTTTTTGTAGTGTTGATGTTTAGTAAACAATGCAGGAATCAACCAATGAATAGAACCTTTTTGAGCGTATGTCTGAAGGATGATTTTGATCAAAACATCTCTCTCTCCTTTCAGTCCAATCTAAAAGGAACATTTAATACTTAAATCCGTCATGGGCGCAAACAAAAGTTATGTTAAAAAGCACGAAGGTGGTAAGCATTATCAATATGTCAGTGTAGTTGGTTTTAGTAGGAAACCGTTGGTCAAGCCAAAATATGCTCCAGCACAAGCAAGGTGTTATTGGGTTTAAACAAATCAGCTCTAGAAGATTAGCTGCTAGAGGAATCCACAGTTAATGCTAAATCGCGCCAGGTTTATTGAAACAGAAAATGACAGTGTACTATCATGATAAAATGAAAGAATTAGCAGTAGGGCAGTTCCGTTAAAAACGTTTTGGAATGTCGATGATGTTGCCTCGTGTAGCAGTATTATTTAAGTGAAATAACTATACTTCCGGTCAAGTAAATCAATGTTGACGGTGGTAATGTAATGAATGGTTAGAAAAAGGAGACCTTTTATAATACAAATCGTGGTAGTAATTACAGGATGGGTGCAGTTACCCCTTTAGCAAATCAGTTCATGAATTTTGGGAAGGGTTAAAAGAGGTAAAAATGGCAATTGGACCAATACAAATTTGATGCAATGAAACAGGGATAAGTGTTTGCTGGCGAATTAAAAGATTTTTGATCCAAACAAATTATATGCTCGCAAAAAATCGCTAAAAGAATGGATGAATTTTCTAAATACGGTGTTTGCTGCAGCTTGTCCAAGCTGTTTGAGGTTGAGTGGAATTGATACAGAAAAACGGATAAGACAGAATATGGACTAGGGAGGAGAGATGGGAGGACTCGTTTGGAGTAATTGTAGGGTCCTGGTATTGTGATTAATGCGATCAAGAACAAATTATAAAAATGCACGATAAAAGGACGCGCACGTGTGGCGCCACTTTTCGTTCCAATGGCAATAGGCAACATGGTTTGCAGGTAATATTTCATTGCAATTGGCACAAAAGGGATTAATACTTCTATGTGACAGCTTGTGATTCAGGAAATAACCTAGTTGGAGAAGCGTATCGCTAAAATTAAAACATGGCTATTTCGGATGTTATTTTAGCAGGCGGAGCAGAAGGAACAGTTGAATGAGATTGGTTTTATGGTTTTTGCTGCATTAACGGCCGCTTTCTACTAGTTACAGAATCCAGATCGTGCATCTTATTTCCATTTGACAAAGAAACGTACTGGTTTTGTAATGGTGAAGGAGCAGGCAGTTGTGATGCTAGAAAGCCTAGACCATGCATTAGAAAGAAAGCACAAATCTACGGTTGAAATTGTAGGATATGGTTCGACCGGAGATGGTTATCAATTGACTGCACCAACACCTGATGGTAGTGGAGCTGGAAAAGCCGATGCCAATGCAATGGAAGAAGCAGTATTAACACAGAGACTGTTGGCTAATATCAAATGCTCATGGAACAAGTAACACCAGCAAAGGATTCCTGCTGAAACAATGGCGATTAAATATGCATTCCGGTCGAAGAATTAGCTAAAATAAGTTGCGATTCAAGTACTAAAAGTATGACAGGGCAATTTATTAGGTTGCTGCTGGGCAATTTGAAAGCAATCGCATGTATCAAGGCACTTCAAGAAGGTTTCTTACCTCCAACAATCGCCTGAAATCCAAGAATGAAGGCATGTGAGTTGGATTAATATACCAGGAGTAGGTAGAAAGGACTGAAACGAGTATGCTTTAAATAACTACAATAGGATTCGGTGGCCAATAATGCTGTCACTTGTTTCAAAAAATGGAGGGCAAATTATGGATTTTAATCAAGTCAAAGAAAATACTTGCATTAGTGGATCAATCGATTTAACAGAATTTGATTTCAATGGATAATTTTCAATGCGAATGAGCAAAAATCAAATCCTATGGCAAAGCACAACTCATTCGCTGACTTTAAGTCAGTTTAAGTGAAGCTACATCTGTAAAAAGAAAGACGTCTAATTACTCAGAACTTCCCTTCAAAAAGAGGAAGCAATTATTTTCTAATGAACCTGGAGACAGAACTAGTAAAAGAAGGCAACGTTATTCCCTCACCGTTAGTTGGAGTTACCTTATGTCCTCTTGTCAGAACAGCCAGTTTTCAAGAAGTCGGCGATCCGGTTAATAGTTGGAGATTATCCCTTTGTATCATCGAAAAGCAATGAAAATTGATGAATGAAGTCAAAAGTGAAATTTGAAAGGTACAATTGCAGAAATTTTATGTAGCAGAATGAGCAAGTAGTTTGAATAAATCAACCACTTTTCAGAAATTATATAGGAGGAAATAAAAACATGACTAAAATGTATAATTGCAGAAAATCCAAGCTTTAATTCCGAAACCGTACCCCAATCTAATTTATTGACGCGTGTAGATGAAATGGAAGCCAGGTAAAGCACGTTACGAGCATTAAAAAATGTGACAATTAATGAAGAAATTTTTCAAGACAACTTTCCCAGGAGAGCCCGTTTTTAACCTGGAGTGTATATTTTTTAAGAAGCATTGGGCAGCAAAGCCGGCCCTCTATTCCCTTGTTAACGCCTGGATAGATTTAAAGGTCAATACAGCCTTACTTAGGTGGAATGACTAAAGTGAAATTCCGTAAAAAAAGTTGTTCTGGTGATCAACTTGCTGTTGTTAAGATATTGTTAAAATTAAAAGACTATGCAGGTAATCGGTAAAGGCGTAAGCCATAACTTTGAATGGAAAAAAAGTTTGGGTGACTGAATTTAACCTTCATAATTGGAAAGATAAAAGGTAATGTTAAAAAAAATATTAATAGCGGAAGCGTGGTGAAATAGCCGTTCGATATCATTAGAGCTTGTCGCGAATCGTATTCAAAACAGTAGCCTGTTTATTCAGAAGCCGACCCGTGAATGCTTTGCAATTGCAAATTGTTGAACGAGGCTATTGTAATAGAACAGCAAAAAGCCTAACAGATTCTTATCTTAAACATGCAAAGTATTTTAAGTGCTGCAAAGATGTTAACCAACTCACAGGCTATTCATCCAGGATTTGTTTCCTGTCCAGAAAACAGTCAACATTTGCTATGATGTGTAAAAGAAATGAATGTTGTTTTTTATTGCCCAGATTCTGAAACCATTGAAACAATGGGAAAATATCTAATGCGAAGGATCTAATGATCAAGCAGGCGTACCAGTTTAATCTGGAAGTGAAGGTTTTTAATCACCGATACTGATAAAGCAGAAAGCACTTGCAGACGAATGGTTCCAGTTATGTTGAAAAGCTGCTTGCTGGAGGCGGTGGAAAAGGGATAAGAAAAGTTATAAAAGTGCTGAACTAAAATGCTGCTTTTAATAGTGCTAAGAGTGAAGCTAAAAGCTTGCTTTTGGAGACGATCGTATGTACATGGGAAAAAATAATTGAACATGCACGTCATATTGAAGTTCAACAATACTAGCTGATCACCAATGGAAATGTTATTCATCTAGGAGAGAGAGACTGTTCATTACAACGCAATAATCAAAACGTTATTGAAGATCTCCTTCGTTGCAAATCAAGTGAACAAACAACGTAAAAATATTTAGGTGAGACGGCTGTACGTGCCCGCAAAATTTTGTGGGCTATAAAAATGCTGGAACAATTGAATTTTTATTGGATCAAACTGGTCATTTTTACTTTATGGAGATGAACACACGTACCAGGTAGAACACATCCAGTTACTGAAATGGCAACAGATAAATTGATATGGTCAAAGAACAAACTGGACCCCATTGCTAGCGTCATAAACTGCCATTAACAAAAAATGTGAAAATACGGGTCATACAATCGACATGCCGTATAAATGCCTGAAAATCCAGCATTTAATTTTGCACTCCATCAACCAGGTAAAATCACTTATTTTAATGAATACCGAGGTGGGAATGGTTTAAGAATAGAAAGCGCCATGTTCGCAGGTAACGTCATTCCAAACCTTACTATGACGCATGGTACTAAAATTATAACTGAAAGTGCTGATCGTACTGAAGGCCATTGGCAAAAATGAAGCGTGCTTTAGGTGAGCTTGTTATCAAGGATTATAAGCCAATCAACTCTTCAAGAAGGACTTATTGACAGATGAACGTTTTTCAGTGGTCAATTCGATAATAGTTTCCCTGCAAGACACATTTTCTTAAAGACTGGAAACCACGTATCGAATAATAATGTAAGTGCATAAAGAGGTGAGAAAAGTGAAACTGTTTAAAAAAAAGAGCTTTTATCCCTATTACTAAAATTCACAGCTAGAAGAATGAAAAAAGAACGCTCCAAAAATTCCAGAAGGCATGTTTACCGCAATGCCCGAATTGTAAACGACGATTTACGGCAAAGATTTAGGCTCAGAAAAGGATATGCCCAAAATGTGGGTACTTTTAGAATAGAGCTAAGAAAAGGATCAATTAACCCAGTAGATGAAGGACTTTGTGAAGAATGAATTTAGATATTTGCTTTAAAAAATCCTCTTGAATTTCCGGTTATAAAGAAAAAATTACTACTGTACAAGCGAAAACTAAATTACATGAAGCCTGTTGTAACGGGTAAAGGCTTTGTATTGAAGGAAATGAAACGCAACTTGTAATGGATTTAGTTTTATATGGTACAGTGGCGTGTTTTGTAGGCGACAAATTACTAGAACACTGGAACGTGCACTGGAAGAAAAATTACTATTATTATTTTTTACAGCTTCAGGTGGTGCTCGTATCAAGAAAGGAATTCTATCTCCTAATGCAAATGGCTAAAATCAGTGCTGCGCAGTAGCAAACGTCACAAGTAATGAAAGTCTATTGTACCATTACTGTATTAACGATCCGACAACTGGTGGAGTCACTGAGTTTTGCTATGCAAGGAGATATTATTTTGGTCAGAGCCTAGAGCGCTAGTGGGTTTTGCGGGTAGACGTGTCATTGAGCAAACCATTAAAGAAACTTACCAAGATGATTTCAATTAAGCGAGTCCGTGTTTTGAAAATGGGTTTATGATAAAATTGTTCCAAAGAAGAGAGCTCAAAGAAACTTTTAGGTTCTTCTTTTAAAACTTCATCATAAAATCAACTATCGGAAAGAATTTTTGTATAATAAGAAGGTGAAACAAATTGAGTGAAGCAAGTGAAATTGTTGTTCTATCTAGGAAAACATCTCGATGACAGCTTTAGAATATTTGAAGAAATTTTCGAGAATTTCATAGAATTTTCATGGGGATCGTTCATTTCGTGATGATAAGGCCAATTGTGGGTGGAGTCGCGAAACTTCTAAATGGACAACCTGTTACAGTTATTGGCAATCAAAAAGGTCATGAATTAACGGAAAATAATCGAACGTAATTTTGGATCTCCTCATCCTGAGGGTATCGAAAAGCACTGCGCTTAATGAAAACAAGCAGAAAAAAAATTTCAAAGACCCAATCGTAAACGTTTATAATATCAGGCGCTTAAATTGTGGTGTGGAAGCGAAGAACGTGGCCAGGCGAGGCGCCTTGCTCGAAAACTTAAATGAAATGAGTCAGTTAACAAGTTCCAATTATTTCTATTATTATCGGAGAAGTGGCAGTGGCGGAGCACTTGCACTTGCACGTGGGGAATCAAGTATGATGATGGAACATACAATGTAATTCTAATTCTTTCACCAGAAGGGTTCTCTTCTATTTTTTTGTGAAAGATGCTTCCAAGGCCTGATGAGGCTTCCGAAATAATGAAAACTAACAGCTGCAGAATTTATTGGGAATAAGCGATCATTGACCAGAATTATTCCAGAGACTGATCAAAACCGATACTGAAAAATGATACAATTCTTACAAAATCTAAAAGCCGAATTTAATAAAAACGCTAGGTGATTTAACCGTTAAATCATCCAGTCAGTTAGTAAAAAGAAAGATACCAAACGTTCAGAAAATATTAAAAAGAAATTGCCAGCTCACTTAATGGCTGAACTCACTTTAAAAATTTAATTTTTTAAAAGTGAGTTTCGCCAACGTTAATGGAGCGTTTTTTAGATTAACAACTGATAGAAGTGAATTGGAAAATAAATAATGTGTAGACCATTCAACCTAATGTTACACTGAAACAAAAGCTATAAATAGAGCTTATGAAAGAAGAATGGGTGGAAGATATGGGTGAAAAAATCGAATTCCCTAACAATTATGAGGCGTACATTAATAAAGTCTTTAATATGTTGATTTAAGGGGATATGAAAAGAAAGCAGAAAACTTGTTTCGAAAAAGCCTAATGCAATTAAAGCAAGAACCAAAAATAAATGCGTCTTATGCTACTAAACTACGACTGTATCAAAATGGAGAATAATAAAAAAGCAAAAAGCCATAACAAGAATGAAGAAATAATATTATTACAACAGGTGAAGACCATCATTTGACAGCCTTTTTATGTATCTATTTAATCAAGAATTATTTCCAAGCTTGAAAAAATAGTAAAAAAGTAAACTAGCTCAAATAAGAAAAGAATGCTTCTAAATGGCATTCTTATCTAAAAGTATAGAAAAAGAAAAAGAACAATACAGTTGCAAAGAAAAAAAAATATGAAGCAATCTTAAAAAAATTGTATTTTTCAATGGGAAATCAATCGTCGAAATTCAAGCACGTACAATAAAAGAAATAAATCAGTTACCGTTTACCCGCTGTATATAAAATCACGCAGCAACAACTTTTACTAAAAAAAGTAACCATTTGTTAATGGAATGCAAATGAACGCTGGTGCTGGAAATATCTTATAGAACAAAAAAGGCGATAATACGTTTGTGTTAGAGTGGTTTGGTGAACAACGATGTTATTAAAAAACCGTAGAAATACTACCCAGGTAAAGCCAAAAATAAAATCCGTTCAAGAGAATAGAGGATTTTAAAAGAAACGATTGAAAATAATGTTCCTGTTTTTTATTTCAAGTTTATTAATCAAGAGCTAATCTACATTTTATGTTATTGTAATCCTTTTATCGATGAATCATTGAATCCCCAAGTCAATGGGTCCTCTTTATATTTAAAAAGGTATGAACAGTGGCATGAAGTAAGCACAAAAGATCAGTATCGTTGAAATCGAATAACAATGAACAAGTGGATGCACGTTTTAAATGAATGAAATTCAAAGTGGATTTAATAAAAATATTGGGTTAAATACAGTTTACTCTTGTTTGTATTTACAAAAAAATAAGGATAGTGGTAAGATTATGGAGTATGCAATTTTGAAAAAGAATTGCAAAAATTAGAATCTGTTTCGGAGAATATACATGACTGTAAATTGGGGAAAAAAAAAGGCACTAATGATGGTTCAACATTTGAAATTTCAGAGAAAAAATTTCGAAGGCATGAATACAGCTTTCAACAAAAGTGAAAGTACTTTTAAATGTACCTGGTTTCCGTAAAGGAAAAGTAACACGTCAAGTATTCAACAAAATGTACGGAGAAGCAGCTCTTTATGAGATGCTTTGGAATGCAGTATTAACCAAACAAATACGAAGCAGCAATTGAAAAAAGCTGGAATCGAACCTGTTGAACAACCTAAAAATTGATGTTAAATCAATGGGAGAAGCTTGGACAACCTTGGTTTATCGAAGCAATTGGTCCAGTAAAACCCTGAAGTAAAATAGGTGAATATTAAAGGGATTAACAGTTGATAAGCAAGATTCGCGAAAGTTAAAGATGCGACGTAGAAGCTGATTAGAACAAAGCGTGAAGAACATCGAGCCTGAACTTGTCCTAAAAGAAGAAGTAGCAGTTGAAAGGCGACACAGTAGTCCTTGATTTTGAGGATACAGAAGACGAGTTGCGGTTTTGATGGCGGTAAAAGGCAAGAACCAATCATTAGAATTGGTTCAAACTCATTTATTCCAGGTTTTGAAGAGCATTAGTTGGCACTAAAGCTGGCGACGAATTAGATGTAACGGTTACTTTCCCTGACGACTAATCAATGAAGAAGATTAAAGGGTGCTGAGGCAGTCTTAAAGTAAAAAGTACATGAAGTTAAAGCTAAAGAAATTACCTTGCACTAGAAATGATGAATTTGCTAAAGACGTAGACGAAGAAGTTGAAAACCTTAGTCGAATTAAGAAAAAACAATGAAATTAAGTAAGCTAAAAATGCAGCAGCAGATGAAGCTGTAGAAGAAACAGCTATCCGTCAAGCAGTAGAAAATGCCAATTGAAGAATTCAGGTCAATGATACAATGATGAAAGTTCCCGTCTAAATGGATACATTCTTAAATGACATGCAACGCCCAAGGTATCTCTCCTGAAATTATAAACAATACTGGACTACGAAGGAAGATTTGCATAAACAAAATGGAAAAGTGATGCTCGAATTAAAGAACACGTACTAATTTAGTTCTTGAAGCAATTGTTGAACGGAAGCATTTTGCACCATCTGAAACAGAAGTAAAGCTGAATCAAAGAATTAGCTTGTAACAATATGGAATGGAAGAAAAAGCTGTTTCGCGCTGCCTTATCTCCAGATAGCTAAAACATGAATATTCAATGAAAAATCTCTTCAACAACAACAACCGGAG
>Ga0163217_1105081_pt1 | contig 15728 bp, 12 predicted proteins | sample SynspAceP_FD_185933 | JGI IMG/M metagenome (GOLD analysis project Ga0163217, IMG submission 185933) | Saline lake microbial communities from Ace Lake in Antarctica - Synechococcus sp. Ace-P (PacBio error correction) | ecosystem: Environmental > Aquatic > Non-marine Saline and Alkaline > Saline ...
AAAGAGAGAGTTGTAGTACTGATACAGTAGATTACTTGATGCGGTTCATCAATTATTTTGCTGGTGTACTGGACTTATACAGGCCGTTGGCGAATCCCACTAAGAAGTCACTCCCACTTTAAACAGATTGAAAATCCCATAAATTCTGGTCGTAAATTATCAAACAATAATTTTTAAACTTGGCAAAAACCTTGAAACCTTGCCTTGGATGTTAATCGACCGAAAGTCCCCCATCGGTGTGGGGTTTTGATTTTTGTTCTTTAGTTCGTCTGCCGAAACATGTTTTACTGGCGAGGGAATATAACCTCGACAAACCTTATTCAAAGAGGATCTACCATTGAAATGTTTCTACTAAGTCCTTTAGGCCGAACCAAGGTAATGAAATTGAGCAATTCTTACAAGGATGCTTTTGTTTGCTTGATCCACGCTGGAATGTGGTCCTTTGTTGCGTTACTTTTAATCCTGTCCGGTTGCTCACCCAAAGCCGGTTTTTGGATTGGTGAATGGATCCCAATGGTTTCCAATAATTTGATTGCCCGTTTTATCTGCTCAACTGGCCGTTGGGTAAAAACCGGTGAAAAATTGGCAGTGTTTTTTGAGGTGGTGATTATCCAACGTCCTGATGGCACAGCGTGTATAGAAGATTTACATTACTTTCGTGGTGGTGCACTATTGGCATTAGGTCATATCAACCAGGCGCTTGAGAAACTTGCTAGCCAAACCTTGGACAAAAAAGTCATAGATGCTTGACAGACTTTACAGGTTTTGCAAGGAAAAGGTTTATAGAGTTGTATTGAAATGTGGTATTCATGCATTTGAGAAAAAAAAAGCCATATGCAACATAGGTGTTTCCCTTACGAAATTATGCCAAGGCGTGCCTGCGATCGATATCGCTGGAGTTTTTACGACCTGATGCCACACATAGGCCGCTAACTGAATTAGGCCTGGAAAGTTTGAGTGTCGACCTAAGAGAACGCCTATGTAGTCGTGATGCGTGGCATTGAGGCAAGTAAAAAATCACAAGCGTTACCAGTAAGTAACAGTTAATTCTTTCGCCTTTTTTTCAGGGAAACCCCATCCGCAGCCTTCCCCTTGAGCAGGGGGGAGAGGAGCTAAGACATTTTTGTTTTCCCACCCTTAGCAGGGGAAGAGGCGATCGAGCGCTTTGTTCCCTACCCATTGGTAGTGTAGAGGGCTAGTTTTAATTTTTTGAAAGTCTCTTTGCACTGTCAAATTGAGACGCGTCGGCATGTCATCATGTTGTTCGTGCTGGTCGGCGAGTCGGTCCGATTTCACTGTTTCCGGTGTTTGGTCGTAATCGAAGTCTTTCCTTCGTTTTACCGCCTAGCCAGTTTTAGATAATGTTTTCAGTGCTCCGGGTGGTCAAAAATTCCGATGCAGATAACGTGCACCGATTAATATTTGGTTGTCTTCGGAGATGAAACCTTCCTATATATTACCACCCTTGGTCAGAGTGGTAGGCCAAAAGTGGACTGTACGGAAGATAAAAACCTCGAAACTCCGATATGTGATTTCGTACGACTGTTGAAGTCCGGCTTTTTGCTCAACTAAAAGCCAGCTTAACTTGTCGTTGTTTTAATTGTTTATCTCTCGAGCACGGTGTCCAATTGGGAAATAAACCAAATCCTTTTTTTGATTGGGTGTTTAGCTGCTGGTTTTCCAATCCTAAATGATCAGACAGTGGCTCGCCGAGCAATTTGAAAACCACCGCAAATTCCGATGATTTTTCCGGCGTATCTCAAGTGTTTTGTTTAAGTAGTTTTCCCAAACCTTTTGGTAAAAAAGCGAGATCACTTTGCACGCTTTTGGCTGCCAAGGCAAAATCCTAAGTCGGCCTGGTGGAATAGGCTCGTTTGCGGCCACCAGTGTGACCTGTACGTTTTGGATGCACAGCGAAGCGGTCCCAATCCTGTGATTGCTGGTGCGAGGCATAATAGGAATGACCACATTGAGCTGGTGTCTGCGCAGTCTTTTGAGGGCTTTGGCGACGGCGGTCCTTCAGACTCTAAATGAAAGCCCTTTTAGATAGGGTAAAACACCAAAGGCACTGGTTTCCCGTAACGCTCTTGCGAGCAATCTAGCCAAGATTGCAGCATAATGATATCGCCTCGAAAGCCGATTAATGACAAAGCCGATGACGCGGTCTGTCGCTTGGCTGAGTAAATCCAAGGTGCCGACGAAGGTGTGCAAAAAACGCACCTTTGTCGATGTCGCGATGAAATAATAACGGGGCAGATGCGATGCTCTTCAGCAAACCCATATTGGGCGATGTTCGCGACTAGCGTAAATTTATCTCGGCTTGGGCCGCAGCGCCTTCCAATTAGAACGGGCTTTGATATTGATTAAGTCGAGTTTTATAATAGGACATCTAACGCGGCCGACTTTAGCGATGCTTTTTGTATTCGTGATAACCACTGCGTCCATATTGCCGAGGAGAGGACTGAAATGATTGTATATGATCGCGCTGATATAATCTAGGTCATGAACTTTAGCGGCATGCGCGCCTAGAGTCACTTGAGGTGGTGAGGCGTTGGGAGTGGAAATAAAAACACATGTGATCAAATACAGAGTCAGAACATATGTTTGGTTTATTTATCAGGCTTTATATGGCGATTTGGGCTGTGTGGGCTGACCGAGCTAAAACCTGCGGCGCTAGGTCTCTCATGAACGATATCGAGTTGCATTGGACACGGACTCGGGTGAGACACATCGAGCACCTATTCTTCGTCGCCGATCTTGAAGCGCGCCGTTGAGGGCTGGACACTAGGCGGGAACGGTTCAGACGACCATGTTTTGTGGCTTAAAACGGGGCGACGTGAATGCCCGCGACGGACGAAATAAACGGCATAAGGCTGTTACGAGGTACTACTGACTGGATGCACTTTGGCGTCCAGAGGTGGTGCCATTGGAATCATTAAAATCAAAGGCTGGCATTCAGTAAGTTCATTCACAGCACTTTAAAATATTCAATTAGGTAGAGCGAGGAAAATTCTATTGCCCTTAATGTCCATCTGTGGTTCTGTTAAATTGAAGTACGACCGACCTATATGAGAATCTTAGATGAATTTTCCACTTTTCTAATTCACGAACGATATTTTATCTTTGAGATCGGAGGTTTCTTTAGCGAGATATTATGGGAGGTGTCTCCAATGCGCACCACTCTACTGTGCAATACAATGAAGGAGATGTTCGCTGCCTGCTCCTGCAGAGTCGCAGCGCTATGAAGCAAGAGAGGTGAGTTTTGATAGTCGTCTCTGTTTAGCGGTGAGTGCCTAATATAGTTGGACAATCACCGCACTTCATGCTGGTGATGTCAGGTGCCATAATTGGATACTGCGGGTAGCACAACGCCTCTCTTTCGGAGGATCCAAAGAGTGTACTTTGGGGCGATCAGGATTATAACCTTTGAGACATCGAGGACTAGACAAGTTTTGCGAGCGCCTTTTCACGATAGGTTTCTAGAAGTAGTATACGCTCTATATGTGGAGCGAGTTGAGGCGCCGTTTTGACTGCAACCTTGGGTTATTGATTCATGGTATGTACCACTGCAGAGAGCACTGTCTTTAGTTAACGCGCACCAGACTTTGCGAGGATACAGGCGGCTGTTTGATCGGTCTATGAGAGTGAGCCAGTGCTAGTTTCCGTCCTATCGGTTGCGAAAGTCTGAGTATGCGGGTGTACAGTATCCTTGTATTGCAATTTTGATACGCATCTCTCGATTCTGCGTGCGCACCAGTCCTGCTTTATGTCTCTGAGCAACGTCGCTGAAAATAATTCGGATGAGAGACACGACGCACGACGGCTCATTGAGCTGAGATTTATTACTGCGTAAGATATGTGCGGTCGAGCACCGTGATCATAACACACAAACATTATTGGGAATTCACAACGGATATTCCATGACCACAGAGCGAGCAGTAAACTCTCTGCCTGAAGCATTAGAGCGAGTATCCGGGTGTCCTCTGGCTACAAATCAGCAAGACCAGGGACTCTGCGCACTATATCAGCCGCATGAGAGCGTGCGCGAGCGAATTATTTGGCTCCTTCAGAGTCAGTTAGTCGTGTATAACTCACAGCGTCCCATTGGTAGGATCGCGAGAGTGAATTGTGCACCAAAGACCGTTAGCGTACTCTGCAACATGTGTGTGGCGAATAAGTTGAGAGCAAACACCGCGCGAACAATAACTGTAGGTATTGGAGTTCTTTAGGTTGGTATTGTCTGCAGCGTTTGTCCGACACGATGGGTGTTTGAATACATTCCCTGCGCGAGTGTTGCGTGGGCTTTTTATCTAGCCACTGTTAAATGCGTAAGCAATCTGAGTGCTGGAGCAAATGGGCCACGTCGCGATAAGTCTCTATTCCTACCGAGTCTACCTCTTCGATTCGCGAGACATCGCAAAGCTGTGAAAGAGCGTCACTGTCTAGTGGAATTTGTCACAGAGTGACCGTGTCGGGCGAGCGAACACTGAGTGAGTCATATTAGAGTATATCGGGGTGTATCGTTCGAAGCATATCGCACGATCATTTCAGTTGAGCGCCACACATGCAAGGGCGAGATAAGGCGCAGCAGCTCAATACATACGCTGTCTTGGCCGAGAAAGAGTATAAACTGTCATGTGAGGTAACCTTGAGATGCCGATTTACGCCCTTACACATTTAAAAGGATGGGTCAATTTTACTGCGCTGGATAAAGCGTGGTTTTATGGGGATTCGGTCATATGTCGTTTGTTTAAATGTCTTCTACAAAACGAATGTCCATCTAATAGATTTAGAAACCACCAAAGCATGGTGGGGATCTTGGCTTATGGCAACGAAAGAAGTGGGTGAAAAGCGCCTTGAATTGGTTGGATTTGTCTTCGGCGTGTAATCGTGGATGCCTTGCCTATTCCTCAAAATGTTCGTCTTATGGATGGATTTAACCGGATCAAAGTGACCTTGCTTGACGTGGCCGAAAGGCTATTAAACGGTTGTCCGGCCTTATTGCGATTGTGGCAGGTTCCCCCAGCATATTATTGAATTCGTTTACGATTCTTTTCGAGAGTTCAAACCGTGTATGCGATCGTGCCGTTGTTGTGCCTCGTGTGGGTTATCAATGAAACACGCGTTTGCTTGAAAAAATGGGGTTATGAAACTTGCTTATTTGACGTGCTGGAAGAGTTGCTTGAAGGCAAGTGACTTTGCGGTCGCCGTGGTCATTAACCCAAACAATCCAACTGGGAGATGGGCCAGTTAGCGTCTACGCTTATCGGCGTGATTGATCACGCTGAAAAGCAGGGGCGCGAGTTTGGTGGTGGATGAAGCCTTTAGTTGATCCTAGCCCTGAGTTTAAGTTTGTTAAGCTGACTAACGCAATCTCATTGCCTGAAATCCTCTTATTTGTCCTTCGGTCGGTTGGCAAATTTTTTGGTCCTGGCTGGCGCACGAGTGGGGTTTTTGTCGTTTTGTGCGAAGAAATGGCAAAGCGCTTTAAAAAACCTTTTAGGTCCCCTTGGCCTGGCGGCGACACCGAGCTTGCACCCTATGAAGTTTGGCGTTTGCCGATGTGGGCGTGCAAGAGCAAGCATTTACAATCTTTAAACGTTCGTACAAGCCGTGTTTTATCGAACGTGGTCTGCCAAATTTAAATACCATTTTGACTCCAAGCAGCGTGTGGTTAAAATCCATTGTTTTATTAACTTGGACCCTCGAAAGTCATGAATAGCCGCCGTACAAGTTTTGACAATGCTGCATCAGGTTGGCTCATTCAATACTCGCTTGGGCGATGGCTGGATAACGTTGGCGTTGCCTGCGATGGACGAAATTGACGGCTTTTGGATAAAGGCATTGATTCGACTATTAAAAAGCGCAGGAGGGCGAGATTACATGAACATTAGTGCTTGGGGTGTACGCATGGAAAAACGCTTTGCTCAAGAGCAAGTGGCTCTTTCGGTAAACCAGTTTGTTATGTCGCAAAAACCTCTCCAAGTGTGGGATGACGATATGGCCGTCGGGTGGCGTTTTGCATACAAAGAGAATCGCCCTCCAGAATGGCAATTAATAGAAGACCAATTGGGCGGGCGGACGTGTTAAATGAGGTGAATCAGCGGATCAAGCCGGTGATTGTTAGAAGTGCTTACCCTGTTGGTTGACGACTTATTGTGCCTTAAAGATGAGACTCGATTACAGCAAGAGAAGCGCTTACTGGGAGCCGTTGAGCAGTTTTCAGGGAAACTTGGTTTTGGTCTCTTAGTCGAAGTGGGTTTGGTATAATGCCGATGAATTGCGCTAGCTAGGGCTTTGGCGATGAGGCTGGTGCGATGAAACCAAGCATTGCTTAAATTGGTCCCGATCGGGTACTTTGTATTCGGCGGGGCTGCCTTCCGTTAAAATTCCCCACCTTCTAATGTAATTCAATATTTTGGTAATATGAGTGGTTTTTCCTTATCATTATAGATATTGAAACACGATAACCGCATAGTTAATAAAAGCGTAGGAGCCTTGTGATACCCTTATTCAAAAGATTTTCCAGTTATCATGGGAAAGTTGCAATAAAATGCGCGTGCTTTGTCCTTGGCGATTGCTTGAGCAAAGGTCCTTGGAAAGGCATATCAGGCGATACTTCGCGGTGGTTTGGTGGCCAAAGCGGCTATTTGTGTCGTCGAGAATGACATTCGTATGAATGATAAAGCCATTTGTATTGTCAGCTATTGGCGCTGACGAACAAGGCAGACGCGGCGATAGAAACAGGGCGAATTGAGCGTTCTGAAAGGATGGTGGAACGGGACGCGAACGAAGGCGTTTTATCCTAGTCTGATGACCTTTGTGGACACAGGGAAGCGCAACCTGCATGGCAGAAAAAGTACGTGTAAATGTTGCCAGAAAGCGCACTTTGGCAACGAGTTTTAGCCAAACCAGCCGGTAAACCATTGGTGGATATTTCAAATCACTGAAGTGAGCACAAGATTAGCTTGGATTCGTTCCCTTGATATGGGAGTAATAACCGTTTTTCAGACGCCCGTTAGCGGATCGTCAGGAAAATAAGCGTTTACTTATTCTGCCTATCCCATCTTATTGCTTACAGTAGAAAACGGGAGATATGCAAAAATTACACAAAACTCTCGTTTTTTTTACATCATTTTAAGTCTAACTTTTACCTCTTAAGACTTATTCATAAAAACACCGTCTAAAAAACCGTGTTCTTTATGAATCCCAATGAAAACAAATAGGATTTTACTATGTGGCAAGCACGCTAACACGAGTGTGCTTTGCAGGTTTTTTTCGCTTGCAACGAAATTGCCTGCGTGGGCCGAAGGCAACCGTTCCCGAGCTCAGTTTTCAACCGATGTTATTGAATCGAGAGCCGAATAGAGATATCGGCCCCGTTGTAAAAAAGTAGAAGTATGGTCGAAATTCAACGTATCTATTTATTTCCCAGATTTACGAGATGTCCTGGAGGCCAAGTGATTCATCGTTGGAAATTGGACTGGAGAAGAACAGCGGACTGTTGCTTTTGATTTGGCGGTGATCGTTGGCGTGTTGGAGTCAAAAGCAAGCGCTTATGCCTGGTTTGATGGTAAGTGGACCGTGATATTGTGCTTGAATGGAAAATATCGTTGAGACACATTCATTTTGAATATGATGGACGAATATTAAACCAACTATCAATCACGATTTAAGCGCGTGCTTAATGAATAGATTAAGGACAGTATGCCTCAATATAACGATTACGACCGCTTGGCAATTTGGGACGAATTAGAAGTCGTATGGACTGATAACATTGATTGAGAAATTTGGCAGAAATGAACGGGACACGCCTAATTCGCATTTTAACGCTTGAGTATCAGCCAACGACCTACCTTGGCCGGGCGCGCTTCTCCCTGCTTATCCCTTTTTTTTTGATGTGCTGTGGTTTGATCGAGGCGATGAAAGTAAAACAAAGGCAGTTGCTTATTGAGATTATCGAAGAATTGGACTAAAAGACCCTTGTCGACAGTGGGAACAGACATCACAGGGTATTGTTTTCACGACACCTACAAGTGCAAAGATTATTACGAAAAACGGTGAGCATTTTTAGTTTATTAGTCAGAACCCCCTATCACCAACACTATCACCCTTTAAACTGGGGAAAGGAGTTAAGTACTTACTTATTTTTTTTTCCCACTCTCCTTAAACCAGAGAAGGAGGTAAGCTAGGTACGTAGTTATTTGTTCTCTCCATATCTTCAGGGGGATGAGGTAACTAGGTAACTATTTTATGTTCCCTTCCCCTTTATCTTCAAGGGGTAGGGCTAGGGTGGGTTAATTGTTTCAATCGCAATTTAGCAGGCTTATGGAATGAAGCGAACGAGTAATTTAATCTAGAGAAAACTAACATCATTTGAGAGTTCAAGATTAAGAAGTAATATGCCAGAGTCTGAGCGTCACGCTTTATCGGCGTCCACATCAGAGGACGACAGCTTGTGGTGAAGTTTGAGAGCAGCATGGAATAGGGATACCTTATTGTGGACCTTATTACTGCTGCCGAAAAACATCTGTGTTTATCGATTGGATGTGCTAGTCACTTTACAGAAGAGCTCTAGTTATATGATAGGGAGAGGTCTCAATACTCTTCAGGATGTGGACTAGAGGTTGTGCGTTTTACGCACATGCGCAAAATTATGAATGAGCTGGACTTCTGTACTGCAGGAACTTTTGGCATAAAGTTTCAGTGACTGCCCTCCCATACGCATCACTCCCCTAAAGGGGGATGGAGCTGAAAGAACAACACTCTTGCTCGACAGGTGAGGTGCTTAGGATACTGTTTATTTGTTCCCCGTCCATCCTTACACAGAGAAGGAGGAGCTGAAGAACATCCCCCGCTCACAACCTCCCTTTACAGGGGGAGGGGCGAAGAACAATCCCTCACTGACAGGTGAGGGGCCTAGGTACGGGAAAAACTGTTTTTTTGTTGCCTCCCTTAATCCTTCAAGGGGAGGGCCTAGGGTGGGGTTGGAAGGTTTACTTCTGGAAATTCGTACAGCGCTTCCCAAAGTCCCCATTATCTGAGTCAGTTTTCATCATGCTTGCGGTTTCTATTAACAGTTTAGGTCAGCAAGGTCCCGCTTCTGCAGTTCATCACGGTATGCTTGTCTACCCAATTATCTTAATTGTCCCAAATAACGCGTTTTATTCATCAGTGGTGGATGGAATTAATCGCTTTTTGTTCAGCATCTGTTAAGCCACTCGAAGTCGAAGGCAAGCTGGTCCCCGGCCGTTGCTCATGCTTGTTTTAGGTCGAACACTTTCACTTCATTGATCGTGAGTTACCTGTTACTAGGCTGTTTTAAATACGCCAAAGCCGCAGGGTTGTTTTCACATTCTCCCCGGTAACGATCAATGACCCATGTCATTGTCCACCACGGCTTAGCAGTTTGGGCTAAATTGAATAGATAGACGAAACAATCTTGTTACCGATACCCCAAGCGCTTCGGCACTTCAAATACAGGGTTGAAAACTGAGAGGCTCTGTCCTCCTCCCCACGCTGTTTTAGCAAGTCCTGCTTCATCTGTTGCGGTATTTTTAAAATACGCTTCTTGATGATAGGAAGTGTGCTTACGATTGCCTACGGCGATAACGTCCCGTTATGGAATACACCGGCGTCAAAATAACAGCTGGATTCCTGTTGGGCGTAAACCACTTTGGCCCACTGATAATCCAGACGACGGGCAAACGCGCTTGCGAATGCTTCTAAGGTTGTGACGGCAGGGATATTTTTGCTGGGCGAGACCCGCTGTTGTGTGAAGGCTTCCATCCCATAGACAAAAATTTACAATGCCTTGTTTCGCCCATAGTTTGGCAAAAACCGTATGGTTTGCGGCGTTCTTTCATCACCAAAAGTGGATCAAAACACTTGGTAATGCCGCGTGAATGGGCGACAGTGTTTATCATCTTTAAACGTTGGCTTGTAAAATGGCCCTGTGGTTTACAATGTTCGATCGAACGGTGAAAGTTTATGGACCAAGTTAGCCCGGAGTGACAGTGAACTCGGCTCAACTGTAAGTCGCCGCTTTGGTGACACGGTGGCACAGCACGTTGGCTGTCCACATCATGAGGCGGAAGCTGCAACGCGCAGCCAAAGCTTAGGTGCTTGTTTTCGCGGCTTGTTTCTAATACGTTGGCATCCGGCGCCAGAAAAACCAAGACGGCGCCCAAAGTAGGAAATATGTGGGCGTTCATGAGGCGCGAGTACGCCTTGACAAGCCCATGTCCGCCAAGGCTTTCCAATCTTGTTAAGCCTTGCTTTAGCCGCGGCCTTTGGTTTGATGATCGTGCCGAGTTGTTTTAAAGAAGCGACATTACCAAAAGAAGGCCGCTGTAATTGTGGTTGGGGCCACTAAGCCATCAAAATTGGTTCTGTCGCTGGGTGTTCATAATTACCTCAATCGTGTTTATTAATCTAGGTGCTAAGGTCTTAGTTTTAACAACTATATACGTAGACCGTGACCCAGTTTTTCTGGCATGGTTAAGCTGTCTGCTTCGATGCTAGAACTGGGTAAGCACAGTAAGTCAGCCGCGTAAAGTAAGCACTCGCTCTAGGTTGCCCGCTTTGCGCCAGTTCCACCAAATGGTGCGGTTGCTAAGATGCGCCTGTGGTTTGGGCGGTTTCAGTTGATAATGCCAGCATAGCGATGTGTTGCAAAGAACCACTCGTATTCGGTTTATCATCCCCCGACAATAACCCGCAGAGAGGCCAAATTGCGTTTGTTCGCAAATACTCAATGGCTTGTCCAAAGAGTCGTAGCGAATAACCGTTCAATAAAGGACCAAAAGTATTCTTGATCGGGTAAAGTTAACTAACATGTCGGTCGCATCGATAATGCACGGTGATAACGTAACCGGTTTTGCTGTCACGCGCGTCATTTCTAAGACTGGGTGTTTGCGCCTTAATGCAACAGTTTTGAATAAGCTTGCCCATCCAAACCATCTGCGGCTTGAGGCCAGAAACAACTGTTTCCCATAAAGGTTGTTTTCGCTGGCATCCGCAACGATCAATTTTCCAATGCTTTAGTGCGGTCACGTACGAGATTGCCAAGATAGCAATCGCCAAGCAGGCCTTTAGGAATAATAAACGGCGCGCACAGGTACAGCGTTGACCTGCTGAAATAAAGGCTGAATTGAATGATTTCATGCACAGCATGGCCGCGTTGGTCGCGATTTTTTTCAAGATCACTAAAAGAGGGTTTTGTTTCGCCCAATTTCCAAGGCCAAAAATTTTTGCCCGGATGACCCGCAAAATCCTTTATGTAGAATGTGGTCCGACTTTGTGGACTTTCCGGTGAAAAACAGAACCATCAATACCATGAATCGATTGGCTAAGGCAATCGCCCGTGTCTCGTTCGCCCTGTATCATGTTAGCACGCCAGCCGGCAAGCCTGCTTGCTCCCATAGTTGAAGGATCAAAATCGGGAGTGCTGGGGCTTGTTCGCTAGTTTAAATACAACCGTATTACCGCAATAAGTGCAGTAGCTATATGACCGTTTGTAAATGTCGCTGGAAAAATTATAAGGGCCAAAAACCGGCCACAACTGCCAAATGTGGACGGTGGCGTAAGCGTGCAGTAGCGACTGCCCGGCCAATTGGTGTAGTTTTTTTCAACCGGTTCTTTTTCGTGATAACCTGTTTTTTTGAGATAGCCACTTTAACCAGACCAATAGCGGCCGCTTCAGTGCGAGTTTCCCAAATTGGCTTGCCTGTTTCTCGGCTGATGGCCGTCGCGGATTGGCTTCGCTGTGTTTTTTTACTAGGGCTGCAAAGGCGTCGATGATGGTAAACGGGCCTTCCAATGGACGATTTGGCCAAGTTGGGAATGCGCTACGAGCGGGCTTTTGATGCAAGATCTAACTTGGGTCGTTGTCGCCGCGTTGAGCTTTGCCTATACACAACGTGGCGTCCGCTGGATCAATAGAGCGTTAATAGTTGACCTTCGCCTGTTAGCCATTGGCCCGTTTATGTTATGTGCTTTGTTTCATGTGTTCATAATGACTCCTTTACAATTTTGCGTAAGTGTTGTTCATTGATGTCCCTAAAGCAGGGAAACCCATTCACGCAAAGGGCGGATAAATAATCAAGCCCTTGAATAGGTGAGTAATTGACGCTCGTAACCGGTTCTTTAGTGATGAATACACAGACTAGTCTGCTTCTTCTTTGAGTCCAAAAGTCATGGCGCTGCCAGGTGGTATTGATCGTTGAATCAAGATGCAACGAAAGTCCGCTACTTTTTGCGGTTGGAAACGAGGTAGTAGCTTCCTTCTCCCGATCCCTTTGGGTTGGCCCAATATTAGCAAGGCATAGAAACGGCTATCACGAAACAGCGCGAATGTCCCTGGACTTGGCTCTAGACTTGGTCCACCATCAAAAATGTCGACGTAATTTTTCGTAGCGAAAGCGCCTTCTTGCTCTAGTAGACGACGCGCTGGAACCGTATTTTGATGAACGGTGCCCCAGTAATCTTCTGCTTGCTTTGGGCAGAGTTCACGTAGACAGGGTTGTTCGGCAATCAATTCAGCGAATAAATTGTTTGTTTTGCCTTGACGACCGTCATTCATGTCCGCTTCTTTAAGTCGATGGAAGAAAAAATATGACGTCCAATAGACTTTTCCCATAAAAGGCGACACGCCATTTTCATCGCTCACAATCGGCTCTACCGCGCAATTTCCAGCAAAGACTTGTTCGTAAAGCGTTCTGGAAATTGTGCCATGAACATAAAGCGTGCTTTAGACAATAGCTTGACCCAATTTTTTAAGATGGCGAAAGTCCTCTTTCTAAAAATACGTGCAAAAAAAAAAAAAATTTTTTTTCCACTGCAACCCGTGAAATCTTTAATTCAAAATGAGCGTTGGCAACGCGCGGTTCATGGACACCAAGCTCTCTTGAGGCATGAGTAAATGGTACCTAAATGGTAAGCTGTAAAATGGTTCATCTAAACAACGGTGGCATAGTACGCCGCAGGTGCCCACAATGTCGCCTGTTGTGCTGTCCCTCTAGCAGCCTCATCAATGTAGTCTCCCTTGCTTCGTTTGGTGACATTATCTTTAGCAAAGGACGAACCGCTTCCGTCGATTTTCTTTTTGTAGAAATGGCCTTCATCTGGGACGAGAGAGGTGAAACCATTCCCGTTTTTTCGGCAGTCGATAAAGTGACTTAGTCAGTTTTGACAATTGGCGCGTATGACCATCAATGAATGGTTATTCGCTCTCGTGTTTAATTAACCTGTTTTACGTGTGCTAAGAACCTTTGTGCTTTTGCCTTGGATGCGCATATGGTAAAGTGCAAAAAGTCTCTAGTAAGTTGTTGTTTACAGAGCGACCGCATTGAATGCGGTGCCTGCTAAAAATAGCGAGTTTTCTATGTGTTACTTTTCTAAGGGCTAAACCGGCAACTTGTGGCTCTGCGGTGCCGCTGTGACGCGAAGCTGTTCTAAGTGACCCGCCCCGATATAAAGGTGCATTGCGGCCTTTTTGATTTTTCGGTCAGAGACAAAGCCTTTTTTGGCCCCTGTTTTTTGCTGAGTAATGGTTGTGAAGCTTTCATGTTCTGGCTTAATGGTTGGCCCTGACATCCGAAAATGTTCCACATAGCCTCTAAACTCGAAGCCTTCTTCCAATAATAATGTCTGCGCCTTTGGCTGGAGTTCTTCATGAAATAACACCAATAACGTCTTTGCGCCCGCTTCTGGCAAAGTAGCGTCACATAAATAGGAATAACGAGGCATTAATCTGCGATAAGAATGTTTTAATTACTCACTGCTGAAAGGTAGTCGGGTTTTTGGAATCCATGGAAAAAAAATGTTTTCCAAGCGCATCCCAAAAAGCAGAGTAGCCTTGTTTGTCACTTTTCAACCGCGAAAGCTCAGCCAAAGAGGCGTTTAGTAAAAACGTTCAGGGTAAACGAGCGATAAACAGCAACCGAGCTTTTGACAACAAACAGACATGGCTAGCCGGGTTTGATGTGCTTTTGTCGACGACCAAAGAATAGACGGCTTGTGCCGCTGTAGTCATGGCATAAATACAAGGCTGGATACGATTGTGAATTTTTGCAGTTGAGTGGGAAGCGTGAACTCACTTCATCAATTACGGTAAAGCTGTATAAAATGGGGGGGGCATCAGCAGCCGACCATTGCATCGATGCCACAACAAAACCGACTATTTTCTCGGTGCTGGTGTCGACCAGCACAAACAAGTAGGATTCATCCCTGGCTGTACAACAATCGGTTTGAAAAGGCGACGCGCAATGAAGGTCAAATTTTTTGTCGTTAAGCGCTCTCTGTTCGCCAGGGAAGTTTGTAAATAATACCAATACCGCCTGTTGGGCAAGGCGTTTCCAGCGCGGGAAGATCTGCAAAAATCTACTGGACGTACTAGATACATATTAAATCCCTGAAAAAATTCCGTTATAGCGATAATGTGTTAAGTATTATCACTGAGAATCGATAAAGTTGGTAGAGAGTACTTTCTTAATTGGAACAGGTTTTTTCTGGATATTGGCTGTTTTTGGTCGATTTTTAAAAGTATATGAAGGATGAAAGATGAATCTGGCGTATATCACAGGCATTATAAAAGGCGCTGAGTATTTGGGTTGGAAGCGTGGTGGTAAAAACACAGTGAACAGAAGAGAGTTTTGGTTTATTTATCAGGCTTTAATATGGCGATTTTGGCTGGTGGGCTAGAACCGCTAACCATTGTTTAAAGAGTCGGTTGAAAATCGACGGGGAAAGCATTTCCGCGCTTTGACTGGGTGACAAGAGCCGAGCGCGAACGCCGGGATGATTTATACATTGCTTGTTGTTTGGCTTGCTATTGAACCTGATGTTTAATTTTGGTCAAGGCGTTTATTAAATCAGGTAAGGTGCCATCCAAGGCGTAATTCGCGCATAAAGAAAATGATTTGCTTCTCTAAGCCAGCGATGAGCAAAGATCATTGTTGAAGCGTTCGTGCCAAAAAATGATAAATAGGGTGTTCGGCCATTATATTCGTCAAGCTCCATACTTCTTTTGGGATTGGTAATAATTTGACTGGATAGAAAATTGGCCTTTTCACACATGGAGTTAGAAATAAATCGCCATTGAGCGTGGACGTGACCAGTGCTGGCCGCGTCTTTTACCCGCTTGCATCGCTACATTAAACTATCGGTTTCGAGTGGGTGTCGTATATATGACCTCGTTGCTTGAGTTTTTGATTCAGTCTTTTGAAAAGAGCTATTACGATGACTGCGTAAATGGTGAGTGAACCACTTTATGGGAGCAGTATAGTTCCGACACAGACACCTTCTTCTTGATGAAATAACGGATGGGCTTCGCTCAATACAATACAAGGCTTCCATAAATAGCCTATTATACTTGCTGCGAATATTCCCCGGCGTATCGTTATACGCATGATCCCCAAATCTAGTTGCCAGACCGTTAGCCAATCAAGTGAGCACCGCCCCATGAACTGATGGTAGACAACAGGTTCGGTGCTTGGTATTGTAACGAGGCGGAGCAAGGGGCTCGATCAAGTTTTCCAAATCACACTTCATCAACACGCACACTTAAAGCGTCTTGTCTAAAAGTGTTTTAAATCCAATGAATTTGGGCTCATTCAAGTTCGGACCAACGAGCTTAGAATCGGTTCGTATCTGATCTTGTCAACTCAGACGCTCTGGCAAGTGGGCGTTAATCGCATACGCTGGCGAGTGAATAATGAATCTTTGTG
>Ga0163217_1013930_pt1 | contig 15727 bp, 22 predicted proteins | sample SynspAceP_FD_185933 | JGI IMG/M metagenome (GOLD analysis project Ga0163217, IMG submission 185933) | Saline lake microbial communities from Ace Lake in Antarctica - Synechococcus sp. Ace-P (PacBio error correction) | ecosystem: Environmental > Aquatic > Non-marine Saline and Alkaline > Saline ...
GCGAGCCCCTTGCGCCTTCGAACGCACAGTGCCGGGCGGACAGGCAATTCGGTCGAGAGCACGCGTGGGGCCGGAGCGTTGGTCGCCCTGTCGCGGGCAATAGAGAGGACCTAAAATAGGAACCTGGCCCATACACCGACCTGTGCCCGCGCCAGCTTTCGCTGCTGGGGCCTCCGCGGTCCGAGAAGCAATACGTAATATATCAATATCTGATCAAGCTTGGCTGAGGACATCACCGGCCCCGCGGCAGAATTTCCAGTCCTGCCAGGACAGTAATGGCGCGAGCCATTTCAAACACCGCCTGTGGGCGGCATCAATGCTTTACGCTCGTGGGGCGGACTGCCGCAGAACCACCTTGATATGTCGATGCCAGGTCTGTTAGCGAGACCATCTGGCACACGGGCACCTGGTAATGAAGCGTTCCCCGCCGGAAATCGAATTCATGTGGAGCGCCATATCGGGCCTCTGTCCGGAATTCGCACGCGCGAAAGGGTGCCGCTAATATCGGTCCGATTGAGAGCAGAGGTTGCAGCCAGTGCTTGTGGTGCCGAGGGCAATGCTGGGCCTTGCTTGAAGCACAGCCGTGGTTGCACGGAAAGGTCGCCTGCGATGTCGCCAGCCCCCTGCCAGATGCATGCGGGGCCGCATACGCAGCGAATCGATTCAGAGCGAAAAGCCGGCCTAACGTGCGCGCCTTCTGCTCACTTTTTCCATTCCTTTCTTGCCTGAACCCAAGCGTCCGTGCGGTCGAACTAGAGTGAGCGGGCCGGTCTGACGCCGTGAAAGATCGAACCGTTTCATCAAGATCGGATCCGGCTTCGGCGAATCTTGCCCGATGCAAGCCGGGCGCGTCGAGCGTGCTCAAGTAGTGGCGAGGCCGAATTGGGGGAAAGCCGCTAGCCCTGGCGTTTTCATAAGCCTAAATAAATTCCAGTCCGGCGCGAGCCTAGCGCAACCGCTTTCAGGCATTCGCTGGGCGGATTGATGTGGATCGCAGGCGCTCGCGAAATCACGTATATAGCCTGGCAGATGGATGGTGGAGCATAGGCCGGCGACAGCAAGAGAGCAACTAGCCTAGCGGTCCGCCGAGACATATACTCGAGTCGTCCCGATTTCGTCCGCAGTGTTCACGAATTCCCCCTCTGGCTAACCTTGCTTAACATAATGGCTGAGTGCGCACCAAGGTTCAACGCAAAACTCCGAAATGCACCGGAAACCCGGCTGGGCGTGCAAGCCATTTTGGTTTCGGCGGAACATAGCGTTTGGGAGCCGCTCGGGGAGTGCCAGGTGGACGCAAAACGATCTTAGAGGCCAACGAGCAGGACGCGCGGCGATCGAAGAGGGGTTTTCGGCGCAGAACTGGACGTCGCGGTTTTCTAACTTGAGGTCAAAAGACACGAAGCTTGTCCGCAATGCCGGGTTAGATAGCCTGAGACGTGATCCTGTTGGGCTGGCCAACGAGCCTTCGCTTACTCAGCTACCCCGACGCTGGACGAGCGCTACCGATTGCGCTGAACAGCGCAGTCTTCTAGCGGCGTATGCCTTCATCGTCGTGTATAGAGTCAACCCAATATGTTCGACGACTTATTTCAAGATGGATCATTGCAGATCGCAAATCCTAACAGTTGAATGAGGTGAACCCGTTCCGGTGCGCCAGGAACGGATCTATACAGCAGCGGACCGATGATCGCATCTTAACGGTGCCGCTGTTTCCGGCGATCTCAAGGGCACGCGTCGACTCTCCTGACTCGGAGCATTCAGTTTTAACCGTGGAGCGCGGCCCATTTTCTTGTGCGCCAGACATGATGCTGGAAAGCACAAGCGGATACAAGTCATGGTCTGGCCTGTAGTCATTCGTCGACGGTCGACATCATATTTCAGCAGGCGAGCAATTCCGCATAGATATTTTCTTTGCTCCAACGGCTCAAACGCCGGTCCCAGGCAATAGCGAGTTCGATTTGTCGCCCCCGCTGGGTGTTTGCCCAGAAAGCATGAAGACCGAGGGCTGATAAGAGGTTTTCAGCGCGTCGAACCAAGCGTGCGGACCTCGGCGTCGGATATACTTCGAAAAAACCGGTACTTTCGCCCTGCGTTTTCGATGCCCGCCTCGCGCAGTGTTCATCCGTGCAGCAGGTCGTTTACAGAATGCTCACGCAAGATCACTGGTTGCTATTGCGAAAGTTCCATGTGAACAATGTGCGTGAGCGTGAATAATCCGCCTTCATCGGCTGATGGACTGGCATCGTTCGTCGGTCTCGTAACCTACTCATTCGCCTTGCAACTGCTTCGCGGCTTAAACCATTGTAGAATTTTTTGCCTCCTGGTCTGGTTGCGCTCGCTCCGTCCCGAACGGTCGGGTATTTAATTTCACGCAACTGTGCGCATCATCCGCACGTCAGCAGGGTCTGGTGTGTGACTGTGGTGCACGTTTGACCATTGTGATGTCTCTAGCATGACCCCATCCGCTCGCCGGCGCGCTGCTCATTAATAAGGTAGAACGTATGAGATACCTGATCTTCTGTATCAAAGGTAGCATGTGAGGATTATCGTGTTCTCAAGGGCTCTTACAAGCTGCTGCAAATAATAGGTGGATTTCATAGTAATGTTGTGCCGTAATTCCGAAGTCATTCCTCCGCTGGCTCCTGCCTGCCCTGCAGCGTTCTCCTCGAGCGAGCGAACTCGTGATCATGTCCTCGCGAAACAGGGTAAGAGCTCATTAATGACCAGCGCTCAGTTCCTCGTACCAGGATACCAGCGTCGTCCAAGCCGCGACCTTAGAAATGCGAGATAGGGCACAACGGCGGTAGTCACCGCACCGGTTTTTGCGCCTTCGGGAAAGCCTACAAGAGTTCAGGATACAGGCCTGGATGCACCAGCACTCCAATTGCCTGAAAACGTCCTTTCCTACGAAATGTGGTATCGTCGAAAAGATGCAAGCCCTCGGACTGACGTCCGGTCTTGAGTGCAGTATCTTTGTCTGTCCACGTCTGCTAACCATCGAAGCGACCAGATGGATGCCGCGTGAGCCGAACGCATGCGATCGCGACGTTAACGGTCATGAAGACAACAGAAGCGCAAAACGAGTACGGGACTTCCATTGTCGGGAAAAACAGTCCAATAGCTCGAGAAATAAGCAGGTGCCACTTTTTACGTTCTCCAGAAGCCTGTTACGGCGTACCAGTGCGATCGCGGGGGTTCGCTACTTCTTGCTCAAAGCCACTTCTTTGAACACACGGATAGCACGATCACGAGACACCTGAGCCCTGCGACATCCCAGCAGGCTGGCCCGCTTTACCTGCCAATAGGGCAATCTTGTCAGCCGTTAGTTCCCGAAAAATTCGTTCTGCATATCAGATTGTCAAGCCGCTGTTCACACGCCTCCCGCCATGCGAACCGTAAATATGCTGCCACCAAGGAATCGGAGCATTTGGTTCGATCAAATAGTGTTGACGCCATTCCCTGTGACCGTTCGCGCGCAGAAATTCGGCGCACTACAGAGAGGCCGGTTCAGCCAGCGAAGTAATATCCGAGCTCTTCCAGGTCGATCCTGGTGCAGGTGTAATGATGGGCCAGTCACGCCTCCAGCCGCAGGGGCGCCCAACATCTCGGCCGCCTGAAGTTGTCGCGCGCGCCCAGAATAATGCCGACGGCTGCCTGACCGGCCTCCGCACGAACATATCGCCAATGCCCTGTCGCCCGCGCCGACGCCCACCAGGCTCTTCCTCGCACCAGTACCTCGGGGACCGGAATGCCGTCGTCTCGGTTAACCCCCGTTCCCCGGCGCAGCCGGGTTCTCGTGCGCCGCGGTGTGGCCTTTTTCCTCCGATTGGCCCTGAGGCTTCCCGGGCGTTCGCGCCGGGAAATTCGCGGTGTGGTGCCCGGCACCCCTGAATATCTTCCTCCATTACCGAAGAACCCTTGCGAGGCAGCTGGTCCATGGACCACTGCCTTCGCCATAGCGTATCCTCGGGGCGAGAGATGCACTCGGCGCGCTACACTCCGGCAGAACTGCCCGGCATGCAGTTCTGGAAAAGCCCTGTGGGAGCAGGCTTAATTGATGCCCCGCGGTTCCATTTGTCGCCGCACCCAGCAGGCCCGGCAGGGCCGTGGCGGATCAAGGCCTAAGTTTCGGGTCGCAGGCGACACGGCCCTGGAGGCGTGGGCCAGGGCAATGCGGGTTTCGGGTCTGCCGCGTTGTGCCGCTGGCGATCCAAGCTGATAGCCGGGCAGAGCGACCCTTGGCATAGAGCTCGGGCCGCTTCCGTAGCACCTTGTAGAGGGCGCTGATGCGGGCGAAGGAAGGGCGCGGTTCGGCAACCGTGGTCCGAGGCCCGGATGCTGCCCGGAAACAGCCCGAGGCTTCGGGTCCACTTCCGGCTGCACCCGGCTCGACAGGGCAAAACGGCGCGGGCCGGAAGGTGGCGAGTTCGGTGCGCACGATGATCTTCGAGGCTATGTTTTCACGGCCCAGGCCCTCCTGCCCTGAGCTGCGCGGTCAAGGTCAGCGGGCGCCGCTGCGCATTTTGTCCACACTGTTGATTCACTGTTCTGCCACACATGGCAAAGCCGCGCCTCTGTTCGTAGGCGTGATGATAGTCGGCGGGATGGCTCAATTGGCCGCAGTATAGCGCAGGCCGGGATATGGTTGAACGCAAGGGGTGGGAGAGAGGGAAGTTGCGGATGCCGGGTACCCTCTGCGCACGGCAAATCCTTTTTCTTTTTTTTTTTTTTTTTTTTTTTTTTTTTTTTTTTTTTTTTTTTTTTTTTTTTTTTTTTCCCTGATCACCTGATGACGGAGCCTCAGCCTGCATTATCACATTTTGCTTTCAGCCGAATCATCAGCATGCTTCTGGCGCCAGCCCCCGCCAAAGCGGTAATAGAGTATGGCCGGAGCAAAGCTGGACGAGATTGTTCCCACTGGAAAGCTCCACAGATCGACGCTTGTCCATAAAGGGCTCAACGATAGTGGGCGAAGTGTACTCTAATCCCCAACCATGGGTCACCCAGCAAAAACCGATGGTCGGTGGCATCATCACGGGAGCGTTCGCCGCACTGATCGACAGCAGCCCGGCCGTAATCGCCAGATACAGACCAGCCCATAATACGATGCGATGATATCAGGTGGAGCTATCTTCGAGGGGAGGCATCCGCCTTGGCGGCAGCGAACAGCGAAAGCGCATAGTCTCCAGCAAGGCGGACCAAGAAATGCGGTCAGCGGCTGTGATCGCAAAACTGAGAAGTGCAGCCGGCAAGGCAATCTGATCACCCTGGTGCCAGCATGGTCGGCACAAATGTTCTGGGGCCCGCCATCGCAAGACAGGTGGAGGTCGGCCCAGCCGGCAATGGGCCGGCATCGTGGACATATCCGCCATAACTGAGGCGGCGCCGGCAGAGGCCCTGCCAGCCGTTGGTGACGGCTCGTAGGATTGACCATCCGGCAAGGGAGAGCACAAAATAGGCGTCTTGCACAAATGATTTTTCGTTTCGGCGCCCCATCGGGCAGGCCGCGCCTGATCAGCATTCCCCAGCAAATGCGACTCCCGGACGCAGGAAACGCAGTCGTCCCATGTAGCGCCGATAGCCAGTTGCGCCGGAAGAATGTGCCGCACCATCCGCCACGAAGCGCGAAGCGACGCCGATCAGATTGCCGACGCGATCCTGCGATCCGAGCCGTGGGAAGATCCGTAGCCGGTGAGAAAGAGTGGTCCCAGCAGGAGCGCCAGTCCATATTCCAAGACACGAACAATACCTGAAATGGTGCGGTTCTTGGAAAGTCCCCCTGCATCCGCGCAACATCATCATCCAGGAAGATGAAGACGATCAGTGCAAGGCATGAACCAGACATGTCGATGCGCAAGGAACACGATGGCGAAGTCGCGCGATGCCTGCAGGGCAGGCGAATCACATGAACGAAGCCAGGGTGCTAAAAACGACCCAATAACCGCAATGAGTGTCGCCGAGATGGCTGCGAATTGCAACTGAGACTCCCACGATTTTCTTGTACGTGGAGCATCGTTGCCCTGGCCAACCGACTGGAGCGATCGCCGATGCCGGATGCCGCCCCCACTGCCGAGACCATTCCCTATCATGATGGAAGAAGAACACGTGGTGTTGACGACGGCTCCACGCAGCTCCCCCTTCCCGCCAGCCACCCGCGACTGGACTCCCAATACCGCCCATGTTCCGGCCAATTCGAAATGTCAGGAAATTTAGGTCATGAGCAGGGGATCGGAGAACATCAGGAGCGCAAGGCACGACCACCTCGGCCCGGTCGAGTCAGGCTGCGCGGCGCATTGTGATCCACCGGCCAGCGCGCGGGCGGTCCCTGTAATGATAAACCACGCCCAAGTCCTCATGTGGGCATGTCAAAACGGCATTCACTCCAGCCGGTCCCTTTTGGCCTGCGGCCCGGTGTTTTGGAGGGCAACCAGCTGTGGCAGCTAGCAGCGCGAAGACCAGCGAGTGGAAACGAATCCGGCACATGGCGGTACTAGCAATATCTTGCCTTTGACAAAGGCTCGAAGCGGGCCTTTGTCTACTGATGCGACCAGGTCAGGCCGTGGTTCGTCAAGCAGTGTACTCAGGCACCTCCGATCGCAGCACCGGTTGGCGATGTGTGCCACCTTGTTGTGCGACCCCATCTCCAATGCGCAGCAAACACCCACCGATGATGCCAGCCAGCGTCTGGTCCCTCCACGCGGCGCGCTTATTCTTTACCCCTTCGGCAACCAACTCTAACGCGGGACACAGCTGAGACTTCGACGTGAGCTCTCCCCCGTTGCCATCCGGGAGTTGGCCTTCGGTGTCTCGGCAGCAGCAAGACCACGCTTTCCCGCGCGCCTTGCGCGCAATCTCGGTGGGCCTTCAATCGAAGTGACGGGACTGTCCAAGCGCGGCCCAACACGGCAAAGCGACGACCGGCCGGTCATTCCGCTGGAAGCAATTCTGAACGCCGGGACTGGGATTGGCGGCGCTCCACCGAATTCGTTCCGCAAGCGCAGAGAACCCAGCGTGGTTTCCTGCTCCGTCCCTGAAGCGCCGTTGTGCGGGGCTTGATCGCGAGCGGCCTCGCGTCCGCCCCATCTTGCATCCTCCCTCGAACGGCGGCAGCGCTGCTGCAAAGAACGGGCCTTGTCGCGCTCGCGGCCATTCTTCGGCCTGGCCCTGCTCGTTCAGCCAGATACGTCAATCACCAGGAAGCGTGGCAAATTGACGGATTCGGGCGTGGGTCTCATTAGCAATATCTCCTCCCCGGGCAGCGTGCCTCTGGATGGCAGCGTGTCCAAGTGAAACGGCCATTCAGGCAAATCTACCCGCCTGCAATCAAGCCTAATCGGAGAACAGGGTGGCGTCAGAGACCAGAACGAGCGCTTGGGCCCATCAGATATTGGCGCTGGACCTCGCTTCGAGGCCCCATAGATGGACCCTGCCGTTGGTTGAATATGCGCGGCATCACGCAAGTCGGTCTGTCGGGTCCGATCGCCGGCGTTCTGCACCGGGCCTGAACGGCCTCGAAGCCTGGGTCGACCAGGCATAAGGCAACCACCAGCTTCCACGCCCAACGTGTCGCGGCGCTCTGCATCATCCTCGGTTCTCTGGACCTGTGAGCATGGGACGCTCGCGGGCCGGGGTTGTGAGCGCTCGACTAGCGCTCGCTGACACGCCGCTGGCTTCAGTGATCTTGATCTGCCTCAAGCCCGATTTCCGCAGCCCGCGAGTACTGGCGAACCTGGACGGAAGCCCAAAAGGCCGTCGCGGCGTCGCCATCGGCCCGGAATGGCGCGAAGAGAAACAACCGGGCCTCAAGACCAGCCGACGATCCGTCCCCCCGCTCGAATTCAAGCAGGTATTTGGCAACGGTCCAGCCGTTGTTTCCTGCGCCGAGACCGTCCGTCTTCGGCAAGCCCGGCACATGTCGAAGAAAAACCTGTTCACCTCATGCTCGCCAGCGAGTGTGATGAACGATCCGACCTTGAATGCCGGGCAGGTTCATGTCGAGCAGGACGAACGTGATGCTTCCGGCGGCTTCCCCTTCGAAGCGCTGCGCACAGAGACAAACATGCGATTGGCGTGGGCGCATGTGTTTTCCAGATCTTGGTGCCGTTGAGAATGTAATCGTCCGCCATCGGAGACGGCTTTGAGGCTCGAAGGCTCGCGAGATCGGAGCCCGACCCCGGCTGGAAATAGCCCTGGCACCATATCCGTCGCCCGACAGGATGCGCGTGCAGATAGTAAGCCTTCTGTTCGGGCGTGCCGTGCCCGATGATGCAGGGCCCCGCGCATGCTGCAGCCCCATCGGCGAGAGGCCCGGCGCGCCGGAGCGGCGCATTCGGAGGCGAGATATTAGGCGCTGCTATCTCGCTCCAGCCGGTGACACCGTACTCAACCGGGCCAGGAGGCGCGCCCAGCCCTGCGCGTGCAGTATCTTCTGCCATGCAAGCTGAATTCGGGTTCGATGAAGACGCTGGGTAACCAATCGCCCGGCCGTTCGCCAGTCATAGCGCTCAGGTTGTCCTGAGGAAGCGCCCGCAACTTCTTCGACGCGAAATCAATCACTAATCGTTCCCGGGTGAGTGTCGAGATTCATTTTTATGCCTCCAGGTTCGCAAATGACTTAAGTATCATGCAGCTCACCAGTCGGGCTATCGATGGCAGGAACAAGGCGTGGTGCCAGGCAAACCTGCTCAATTCGATAGGGTATGATTTATTGAACGGATATTGCGGACCAAGCAAGACGGCCACCTGCGAGCGCGGCCAAGGCGGTCATGGACCTTGCGCGCGACGGGCCGTCGGTCCGGCGAGGCCATGGACCCTGCCCTAATCGCAAGTTCAGCGCCCGATTCGGCAGGTCCCGAACCTATGTCGATTGCGGACGCGGGCGAGCTCTTGCCGAAACGCTGTTCCGCTGGATCGTCCCGGTCTCAACCTACGGAACGGATCGCGCCTTCGCCCCTGAGATCGGGAATTCGTTGCGCGGTGCCCGCACCTGCGCCGAGCGCGTTCTATTACATCGAAGGGCATAAGATCGCAGCTGGCGGCATGTTCGCAAGCACTCCCGATCGGCTTGCAGAGACCTGTAATCGCAGACTTGCTTTCGATAAATCGGTGGTGCGATCATATCGCCCTGTCATCTCCGTCTGCGTCATTGCGCAATCGTCTGGGCCTACCCCCTGACAGGCAGCCTGAACGTCACCGACGTGTTCCACGCCGGCAGCCGACTGCAAGTACTGCACGGCCCTGAAACCCATGGCCCCCTATCACGCGATTGGACTTCAGGCGCGCGACGCCGCCCGCGATCTACTGCCGTTGGCACTGACACCGCCCGCGAAAATCCAGTGCCTGAACAACTGGCAGGCTGCAGGCAAGACAACCAGGCAGATCGCAACGATTATCGGCATCTCCCAGCCGACGGTGCCCGGTCCATATCACGAAATTAAGCCGCAAACTCGGTGGTGGTCGGGCGATTCCGCAGGCCGCCCACCCGCCACACGCTCGCTATATCTGGCGGTGGCGCGAACCTGATTTGCAATTGAAGTGTGCCGGCATGTCGCCGCGACCTGCCCGTCCCGTTCGCGGGTCGAGCAGGTGCTGAGCGACGAGAAGGTCGCGCCACCTCGCGAGACGCGGTCTTGTTTCCTGTTGAACTCGGATTCTGTGCAGATGTGCTTTTTCGAAGTGAAGTGATTTTGCACTGACGAATGACTGAGACGAAACTTCTGCAAACTTCGCAACGCGGCTAAATCCGCCCCCATGGCGCGTCTCGCCTTCGGAACGGTAGGTGAGAATGCCCACGCGATTGTTGAAGGTTCTGCCAGTCTCCTGCGCCCTCAGTTCCCAATCAACACTTTCAATAGCAGCGCCCGATAAAGAAGGGCACCTTCCGTCACCACCAACATGCCTGATTGCCTTACCGCTTCAATTGCTGCCTTCGAATTCAAAGCCGGGCTTGTCACGCCTTTCTGCGTCGACATCGGAATTCCAGCGCTTCCCCCTTCAAAGATCCCCAGCGCGCCAGAGATATGACTGCTGACCGCTGATGTGCTACGCCTGCCTAGGCTGACGAAAGACCTCATTTCCAAGGTGCCACTGTCCACTTGTGGGCTGCGTCGCATCGCTCGGACAGCCGGGGTTCCAGATCTTGGTTGCGCGAAGTAAGGTGCCCGAAACCGATCGACCCAGAGACGGATGCCTTTCGTGCAAATGTCGAATGCCGCCTCGTGGAGAAGGTCCATCGACATTCCGAAAGCGAAGAGCGGGCAAGCCTGACATGCTCATGACCCAAGTTGGATGATTTTCAGGTTCACGTCCTTAAGTAGCGAAGGGAACTTTTTGGAGCCATGTTCCCTCAAGGCTAAACGCCAAGTTTGGCTGCCTAAGGCCGTTAATCTTACAATCTCCGTCATAGCTTGCGAGAGCTCCGAAAACTGTCGCCGCAACCCAGTTCATTCGCAAATGTCTCTCATGCACCAAGAAGTAGAGATCGCCCAGGTATCATTGCTTAAAACTTCATGTTAATCCATCTGCAACATACCTTTTTACTATCATTTAACGGTTCGCCACAAGGCCTAAGGCCTAGAAACAATGAGCCGCACACTAACGTCTTCCGCCGCGCAGCACCTTGTGAAGAATCGACCCGGCCGCCTCCGAAGCTCCCTCGGCCACAAACACAGCGCTGGCGAGTAGCGAGTCTTTGCGCCAGATCAGAGACAATCTGCCTGACTCTGGCACGCGCGTCATTTAGCGCCGGACGATAAGATGCGGGGATCCCGGCTGCGGCTCCGTCAGAGCATACAGGCGGGAAAACGCGAATGCCGACACCCATGTTCTGCGCATCTGCCGGATCGCATCAAGACTTTGTACCCTCATACTCTGAGTTCACGGCTTCGCGCGAAGCTGCGCGCCCGAGACCTCTGCCCAAAGCGACTGAATGATGAGGATTGAGACGATGAACCATACCCAACGGCGCAAGGTGGCGCCTTAAGATCCGCCAGGGACACATAACCCTCTTTGGAAGCTAATGGATCGTCCGGTCGCAGCACAAACCACAGACATTCCCTTGGAAAGGAAATTACGTTGATCGACGCCGCATGAATCCTCAACCGTTGAAACTTACCTGCATCAAAATGCCCGTCATGCCAAATCGAAACGCTCAAGATCGAATGTGTGCGCTCTTCGCGCACGATCGGCGCAAATCGGGATGCTCTGAGTGAAGATGACGCGTCACTGAGGGCAAAAAGAGTAGGCGCCAATTGGTGGCAAAGAACACCAAGCGGATGCGCCCCGTCAGATCCTGCCATCGGCACGAAAAACAACCGACTTAAGGCCCGCGTCCCCTTTAAAAGCAGCCGGGCGCGGCGGAACAACTTCCTCCCCGTCGTGTTAAAAATGCCCGCTGGCGAACCCGCGCTCTATCAGCCAGCGCGAGTTGCGCTTTCCATTTCCGCATCTGGGCCGACATTGCCCGGCTGACTGACATTGGTGAGCTTGGCAGCTCCACCAAACTTACCCTGTCGGCGATCGCAACCAGGTACGCATCTGTTCTGAGAGTGGCGCACAATTACGTCTTTCTCTATTAACCGACCGAATAGTGGTATGGAACTAATATGAATTTTGTCTTAATCTCAATCCTGGACCGAATAGACGGTTTCAAAAAGGAGATTGAAATGACAGCAAAGCCCCTCCTCCCGACCCACCGCAAGGTGGCTACAACAGAGAAAATACTCATCCGCTGCGTCCCTCAGAGCGAGGATGTGCGCCAAAGCGTGGATCGTCGTCACTGGCGCGCCCGCGCAAACGCTTTATGCCAACCGCTCGGCGCAATAAGGACGTTCCCTATGCGTCTGACGCAGACTTTTGTGATGCTGTTCGGCTCGTCCCCCAAAAAGGATCCACGACCCGGTGAAACTCCCCAGAGGCATGCAGGGCTGGTCATCTCGCCCCAAACGATGGACCTCAAATCGGGTTTGCGTCGCTAGGCGCAGACGCACCACCTCCCCCTCCGCAGGCCGTCCGTGCTGCCGGGTTTGAAGAGAGATTTCAAAGGTAGTGGTGACAGAGAATTTGGCAGAACGCGATTCTGTCGATCCTCCGTACGTAACGATACAATCTTCTGAGGCATCCCATCGATCCGCACGCTGGACCCATGGTCCCTGCCACACCTTACAAAAGCCCCCATTTCCGATCAACACCGCGTCAGTCAATTCAGCAACGTTAACTGAAACAAGCTATTTCGTTGGGCACAATTCGCTGAACGCGGCACCTTCAATGGAGCGCAATCAGACCAGCAACTTGCGGATCGCCGGAAACCGGCCCTGTGCACGGCGGAGCAGGGCTGCGTGTCCGGTAACCACCCATGCGCCAAACGCAAACGGAGAGTGCACCTACCGAGACAAAACGAAGTTCGATTCCCGAACAGCAGGCGTCCCAACTCCAGACAATTGGTGCGGCAGGTCGACTGACCTCCCGCTCGGAAAAATATCCGACGAACTACTCGATCTGCACACAAGTTCAGGGCGTCACAAGCGCAGCGCACCCACCGTGAGACTTGTCTCATTGAATACATTGCCTTGATGCCCACTCATGAAGGAAACTGATGTTCGACGCGGCACCACATGGGCGACATCCAGTCCACTTGCAAAGTGAAGCAGTCGACGATCGAAGCTTGGACCCGTCGTGGGATCCACGGAAACACCGGAGTTCCCGTTCCCGGCTGGCAAGGTCTTCGCTGGTGAAACCCATCAAACGACCGTATGTATCATACACATAGTCATTGAAATCGATTTGCCATGCGTCGTTGACGACGAGAACGCCTGCGCTTCGACAGCGCAAATGTTGGGTTCTCTCAAACGTCCCTCGCTCAGACACGACCCAATCCTCGCCTGGAGCCACATCGCAAATGAAGATACACCCAATGCACTTCAATCGTGTCACCTGCTCACGCCTTGACAGCGCTCCGTCACCGTTGGCCAGGAATTCAACCATTCGGCTCTGTGAAGCCGTCTGTTTCGTTGCACTGTAGCCGCCCTTGTCACGCCAGCATAACCGTTAAGCCCGAGCTTTGTGCTCTGCATTGTGTGCCGTGCTGAATATTCAAGAGGTTAGTGCCTCAGTCTGGCGCGAATTGCCGACTGATCGGTGAGATCCGTAAGCGCTTGCAATATCCGCGGCTGTTGCGGCCTGACGCCAGACACAGGTCCGCCGCTGCAAGGCGCGACGTCTTTTATGACCATGCTGGCTTCCGCCTCATTCATCTCGAACCAAGACAGCCTCCGACTGAGACGCCTCGCGTCCTTCGGGCACGGGAGTGTGCAGCCTGCGACGCAAGCGCGAAGGAACTCGCGGCGCCGCCCATAATACTCGAAACGAGTCAAAATTCGCATTGAAATACCATGAAGCGCCGGCACGAGCAGCCGTTGTTGATGTTCAAAGGACCACCGGCGCCATCCTTCAATCGATATGATCTCGATCGTCTCGAATACAAAATTTACTAATCCAGACAAGACTGTTCGGATTTCGCAAAACTGCTGCGTCCAACCGGCACCGGAGCAATAAACCGCCTAAAAGCGATCAGGCCTCAGGACCTCAACCCGAGATATAATTCAGGATCCGAATGCGATCGAGCAGTTCGGGAGTTCCAACAAGACATTCCGGATCGTGTTCATCGCTAATGGAAACATAATCCACTACCATGTCCTGCCGGCCGACCAAATCCCGTGTCCGCGTGCCATCGCTTCCTCGGCCCATACCCGAAATCGCTGCAGCACAGTGTCAACCAAGAACCTGCCGTTTCGCAAAGAATTCGCAAGCTCCTCAAGCGCCATGCGCTCGATGATCAATCGCAGTCGGATTTTCGTGCACGTGTCCATCCCAGCCTTTGAATCAGTTCGGAAATAGAGTAGAGCGTATCACCGACCGCCAAGGTTGAACGAAAGGTCAACCCCCAAGCGACAGTGTAAGATAATCGATGGTTTAGCCTTGGCATCGCAACCGCATCGCCGCCGGAACCCGCGATATAGGACCGCCGAGTCCGCCAGCACAGAGCAGCCCGCGTATCGCCGCCTGTATTCGAGCTCCAGGCGATCGCCTCCGCCAGGGCCGCCGACACGTAGTGGCATTACAAACCGAATGCAACGCCGCTGAAATCCAACTGGCGCCACCCTGCCGCAGTCCCTGCCCGCAGACCCAGCCCATGTCCAGAAGGAAAGCAGAGAAAACGCCCTGGAAGGATCAACGAAGAAGGGAAATCCGCTCGCCCGATTCGCCGTCCATCCTATGCCACGCACCAACCAGAACCACAATCGATAGCCATTGGAGGAGGACTTCACGAATAAAGCTCGCCCGATTGCCGAGCCCGCCACCGCAGGCCTTCTTCGCCCCGCTGCGCCAAAATCAACGAGCGTATGATGGCGGCCCTCCATGAAGTGCAGCAACTGCAAACCATTACCGCCTCGAGCCCGGCCGACCTGATAAATTGGTGGTGCCGCGACAAACGTGGACGATCGAAATGGAATCCGTAAAGACACCCGTTGCAGCCACAGATCAATCCGGTGCCACTGCTGTCCAGCGCAAAAACGCAAAGGCAACACAGGCAAAGCAAAGGACAGACTATGCCCGCCAGCTAGACTGCCCAAACCTGAAGAGAGAAGTCGCTCCTGACATCTCGCTAACGCTCCTTTGAGGCCAATCGCCACATCAGGTAGATCGCGAGCCCTTTGCAAAGGCTTCAAGGATTGTCCCATCTGTGATGAGGCCAGGCTGCTGAAAGCCCCAGCACAAAAAGAACAATACCATTGGCCGACAAACCCAGGTTAGCGAGCATCAGGGTCATGGGTTTATCAATGCTCCCCTGTGTGCGCTCGAAAAAGGACCTCGCTGGCGGCCCGCCAAAGTGAGGCCAATGAATTCTTTTTCATATTGGGTGTTTCCGGTCCCGGTCCCGGGTCTGCATTCGTTGCCACCCTGCAGGTACTCATATCAGGTTGGATCAGAGTCACCCCTCGTGCGACGGCCTCAGAATACGTGCAACCTGTCAGGCGCCGACAGAAACAAGACAAAGCTTTGGCGAAACAAATTTCCTATCGCCCTAAGGACCGACATACCTGACCGGCAAGCACAGTCGATGGTCGCGTGCATCTAAAACAAGACTCGAAATAAAGCTGGTGGATCGAACGGACCCCACTTTTCAATGACCTCGATATGATTACTGCGGCCCTCAATGGAGCCGTCCCAATGCGGCAATCATGTTCCCATAGGTTGAGCTCCCCAGCTATCGACTTTCGCGCGGCGGCTCCCTTTTGATCCGACCGCCCGCGCTCACTGATCGCCGGACGTCCCGATCGAAACACCAACGGGGCGCGCCCCGGTGAGGCTTGCAGCTATCTGCGGAAGCAACTGGAATACTCTGTATACCTGATCGTCAGAATTGGACCCTCCTTTGTGCGACTCCTTCAGCGAACGAGGAAATCCCCCACCACGCCACATGCCAGATAACAAATTCGTACCTCCTATACTTTCCTATGGTCATCATCCCCCAGTTTTTTCTTCCATACGCCAACCCCGGCGGCGCATTTGGGTGCCACCACACGCAAACACACACGCTTCCACCCGTCCTTATAGTATGTATGGGGGCTTTGGTGAACTTCCCATAAAATACTGTTTCAGTAACCCTTTCAGTTGAACGACTGGCTCCCAATAGAAGAGTCTTGCGGAGGAGGTTGGGGAGGGGGGC
>Ga0163217_1015345_pt1 | contig 15726 bp, 12 predicted proteins | sample SynspAceP_FD_185933 | JGI IMG/M metagenome (GOLD analysis project Ga0163217, IMG submission 185933) | Saline lake microbial communities from Ace Lake in Antarctica - Synechococcus sp. Ace-P (PacBio error correction) | ecosystem: Environmental > Aquatic > Non-marine Saline and Alkaline > Saline ...
CCAAGGGAAAAGGGAGGGGAAGGAAAAAAAAATTTTTCCCTGGGGGAAAAAAGCCTCCCTTTTTAACCGAACTTCGGTTTTTTTTGGGGGAAGCCACCTCGAGTGGGGATTTAATCCATACATTACTTCTGAAAGTTTTTCCCGAAGGGAAGTTTTCGATTTCGCTTTTGTCAAATGAGCCTTGAAAAGAACATAAGAAAACCCATGCTGCTCAGTCAATGCTTTCACTTAAGTGCCCGATCTCTCAAACAAATATCACAAAACTTCTCTACGAACAAGGCCCCTGAAAACAACACCGGGCCTTCTCTTGTCCAAAAATGCACTGAACCAAGTGATTTTCCCATGATTTTAATCAGTTTTTTCTGTTTCATCCTTCCTTTTTGAGTTTTAATTTCTCTAACTGATCGGGACTAGGAAATCCTTTGAGCCATGCAAGATCAATCTTCCGACTTCTCTGAATACGCGTTTTCCAAACCGGCAAATCTGGAAAACTAGTGGCAATAAAGGGTTTGATAATATTCTAATGCATCCGAAGGAACAAATAGCTGACTCAATCTTAGCTTAAGAATTCGGCAAAAATCAATCAGATCAATACACCGAATTAAAGCTAGCTTCTTTGGGCTCTCAAGCTTTCCAACCCGTTTGGAGTAACTTCTTTGAAAATTTTTCTTTCACCCTTGTTTTTGAACGCCGCATGGTAATGAAATCAATTTTTTTCAGCTCTCGCATCTGTTCCACACTACTGGAGATCTTCTACCCGTATCGCTTTTCCACCATAAGCCTATTTTCCGACGTAAATGAAATGTACAATCAACCCGTCCTTTGACTGTAATTTCTTTACTCCGCTCCATCATAATCATAAATGATTTCCCGTAGTCATTACACCGTCGATGGTCGTAATTAGAAGCCGAATGTTTTGCGGCCGCTCAAAATTTCAGGCGGGACATTGGCGAAGTAAGTTGGAGAATTATTTTTTTCTGGTTTCCATTGGATCGAATATAAGTCCGTCTTTGTTTGCTCGAGATTTCGTACACTCCTGTTTTCGCGCTGCTTCGTCAGTAAAATCCAGTCACATCTGGCCACTATTATAGTTTTCTTCATTTTCTGAAGCTTGAGCCACATCGCATCATGAGGGAAAAAGAGAAATCAGATGGGAGAAAAATGGCAGCCTGAGAATACTGAATTATCCATATTTCTTCCCACTTAGGAAGATTTCCCGACAGAGCCCAGTGATTGCCACTAGGCATTTTTTCGTTTTCGATAGCCCGAGAATCTAGCAGCATGTTTTTTTTACCGTAAGAAGGCATTCTTGGTTATCCGTCCCAAAATGGGACAAATATATATCCATTTTTCTGCTGCTAAGATTCTTCCCAGCTCCGGAAATTCCCATCATAGCAGATCCAAATACCTATTCTGCCTGGTCAAGTTTCAAGACATTTATGCCGCATTTACTCCTGCAGACCCCAATAGGAAGGCCTTCATCGGAGTGATATGTAATTTGTATTGTTTTATCCTGAGTACCATCTCCTTCGACAGAGGTAGCTTACATTGCCGAGTTTTTTACCATGCGTACTCCGGCAATAGAGCTGCGATAATAATATTTACATTTATAAGAATCTGCCAGATCACTCATCGGCTGACAATTTCATCTTGTGTAGTCTGCAATTTCGGAATAGCTCTGACGCGTCCATATCATTGAACTCGGCAAAAGTGGGCGTTGGGAAAACTCAGGAAGCAGGCAGAAGTCCTGTTGTATCCGATGACAGTATCCACGAAATTCTCTTGGCTGCATCAGTCATCCACATAAGAGAAGCGCGCATCTTTCCATTGTACTAAGCCCAATCTCACGATATGACTTTTTATTTCGATCAGCTTTTCATCTTTTCATATAGATATTGATCCACTCCAAAAGTGTGGCATAAGCGCGCGATCAGGTCCGAAGGCAAATATTTAGTGATCACTTTCTTACGTGCAATTCATTGCAAGCTGAAAGAAAGCACTGGATCGAAAACATCTTTATTTTTGACAAGGTAATGTACTTACGAGAGTCAATGTCCGTCTGCATAATTTGGGAATACCCTGGGATTCGACCACCGGCATGATAGATAGAGGTTTTAGGTTTTTCGCAAAGTTCTTTTCGTGCATCATACAGTGCTTCTTGCCGATTCGCATTCCTCTGTAATCTGCTGGACAAAAACTCTGTTCCATAAGCGTTATTCATCCTCATCATGGTATCAAATTTACCAAAGCCGTTTTATTTGCTGCGTAGTTGATTTATCTCCAAATCGCGCATAATCTACAATAAGGTAAGGGCAGCAGCTACACTATACATTATCCTCAATACAATTTGGCCTTCGGGGAAAAAAGGATTTCCAATTGGTTTTTTAACTCTGCTTGGTCAAGCTCCACCTTGACTTTTCGATAGATTGAAAATCATTATTTCAACGAATATTTCGTAATCAGAAAGCTTGATGTACGAAGTTTTTGAGTCGGTGCTCTAGTTCTCTCTGTGTTTACTCATGAGACAAATTAGCCAAAACTATCTTAAATAATAAGGTATAGGAATTTGTTAATAAAAAGGCAAAAAAAATTCATCTGGCTTATTTTTTGGTTACTTCTAACGCTAGAATTAAGAAATATTTCAAAAATAAACTGCTAGGATTGAAAGAAGTGAAAATTAAATAAATGGAACAAAACATTAACGAAGTAGCAAAAGAAAAAGCCCAAGGTGTACTCGAGCTGGCTTGAGGAAATAATGAACTTGAGTCTATTCAATCTAGGCGATTCAAAATTGACCATTGGTTTGGTAACTTCATTGATTCTTTCATTCCGTAATACTTTTTGTCGGCGCTGAGTGGATTCGGAAACTTATTCGTTACAAGATTCTCAGTCGGTATCGATTAGATTGTAGGCACTCGGAAATCCATTGGAACAATGGTTCAAATAAACTTCCTAATCTTAGCAGGGTATTTTTTCTATTCTCCCAAACCATGGCCTTGATTTTGAGCGCCATTTGGCAATTTTGGCTGGTTGAGTCCGGTGTGGGTATTGGTTTTGGTTTACAAAACATCACCAACAACTTCAATTAGTGGTTTAATCATACTTTTTGAGCAACCAATCAAGGAAGGTGAACCGAAATAGATAGTTGGAGAATGTTTCCGGAGAATGTCATTCAAAATTCTCAGCGACGTTCAACTATGATCGTCACTATGAAACAACATGTATAATTGTTACAAATAGTCCAATTTTCGATAGTCAAGTGATCAATGGGTCTCATAACGACCGATAATATCAGATTCACTTCCCTGTGGTCTCCCTATAAAGAAGATCCTATAAAAATAAAAGATCTTATTGGAGGTCGCTAGTAATATAGCGGAAGTATTGAAACTTACCGCGAGCCTGATGTATTATTCGATGAATTCGGAGAATAGCAGTCTTATTTCAGCCTTCGAGTTTTGGACTTCCGAGTACATCAATCGACCTAAGTCCTTAAAGTCAATTATATTATGAGATTTTCGGATATTTTAAGAGAGGGTTATTGAGAATCCCATTCCGACAAGCGAGACTTCACCTTGAGTTCTGGATTTGAAAAATTTAATAAATAAGGTTGGGTAATTTTCGAGCTTAAATGGCATAATTTCGTGATTCGGGGGAAAAAGTTTTTAATGAAAAAAGTATTATTCATTTTCTGTTTCCTCAGCTCATTCACGTTGCGTACATCGCAAAGCTTTTACGGTAATCGTTTTTCAGGAACCATGGTCGATATCAGCTAGCATTGGACCACCAGTATTTTTGGGAGCTCTATTCCTTTGGAATATAATGAGGGCGTTCAAGCTGACTGGAATGCCAAGCTTTTGCCTTTTCATTTACACTTTCGGCACTCACTAAGAGCCAGAGGGGAAGCCTCTTATGTGAAAAATTCTGGGGCAGATTTAGCTTCAGAATCCTAGGGCTTTTCGACTTCCGAGAAAACCTGCATTTAGAGCTAAAAAACTGGGAACTAACAGGAATATTAAGAATACTCTTATTCCCAAGTAAAAACGCAATAATCAATCGCCGCTTTTGGAACGCCCTATGTTTTTGCAGGAATTTGGGGCATGGGTCCTACGAATAACCCGGAAACCCAATTTGATGGCAATTGGGTTGATCTTCGAGCCACTGCAACTAGAACAATCTACGAGCGTTACATTAGGTCATCCCGACAGGTGTCGGACCTGAAATATAAGGTTAAAACGTGTATATGGATCTGACTCTATAGAAGGTAATTACGCGCTGGAACTTTTGATTATATGGATGATATTCGGTATAATGTTAGCGAGTTTTTTACTTGGATCTAGTGGAACGACTATGTGACTGGAAATACAGACCGCTCCGTCTAGCATTAGGAATCCTAGTTTATTCGATGAAAGGCTCCCAGATGTGATAAAATCTGCGAAGATGGTGGGATAGAATCCGAAGCGGTTTCTGGACTAACCACTCGCTTGCGATGGCTATATGACAGTGACACTTTGGTGTGGAAATTTCACTTGTCCAAGGATACTTTTCGACAACTGGATTCCTTCAGAAACAGTAGTCAACGAGAAGCGATTCAGATTCTGGTAAGCTAACTTTTCCACACTCATTACGCCCAAATACTTTCTAAAAAGGAGAGTTTCGGTAGTTTCCCATTTGGTAGGCCTGAGCTTTTAGTATGTGCATTAGTAACAGAACGACCAGTTGATTTGAATGAGACGCAAAAGCATCATGCCCTTTTTCATTTCAGAATCATTGAAATATATGCCTGATGAAAGGTCAATCTTCAATTTCCCTTCATGAAAGCGTTTTCATCGGATGTAACTTTGAAGTAGCCTTACATGAAGTCGGGGACTTATTGACATAAGTAGAGTGAACGCTACTTTTGAAAAAGCTTTAATGAAGGGTTTGATTTTTATCAAAGCCACTTTGGCTTTAGGACTACAATCAGAGGCAAAAGCGACCCTTCTAAAGTCAATTGCCCATCCTAATGCTTCTTTTTTACTGCCAAGACAGGCAAGTGGCTTTACGAAAGCACTTTTTTGTAGTGTAGAACAATGAAGTTCCCATCTGAGTATCCCTTTCCATATGCACCTAGGGACAACTAAATCCGCGTTTTCTTCCTCATTACTTCGTAGGCATTAACTCATTTGGCACACCGATTCGAAAATTTGTCGGATTGGAGCTTTTGTAAGGGGCTATTGCTTGAATGTAATCCAGGAAGGACTTCTTTTGCTTCTCGTATTTCAATATCGGCCAAATCGGGATAACCTTTTTTAGGCCTCATCTGAAAGCAAATCCGAAAATCTACTCTGTCGAATAATGGTGACACAAATGATTTTCTTGTTCGGATTTGGAACTGATTTTTTGAGCAGTTTTTAAGCGCTGCTAGAGAATAGGAGGAAAAAATCAAATGGAACCGATCGATCTTTTTCATGGTGAAATTCAAAATTGATGGACCACATTTGAACCATCCTATCTTTTAACTGGTCAAAAATCAGCAAATTCTTAATGATAAAAATTAGCAAATTGAAGCCTAAAGAACTCCATTTCATCTTTAACGTCAAGCGACAATATTTACCTGATTCAGAAATAACAGATTTGAAACAAGCTTTTTCATAAATATGAAGTGCGCTTTAACTTTGATTACTGTATGAATAAGCTTTTTTCACCTCCGCAATTCTCGGGCTTTAAAGCAATATAGATTGTCTAATAATAACCACCCTCTGCTTGGGCTTTTTTCGGATCCACTTCCATTTTTAATCATGTTCAAACGTATGCTCCCACCGACTTATATAACGCCACAGTACCAACGACCTCCTCCCCTAGTTTTGCAAAAATGATCGTTCGCCCAGTTTTTTTACAATGGGTCTTCCGTGCCGTCGAACTGGGCAATATCGAAAGGCTCCTAAAGAAAAGAGGATTCTTACCCCAAGCTTGATTGATTGTTTTTAAAGCAGAATTATAAGGTGGTGAGTAGGGTAAAATTCTCAACTTGATTCACCAGAGTTCTACTTTTTTTGAGGTTTGAGATTGTTAAATGTAAAGAAGGAATCAAATAGGTTAGAAATACAAATGCAACATCAACACACTATGAAATTACGCCATCTTTTTGCCCTAATCGCAGTTCTCATCACATACCTTTTTTTTACCAATGCACAATCGCCGATGCTCGGATCAAAGAAATAGGATCACTTTGCAGAAGTAGGGCAACCCATGGGAACTTATGTCAAATGGCGGCACGTTGAAATCACGCTTCTTGGTGGAAACGGGCCGGATGTTTTCGGGAAAGGTTGGAGCTGACTGGACTATTTGAGCAGCGGCTATCAAGCAGCCGGAGAGACGGGGATAGAAATTTAATTCTGTATGAAAAGCAGGACTACTTGGAGGTGATCTAAGCCGAATTAAGCAATTCGTCAAAGTGCTTGGAATGGTAATTTCCGCTCCGGCTTCACCGATCACCCGAAAGTCATCAATGGATTTTCGGATCTGATGGTAAGAAGTGTTTTTGGAAGAGCTGGAAAAGCATGCCCGATGCAGCTGTGGGAGTCGCTGCTTTACCTAATAATAATAGCAGTTGAATTGGAAGTGATTGTCGATTGAAAGGATTGAGACGTGTGGGGTTGAACGATGCTGGTATTCTGGATATTTTATAAGCCAATGAATGCTTGAAAACTAGCTTCATTTCCCTGAATCTGACCATTCATTGGACAGAAAGGCTTGCTAAAAATAGAGACTGCTTGCTTTGCATTGGAAGCTCTTCCTTCCAATTCGAGAAGGTGTTCTTTTACGATCCAATCCTCCCGCATAGCCTGTCAGCGTGTCCATTCGTCCCGATAATTGATGGCTAGGGAATAATCACCATTTGGATTGGCGCCCGATTGCAGCACCTACCGCTCGGAATTGCGCAGGATTTCAAGAGCCTGAGAAGGCTTAAATAGGAAGTCGTCTCCCCAAATCGGAATTTTGTTGAACAGCCGACCACAACTGATACTGAAAGGCGTCCCCCGAAAGCAGAACGCGGAATGAGGCTTGCCTTTTCCCAGAAAATAGTCATCCCAACTGCTTTTGGGCTTCCAAATAGAAGTCCAAATCCAGCGGTTCGGACGAAACTTCTTCGCTCTGTAAATCGAAGTTCTGAAATAGAATCGTCTTGAGGTTAGAAAAATAAAAATATTCCCTAAGGGTGAAGAGATGATGGGCATTTGAAATATTTAGTTTGAAGATTTTTTAAAGAAATAAAACTTTAATGAAATATACTCTGGCAAATCTGCTTTGTGAATGAAGCAAAATCTATTATTTCATCCAGCGCAGCGAGGTCTATTTCTGGCAGTATTTCATCTTAATTTTCATTCCCTATTTTCAACTATCGCAAGCCATACTCCAACACTTTCCGCACTTGTTTCAATCCTCGACTTCGAAGGCGATTAGATCGGATTTGCAGAGCCAAAAAGGAGCCAAAGGTTTTTTTTTGTTTCAGAATGTGTTCGGTTGTAAGCGATTTTTTAAAGGTGACTCGCATCCTGCTTACGCGTAACGATGACATATCGCTCGCCGTTTTGAATCGCCATCCAATCGTCTATGTATTCGCAGACGATCCAAGCGCATCTGGGATCGGTAGCATCGATCACCTCCACCTGGAACAGCCCGATGCTTCTTATCCATCGGAAGGAAAGGCCAGGGTAAAGCGGCGGTAACTCGGAGATTAAACTCCGGGTCTGAAAATCTGCGAGGTAACTCGCTTTTAACTTTCTGAGAGACTACTTTCGATCAGTTCTTACCCTGATCATCCACGTGGTGGGCAAGGATTTCGAAGCTTTTCGCCCACGAAGAAATTGATCGTCTCAGGAGTTTTCGCGGAGCTTGTACTCTGAAGTAAGAAGGTTAATCTTCCACGGAGGCAGTAATATCTACCGTACGTTGAGGTAGTCGGAAAATTTTCAAATTTTCACCGGAGTTTTCAAAGGAGGGGTTCACATTCATTCGTATCCTGAGTTTTTCGATCGTGGATATCTATGGATACGCAAGGACTTCTTGGGTTAGTGCTTTCTGCTTTCCGGAGGAGTTTTTGAAATTTGTGTTTTTGAGTCCTTTGTTCTTCTTTAGAGGCCTTTCAAATTTTGTGCAATCCATAACACGTCATTGCGAGGATTGAACACGAAATCAGGGATTTTGCAATCACTCTGGCTAAAATCTGAAGCAATCTGTTTTTCCCTTTGGACAGATTGCCTTCGGACAGGGGGAAGATTCTTGAATTCATCATGATCACAGTGACTGTCCCTTGCAATGAACGTACACATGAACATCTTCGCCAACCTCGGTCATCTATTTTTTTTTCGCTTCACCAAATATAAAGAAAATGATTAAATTATAGACAGTAATGTCCATTAATAACATAAGCCATGAAGTGAGCGGATATCCGTAACACATGGATCTGACTCTACTTTGTGTCGGTGAGCGGCTGTTTGAAACAGCCGATTGAATGGAAACCATATCCTTATTGGAGGTTCGGGTGATCGGGGGGTGGTCGCTTCTGTAGCTACGAAGCAGGAAGTTTTGGCGTACACTCGGCTATGCCTATGCGGAAGGCGGCAACTTTTGCCCGAGGCGTTTGATCATCCGGGGTTGACTTTGAGAAGTACAGTCAAAATCCATGAACGTCACCAGAGATTCACTCCGGGAGGAAGTACACTCTTTTGAGATTCCTCCATCGATGAGTTTTTACATTGTACATTGAACGGGGAATGTATCGCGTTCTTCGGCTGCTTTTAAGCTTTTCGCAGCAAATCAGAGCCCGCAATCATCAAAGAAACCGGATTTGCGATTTCCTCGGACTTATCGGAAATAAAACGCGTCTCAGTCGCACTGGTGAAAGCAAACCGAATAATGCTAAACAAATTCTACAAGGCGAAGAGAAAACCTTTCCTCGCCCTCTTTCCGTGCGAAATCCGATGATCGGCGAAAAGGGACTCTCAGCACTTTATACATATGGGCGGAAAAGTGCTCACACTCCAGCCAATGCGGCGAACTCCTGCAAAGCCACCTTCCCCCCCCCCCCCCCCGGCAAAAACGGGACAATGATCTGGCGAAAAGCAAATGGCAATCGACTTCAGTCCCGCGGTGACTCCTACTCAGAGCGACAAGTCGATTCTACGGAAACAACTTTTGAGCAGGAACACCATGACGTATGCGTATGCTGGAGGCGAACGCTCGCTAAAGCGATGAACGGAGCACTCACCGGCAAAGCTGCGGCCAAAACGGCCAACTCTCGGCCTGCGTGAGTGTATAGATTAGCTATTTCAGATTTTGATTACCGCATACGAGTCGTGCCCTATATCCTCGGCGGATCATACGCTGGATTCCGCTGGTGCAGCGGAGCTCTTTCGCAAGCTCTTACAACCGCCGGATGCTCATCCGACTGGATCGGCGTGCGCTTCAGCATCTGGTCTATGGCAACTATCAATCCAACTCTTTGAAGACACACAGGAGGCAAGATCAACGCTGTATAAGCGTTGGACAAAATTCAATGGGAAATTCGTGAAAAAAGGTCCTGCCGAGCCGTAGGCATGGCATTGGGAGAAGAACGATCTTAATCTTTTAATGGGGTGGTGGTGGTGAGAGAATTTAAAAATTGAAAAATTGAAATGAGTAATTAGTGATATGCGAACCTTAAAAAATAACGCCGCATTCTTATTCAGATTTGGATAGGTTATTGACACTGTAGAATTAAGAATCGACGTAAATTCTCGTTTATCGTAACCGAAATAAACATGTTAATTTTCAATTACGATCGAGCAGATTACAGGAAATCAAATCTACAGCAACAAAATCCACATCTAGCTTTTTCAAGAAACCCTAAATTCCCAAATGACTCCATCCCTCCCTCTTCAGCTCTGAGGCGACTTGCTTTTCGCCCTTTTGGCAGGATAAAGTCTTCCTGAGTTTGCCGTATGATGCGGATACCGAGACCATGCCGCTATTTTTGGACAAGCCACTTTCGCCGAAGAATCTCAAGCGCATGATGGAACGAATGAATAAATGTTACGAAAATAGAGCTATTGTGCTACTTTGGCTGGTCGAACCTTAAAAACAGGCAATTCATCGGAAATGATTGGGACTGGCTGGAAAGCTTTCGAGGCAGATTTCACACCTGCAGTAGATATTGGATGGCGACTCGATAAGTGATTTTTTGAATCAGGGCTATGCTCGGAAGGAGGCAAGAAGCCGTCTAGTAATTTGCACGCGAATAGGAATAGAGATGAAGCTCCTTTCCATGGCTTAGATTTGGAAGTGAAGGCTTGCTATGAAAAGTCCGGATCATTAGAAAATAGCGGGGATTGGGGAGAGACGGTTCTGAAATGTTTTGGGTTGTAGATGTTAGGTGAGGCATCAGATTAGCAGATAAACAAACATATCACACGCTCCATCTGTATGGATTCCTTGCACACACATTTGAATCGAAATCATACCCCTTTAATAGTGTACCATATGGATTCACACAGGTTTAAAAATTGGAAGTCCAAATCGGAATCACTTATCTTCCAAAAATTAAGGTTGGCCAAAGCCCAAATCGAATAATTGAATTTTATGCCTTGTTTCCTTTTGCTTTACATTTCTCAGAGAAAACCTTTGCATCCCTTGCGCTTATAAGGTTTTTCACAAAAAAGTGCCGCCCCTTTCGGTTAACGACACCCTACCATGCCAACTCTTTATTTTATTATGCCAAAAACAACGGAAGCAATTCCTAGCACTTGCTGTCAGTTAACGGTCATCCTGCTTCGGATTTTCTGCACCTGCAATCACCCATACTAGTAGCTACTTACATTCACCCCAGCGTGGAGAATACGTTTCTTCTCCAGTATTAAATCCCACTGATTGGGGCCGGCAGTGTACGCGTGAAACCCTGTGATCCAACCCTTTAAGTATCTTAGGCTTTCTTTTTGGTTCGAAGTCTTCTTACATTTGACGCTGTCTTTGCTTCCACAGAGTGAATAGATAAGCTGCTGTCAACACCACATCATTTTTCTTTTTACATTAGCTGCTGACCTTGTAAGCTTTTACGCCTGTATCCTCAATGCTTGAGTAGTGCTAAGAATGTGAGGGTAATCTGTGAATGGAGAGAAATTTCCTTTTTGCTGTAAAATCAAAATCAGGCTCTGGAAAGCGGGTGTTTCCTTTCAGTACATTTGAATAACTTCTTGGCAAAAACTTCACGTGAGCTATCATGTCCTCTGATTTTTGAAAAATCACCCGATCGGCTGCAGTTATCAACATTAGATTCAAACTGGTCTGGTAATAACGATACTCTAAGTGCTCTAAGGTAATGCAATTCAATACACCATTTTTTCATTTTTTTTTTTTATCAAACTTGCGTATCTGCTTTCGGCTAGCGTAGGCAAAGCGTCAAAATTCGCAAGTGGGAACAGGCAGCATAGCACTTTTCTTACTCATATCGCCAACCTGAGAAATGCATCTCTTCTTGGAAAAAAGGTATCCTTCTCTTCCGGAGTTTTTGATGTCCGAGCAATTGTAATTAATATTTTTTAATAAGTTCCATTTCTTTAGAATTTAAGGTTGGATTAAGAAGGCAATTGACTGAAGTCAATCGGAGTCTTTACATAAGTACTTGCTGCGGTTCAATACTTGAGTGAAATTAAAAGTTCGCTCAAGCCGTTGGCATCAATGCATAATCATCACCAGCGGAAAATCAGCTGAGGGCCAGGATTGATCAAGTCCCCACGAATTGCTGGCGGCATGTCTGTTCAACAAGATACTATTTTACCCGCAATCAAAGAAGGTCTGCACTTTCCAAAAAACTGGCCAGCACCAATTGTAAGCCGTCAACTCCTAAATCTTCGAATGTCTTTGCTGCATTCAATACAGGAAGCTCGGTTGTTAAATCAATTGAAGAAAAATCATTTCGCAAATTAGGCAATGGCCATACTTCCCAATGCCGCTTTAAAAAATTCTCTATGGCTCTCTCATGCTTTTCCAAGTCACCCATGATGCGTCTTTTCTTCTGCATTGCGTTTTGCAAATATCCTCCTGCAACAACAGCTTCCAATAGAAAGCAGCTTCCAGTTGCTCCAGCGCATAGGCCCATAATTTAAATTCCGCAGTATCGCCAGAACCCAAACCACACTCACCTCATCATTGGTGGCATCAATGTCATCCTCATCATTACAGCACCAACAATAGGCCAGCTGGTGCAACTGATAAGGTTCTTTTCTCAAAAACTCCCTACGGTTGGCCATTTTTTAACCAGGCAATACAGGTTTGATTAGCTCATTTTTCCTTTGATTGGTTTTTTTAAAATCATACATCGATAAAGATTTTATGCACTCGAGATCTTCTGAGATGACCTGTTTGTGACTTTGTCTTGAATTACGAAGTGACTTAAAGCTTTGGATGGGTAGATTTTTAAAAAATCCGCAAAAAATGAAGAATGCATCCATTTCACATAAGCAGCTATTTCCAAAGCGGATTTGGAAAAAAACCTTTCTCGGCAGGAAAAAATTCTTAATTATTCAAATCCTAAAAAAGATGGCATCCACGGCTGCATTACCATCTATTTTGTTTCAGAAAAGGCTTATTTTTCGCCAAATATATTTTTACTATGAGATTTTAAGACATCAACACTTTCCTCTGATTTTCCCTTTTTTTTATTTCCCCAAAGACTATCACCTTTGCGCAGCAAACTCACTCGGGAAGATGGATCGAATCATTGGATGGATTTTGGCTGATTTCGTTCCGCTGAGAAAATCAATACGCGTTCTGCTTGCCCACAGGAACGCTCGAGCCGCAACGGCGTATTCATACAATGGGCCGACAATACAGCTTCCAACTGCCATGGCAAAAGCTATTGCCACCGGGAACTTATGCGATGATTGCTCCAACACTAAATTATGGAATCACGGAGCATGGCGCTTTTCCAGGAGCTTTTCAGATTACCGAGAAAGTTACGCCAACCATTTATTAAGAGATATTTTTTGAAGGCCTTGCAAAAAATGGATTCAAAAATATCATCATTCTAATGGTCATGGAGGCGGCAACTGCGCGTCCTACGAAAAATAAGCGGCGAAGTTGGCAATGAAGGCTAGGCATCCGTACCTAGTGATCAATTGGTGGTCTTACGCTTCGGATGTGACCATGGAGGTTTTTTCAAAGAAGATGGTGGACATGCCGGAACTCAACGAAACTGCATACATCCAAGCGATTGATCCAACTTTTGGTGCACAAGGAAAAATACAATGTGATCTAGCCACTGCCTAATCCTAAGACCGGAAAAACTTGGTCAGCCGTACCTTTCCTCTCTATGGTTTTGTTATCACGAAAGGGCAGGCTATCCAAATTTCAATGAAGGCTCAAGCCAAAGATAATTTCCCAAAAGGGTGAATGCAAAGTGGCTTGGAACTGATCAAAGAGACGATCGGGAAGTGGATTTGGCGGATTGTAACTTTATGATGTAAGTTTAACGAGACTTTGAAGACTCGACTATTTGTCCAAAAACTTATTACTTTGATGCCTTATCATTCCAACCAAAACTTTCAAAATAAAGATTTTCACAAAGAACATTAGAGAAGGGCGAGTTCGAAGGTTGCCATTTCAGCCCAGTGGCATTTCTCTGGGCTGGATTTAAGTGTTTTAGCTTCGAAAAATGCTCGTTTAGCGCACACGTTTGTGATCTTAGTAATGTGAAGGTGTTTAAGGCCCGGGTTTCACAGTCCGCTTTTCAAAGGATTGGTAAGATTTCTGGCGTTTCTATTTTCATACTGGCAATCCATTTTACTGGAATTCAGCTTCGATAGCGTCAGCTCGATTACTGCAGTTTTCTTTCAATCTCGCAGATCAAACCAAACAAGCTTTCATCCTGTCGAATGCAATGAAGCAAGTTTACTCAGCAGATGTGGAGTGGTGGGAGTTTTAAGAGGATTCTGACCTCACTGAGTGATTTTTGTCGAACGGTTTTGTGGAAAAACTGATTTAGAAATGTAAAATCTTCGCAGATGACCCTGAGCTCAATCGCATCAAAGGGCTTTTTTTGATTTGGATGGATTGCTGGCTTTTGGGGAAGTATGGGAATTAAGGTTGGTAGGAAAAGCAGTTGCTGGGATGTCGGTTGTCAGTTGTCGTTGTCGGTTGTCGGTTAAGTAGAACTTTGACATTTTCCATTGGGGTTTTAAGCATTCGCATTTTTTTTGATCTTCTCCAAATCATCCGTCATTCGCCTCCATTGCCCTTGCATCTGAGTGATTTTTTTGACTACATTATAACATTAATTTTGTTGAATTTAAATTAAACAATCTTGAGGAGATATAATTTGAAATAATGGTGGAATACACCTTCCTTCGGTCGGGTGAAATAGCCGTATTTGCACCAAAGGCTAATTTCGCCCAAGCATGTTATTAAAGACGTATTTCGTCGAGGCATAATTTAAAAAGTCTATTTCAGATATCCTATTTCAGAAAAACAACACGGAGATTTTCTCTTTTCGTTCGAAATGACATGTTCACCAACTGCCCTACCGCACTTTAGAGTTTCAATAGGCAACGATTGTCCTGTCGAGCATTTTGGTTTGCGGATGCAAAGGCCAAGCGGATTCGATGCTTTTGCGCTCACCGATATCAACTGCACTGCGGGGGCTTTTCCCATTTATCCGTGCTGGCCCAAAGGCAGGAATTCATCCGGTATATTGTATGATTTCGCAATGGCAGCAATCAATCCTATGTCGGGTTAGCCCAAAATCAAGGAAGGATTCTACGAAACTCAATGGCCACCTTTTCCGATCATTTGGTAACAAAAAGCCTTTTGAAAAACGCGCACTGGGCTTTCTTCACAGCTTCATCATCTATCCGCGTTCCTGAGAAATACTTTGTCCTTCGGAAAAAATGAATTCAGTGGTTGTACACCGCATCAGCTGCAATCGTCCTTGTTTCCTCCCCTTGGTACAAGTACAAAGACAAACTCATTACTCATGCAGTCCGTGACTTTCACCTCCAAGTTGGAGTTCAACGCCACATCGATTTTGCGAGCAATGGATCTGATACGCTGCTTGCCAAGCTTGCCATCGAAGAGCAAGCTTGATCCCTCCGATCGCTTTCTACAGCTATGCCCGACATGGTAGCCAACGCGCCGAGAATCAACAGCTACCTGATCGCCAATGCACAAAAAATCCTCGAACGCTGTCAGGTTTTTCCTTCTATTTCCAAGCGGTCAAAAACCGACGGACATCCTCGGTGGATTTGGGAGGACTTCGACTACTGCGACAGGGGGCTTTCAAAGGTGCGATTAATCGCTATCGCGCAATATCACTCAACAATAACCCAACGGATCGAAAGGAACTCGAACTCATCAACAGACAGTCTTTTTAACCTCCTACTTCTGATTCAACTACGACCAATCGTGACTTTTTGCGCAAGAGCGCAACTTCTATCATGTCGGCCGGGGTTCAGGTGGCAATAGAATTGTAGCCTATTTGTCTGGGAATCACAAGATGTGGACGCCGATTGAATTGGACTTTACTTCGAGGTTTTAATCAATTATATCGGAAAAATCCCCTGATTTCGATATCGACTCAGTTTGAGCCGGATCGGGACGCGTGATAGCCTATATTTTCCCAAAATACCAATCAGTCAGGTCACTGAGCAATCAGTTGCCGCTGCTGGGATCCTACAGCAACCTTCCAAAGCAACTCGATGTTGCGGGAACTAGGAA
>Ga0163217_1000866_pt1 | contig 15725 bp, 9 predicted proteins | sample SynspAceP_FD_185933 | JGI IMG/M metagenome (GOLD analysis project Ga0163217, IMG submission 185933) | Saline lake microbial communities from Ace Lake in Antarctica - Synechococcus sp. Ace-P (PacBio error correction) | ecosystem: Environmental > Aquatic > Non-marine Saline and Alkaline > Saline ...
TGTGGTAATAGTCCAATGTAACTTTCTGTTTTATCCATTATTGGATCCAAATAAATTATTAATCGATTGTGATTTTTAATTGCCCTGCATTATTTTAAGTGTTCTTGTGCATTTTACAAATACTAGAATACATAACTACCATTCAGTTGAATGATATGAAGTTATTTTTGTCTTTAATTTCACTTTTATTTACCCGTTTTATCTTGTAAAAACCTATTATCCTTTGATGAGCCTCGAATTTTCGCTGAGTGATTATTATTATGTGGATATAAAGGTTTTCGAGGTGGCTTCCGACCTCTTTAAGTAGCGGGCACCGGTTCGCATAGATTTTTGGAGTTCTAAGTGGCCGTAGTTTGGGTAGTCTTATATTTGACTGGGTTTCTATGGTCAATTTGGAAGGCGATGATGGAAGAATTTGCCAAGTGTGATGTATTAATGATTTCTCGAGGCCTTGAACAGGGGCGTGATCATGTGACCATGCAAGACTTTTGTAGATAGTTTTTGGTGATGCAATGTGCTTTTTGTGCGATGGATAATTACATACGGAGGGTATAAAGTATAACGCAGAATAATTCCAAACTAGTGGCGGTATTATGTTAAGTTGAGATAGAGACACTGATAGAGACAACTCTCCGAGGGAGTAGCTGAGAGGTTTGAACATAGGTGAGATTTCTGATCGTTAAATGCATCTATTAACTTGAATTCCATAATGAGCAAGCTGAGAAAACCTACTATGCGAGCCGTTCAAGAATGATGAGATTTGGGACATAATGTATATTCATGGAGCACCAAAATTATACTACAATTCTTCAGTTATCTATCGTGTACAGTTGGGCTGTTGAGATCGGGTGCGCGAGCGACTCTATGTAAATGAAGCCCCGAAAATGAAATAATATTTTGAAAGTCAGTATTTTCTACAAATTTAAGCAATTCCCTCGAAAATGTAAATGGGTGAGCTCTTATATCCTGGGCTCTGTGGCAATGGAGGGCTTAGCTTAGAGAGGTACAGCAGCTGAACTTAAAGAGCAAATTATAAAATAATTAAGTAGAATGAATGGCGAGAGATGTGATATTGGTATATTCTACTTATCTAATCGACGAAGTACTCGAACGTGGAGCTAGGTATAAAAGTATTTAACATCTACAACTAAGAATGCCGAAGAAGCGGCGGTATTGAACGTCGTTTCACTCCCCTCAACGTGATTCTTTACAATGCGGGGTATAGGAAAGGGGGGTTTTAGAGCAAGGATAAGTGTGTTTGCAGGGATGGCTTACGTAACTTTAACCAGGCTGCTTGGTGGAACCGCATTGGTATAATAAGCCAGGGGAGGTAATAGTTTACCAAAAGTGATTCAATGGATCAAGGTCAACGATAGTGCGTTCCACGAGGCAATTTGATAAAAAAGGAACATTCTTACCTTTTATGGGGATCGTTCGGTAGCCGACGCAAGGCGTGGCAGAGGAAAGGAGTTTTTTTTTGGCGTCTACTGATGAGCGGGTTCTCGCCGAGTAAATCTGGCCATCCGAGGCCTGATGGAAAAATTGTATGTTGTGGATTGCACCGGGGTCGTAAAGTTCATACAGTTAAGCGTTTTTCAAGTTCCTATTTGAAAAAATATCGCTCAGAAAAAATTGGATACCATATTGGATTTGGAAGGATTTTAAGGCGTTCGAAACACATCCATTCCGGCTAGGAAATTCCCCGATTTACAATCTTTTTCTGAGAAAAGTTGGTTGCATCATTTGAAGGATACGAAATTGGATGGGTCCGAGATCGTGCGCAAATCATTTGCGATACAGAAAATAATAAGGAAGTTTGCGGAAACTGTAATAAAAATGGCTTTTGGATATATTATCCCTTGTCTGCAAATTGCATGCGCTTTAATGCTTAAAGGACTTGATCCCTTCTCCTTCGATTTCTTATTTGACCTGGGTCCAGGAACGTCCGGAAATTGCATCACATGCTATTATATGTCCTGCTGGAAGGATTCGCTAGTCTGAGATTATGTGGAACAGTGAAAGATTTATTTGAGAGTCGTGCATAAAAAATGACCCTATGTGTTTGGATTTATATCTTTCTTCTAACACTGGGTATTGTGGGTAAATAATGACTCACGAAGTATTTTTTCCCCAATGATTGACATTTGTCCGAATAAATACAGCGATAAGAAAATATATCAGGAGCCATTGGTTTAGTGGGCGGAAGAATGTTTTTTACTGGCTCTGGAACTCCCGAGCTAAGGGCAATTCGAAAACCTTAAGGATACGGACCTCGCCAGTCTAACAACTGAAAGCGTGGAACGCAAGGAAATAACAACCAATTATTTAATTCAACTAAAGATGTGCGAGAGCTTGATCTGCTAATATGAGCGAGATGACGATCCTATCCTATTTCGTCAAATATTGTGCCTCCTGTCATTGCTCCAGTGGTGAGTCGGCATCCCACGGATTAGCGCCATACTGTGGGGTCTAAGTAATATTTTTACTCATTGTTGAACATTGGGGCTGATATTCTTCACAGGCTAAAGGGCCTGTTGCGAGATTAATGGGGGAGTTGTATGAATCAACGGCGCGAAATGCCGGGCCTGCATATAATAAAGATCCTTTACCGATAAGGAACTATCAGATATAATATCCTATGTTAGCCATGCATTTTCGGTTAATTCAAAATAGCGATAAAACCCTGAAAAATAAAGAATTGGCGAGATAAGGAGTCCTACGGTAGGACGAAATGGAAATATACCGAAGGAAATTGTATGAGCTAGCATTGGAAAATAATCATAATAAGCATTTAGAGCACCAAGTGGGTAATATAAGAAAATAAATAATTAAATCAGGTCAAAGAGATGAAGACTTATAAATGACGATTTTTTCCTATTACAAGCGACTTTGCAAGACGTTATATTCACGAATGGTATGCAAAAGGTTGCGTAATTAGGGGGGGGTGAACTATCACAACCACCTACCACCCACAGGAAATAACAATTAACCGTGTTTTTGAAAATAAAGTCAGGCTTGGTTGGCGGGGAAGATCATAATAAATGGCCGTGCATGCGTGCTTTGGGATAGATTGAGCCGCTATAAGTAACAGGAAATCGCCACGGACAAGGAAAAGTTCTTAAATGGGCGAAACAGCTACTTATATCGCGTAAAAAATCCGTTATAACCATTGACGCATCTTGAATTACAGGTTACTTTTGGGATTCAATGAGTTGTTGGGGCCCGGAATAGCGGAAGAAAATTTATGAGCGAACTCGGCAGTATACCACAGCAAACATCAAACATCCAATACCTAGGATTGGTTTGCGCGCAGCCAAAGTGGGAGTCTTATGGTCCCACGGAATGAAGCCATAGACCTCTTGCAATTTCATAAAAGTATATCTGCAAAAGATTTCGCTAAAGTATTTCCAACCTTCCCGTCCTGAATAAAACATTTTGCCATAGAACAGGTCGGGGCATACGTGCCTAGTTGGGAGAAATGGGAGAAGCTTCCCAATATCTAAATATTAAAATCTTTAATGATTTGTTGGCCCGCGTTTGGAAATACCGGCATCAGCTTATTTCCATGAACAGGGTGTAGGCTGCGGATCATGGTCCTGGAGCAATTGTAGCTCATTCAAAAGGAGGGTAACTATACGAATGCCGAAGCTCTGTTAAAAATATTGAGCCGGTGTATCATTATCTGTTGAAGAGGTAAAACTATGTTTTAAGGCACAGGTTATTATTTTTGGGAAGGAGTTATCAAAAAAAAGGATGGTAACAACAATTCATATAGCGGAGCCTCCGGACACATAATAAAGGCGTTTGTCCCAAATTGGGTTCCAGATACCGGTTTCGATTCCATTGAATTTCACAGGCCGTGATGAGCGGTTTCTAAATGAATTGGTACGGAACAGCATCATTGCCGAAAAACCATAATCTACAATCGTTTAATCCTCCAGATAATGAAAGTTATCGCTACCATGGTAGGTAATTTAATGATGGTAGCGTAAGGGGAAAAAGTGCAGTTTTGGCTCTGGTTGGTGGTTTTGGATCAGAAGGATGGCCATGGAAAAACAAATGAATGTACTTTCCAATAATGGGGCTTTTAAGTTGTTTTTGTAGGAATTTGCACCGATTCCAGGACGCTTTGTGTCTTTCTCCTAGGCATCGTATAAGCATTATGATTGTGCCAGAAGGGATGTTAGTAGTACTCGAATCTAATAGGGAAGGATGTAGTAAAAGTGGTGAGCTCTGCAGATGAAAAATGGTATTGGGCAACGATTGTGCGATATTTCTTTTATAGAACGCCAAAGAACTTTTTTCGAGTTTAAAAATATGATTTTAGGAGTGGTCATAAAGACGACTACCTTAAGGGAATTAAATAAAAAATGCGCATCTTTTTAGGGTGCCATTTTTTGGATTACATTATGATTATGATGAATCACGGTTTTTCCTATAGGGCTATCATCACACTTAAGGTCGCCACCATGTATTGGCATACCCATCTAAAAAGAACTGCAGCATTCCGGATTGTCCTGCTTTGCCTGCATTGGTGGGATGGTGAGCTGTAAAAAACCTTCCTTTTCCATGCGTTTTTATCCAGGACAGCGAGATTAGTTTGTCCGTGACTTCCTTTTTAACACCAGTCCATTTATTGCATCAATGTAGCAATAAAGGTCTAAAAATTATAATCGGAATATGCATTGTTAAAGAAAATAGGGTTCGTCTACATGTGGTAAATCCCTTGTCCATTAAATGCTTGTACAAAGGATCGGCCAGGGCTTTACTGTCTTTTAAGTGCATTTCCTGTTGCTTGGGGATGATAGTCAAGCTACCTCTACATCTTACTGAATTCCTTGGAGTTGTTCTGAACCGTGTCGCCCCAATGCTGATTCATTGAAGAACGCTCCGCCTTTGCGCACATACATAAGATTTTTTTCTATTGTGCTGACGAATATCTATGATCGGATTTGTCATCAAGGTTAGAATTTTCTTTAAAAGTATCCAAAATAGGTCTCTTTTAGGGTCTGCCTGGCTTGGAGTTATTTAAAGATTATGGCATCATATTGCTTTAGATTTTTTATCGAAACTGTCTATGTCGTGGGCAATGGTGCACCTCGATAGGCACCTGATTGTTCTTGCAAGCATTTCAGCATTTCGTCCGTTATGCGGAATGGTCCATATTGGTAAAATCGGTAGGATCTGTGAAAATAACGCAGAGATCTTTTCTGGTATCCGGCCTTAACTCTAGGGTGCAGAAGGAGCAGGGAGTCTATTTTGCTACCAAATTGTTTGGTTTAATTGGACCATTCTTACGAGACGCTTGGCGAAAATTGCCAGACAAAAAGAAATGTCATTAGGGTGTAAAACATGTTGTGGCATCGTAAGTAATTATTTAAGTGAGAATCCTCTTTATTAAGTTAGTGTGCTTAGGGTGATTGCATTGGTTGGTTGTAAATCTTAGCCACCATTTCAATGAGCATGACACTTTGACTCCGCCAAACATCCCATTTTCGTTTTAACCAGCGATAATTTACTGGTGTTAAAGTGTGGGTAATTAATTCCGAAATCGGGTTCATGTTACAACCGACTATTTTTATGTCTTTGGGGGAAATTTTATAATTTCTCTTTTAGTCGCCTTTCATGATATGGGCCCGCCAAGTATCACTGCAACGAAAAGTCCATCAATTGGATTTTTTATATTCGCAATGTGCCGTGTCACAGATTCCACAATCATCGGATCTAAGAATCGGTTTCCAAGAAATGGGTTTTGTCAAAATCCAATCGATGCTCTCTAAAGAACTTAAGCATCCTTACATCTCCGCGTATACATACGTTTTAAGTTCTCCTATAAGTATGAGTTTACAATCCGAGCTATTAATGCGTGTTAGCTTCAAACCCCGCAATTTATCGATTATACTAGAACAATTGGGTAAATCTTGCGCACCTACTAATAAAGCATACCAGCGGTATTTGTTTCTAATGTTAATTTGCAAAATGATCAAAGTTGAGTGTCGATATGCCAATGATGAGCCATAGGCTCTACCCCGCTATCGTATGAGGGTTTTGCATGTAATAATTTCCTTTTTCATAAGACTCTAAGGATTGACTTATAATCAAATTATAACGGCCTCATTGCATTTTTCAATACCAGCCAGAACAGTGAATAACAAAGGAATTTGAGTTTGGGGGACATGATAACTCCACTGGTATTGACTTCTGTTTGCTAAGGTTTTACAGCAAATTTTGGTTTTGTAACCAGTCATTGGCTTAAAGATTACCCTGTTCTTGTTTTTTGGCTTTATGGAGGGGGGGGGGTGAAATCATTGTCATAAGCTCCTGCTTCGGTTCCGGCAGAAACGCCCAATTTTTTTGCCAAATCGTTAAATTTTATTTCTTGTCCATATAAACGTTATTGTTTTGCAAGCAAATCTGCACAATAATACAAATATAAAATTTTATTATTAAAAGTGTAATTAAAGATAGCAGTGATTAATTATGCGAATTATGACCATTAAGTTCATTGGGTAAATTTAAACAATAATGAAAGTTTTTAGTTAAAAATAGCCAACATCTAATAACGCAATCGGTTGCCAAAAATAAAAATGCAAATTATTTAAGAAATTTGTCCCAAATGTGAAATGATTTGGTTCCATCATTGACCTAAAAATTCGTAAACTATCAACTTGAAACATTTGAGTAATGAACGAATTTATTTAAAAAGAGTAGGTGCAGGGCGTTATTACTTCAAACGCTACTCTGCACACTTATTTTCATGTCCGCTTATGGGCAAGATGGCTTTTGGCCGTTTCAGGCAGCGTGGTAGATGAGTTTGGTGTCTTCCGCTACCAGGAGCATCTATTTATTGAAAAGGGAACAACCAATGGGGTTAGTTTCTGATTTTGACGCGGCAATTTTTAGTTTTGAGCGTGGCCAGCCAAAATCACACTAATTATTTAGTTTATATTTGAGTTTTAAGAGCTAGCAAATACAATAAAGGTATCGCCGCAAATAATGTTACTCCATGCAATCTACTGCCGTAACCTAGATGAGGTTGTTTAAGTTGGTTATGTTGCAGTTAAGAAAAAGGATTTAACGGGCCATTTCCCAAAGTGGTGCTGCATCACATCCCAACCAATTCTACAACTCGGTAAAACGTATTGAGAGGAAATGGCTGGTCTTAGTATTGGCTTTCCCGCTTTCCCAAAGGTACTAGTCAAATCGTATCGGGCAATAATAGCCTTAGTGCGGTTCAAGTCGCAATTGATTGTTGTTGATCGAAGATATTTTAATGGGGATCTTTTTCTGATTATTGTCCATCGGATATTGAATAAACTAGATGTCATGAAAGAATGCAGTTCTGCTGCGTTTTAACGGGCTAGGGGGCCAGTGGGGTTATTTTGTGACTACAGAGAAGAGGAACAAGTGATAAGCCCTTACATAATATCAATAGACTAGTGTGGGTATGGCATCTGATGCTGTATGAGGAATGCGGCCATAGCGACCAAAGTTATGTGAATTGGAGAACTGAGTATTTAAAAGTAATCAATCCACAGAACACTATAGATAATCCGGAAGATATAATGACCCAATAAACCTCAATCGTGGTGTAACATTTGGATCAATGGTATTGCCTATGAATGGATCTGCTGGTGACCCGAACTAGGCTGGTTTGAAGCAGAATAAGGGTTCAAGATGTGGAAAAATCGGAAAATTATTTGGCAGGTTAGTAATATCAATTGGGTATGACAGGATAATGCAAACAGGTCTTAAGAAACGATATTAATACAAGCATATCTGGAAGAAATGGGTTTAAATTATTATTGGTCTATTTGGACGTACCTCTAATGAAAGGAATTTAATGAATGTAGAAAAGTTTGAGGCCCTGAAAGGTCAAGGTTAAACCCTGGATGCCAAAAGTACCCGATTCTGCTACTGTGGGGATGAACTACTCATTTGCCAAGTCGTAATGAAGGATTATTCCAGCAGACCGTGGACAAATTAGTAAGATTTCACCATGGGGTCTGAGTTCGATGAATGATGGAAAAATAGATTAGTCCCACAAGACGATAGTGGTGCACGGGCACCAATGCTTTTTTGAATAAGAGAGAGTGCAATGATAGGAAATAGATTTGGGACCATACCTTTAATTCGAGGTGTATGTAAAATTAAATTGCCCTTAGGTTTTCATATGAATTGGGCTATTCCAAATCGCTTGGATTTCAGGAATTTATACATCATGCACTTTAGGGCTAGCCTGCTATGTTGAAGTTCGGGCAGAAAGAAGGGTGACTAAGGTAAATTGAATGGCAGCTGCGACAATATCTTTTCGCGACAATAAGACTATAGAAAGCATTCTCTATATTTTATGTTTTTGGTATATGGTGGAAAGTTATCAGAGTTTATCAAACTGCGCCAGGGCCAATACCTTTGAGCCTACTTGATCTTATAGGCTATAGTGCTTGGAACTTAGGAACGGTTAAACCAATGAAAGTGAAGAATGAGACCATAAGGTGACTCTCCTGTAATGACTTCGAAAAATTACAATTATTCCTCGCGTTATCTGCTAACCCTTACTACCAGTAAGGGATGGTATCTCAGCCTTCGGAGCCACAATAAAAGACTTATTTCCTTCAATAGCAAGAGGCCTGGACTATTTCCAGGAAAATTTCGCGTCCAATTTGTTAACTTCTAAAACTTGATTATCTTATGGGGAACATGGATCGGGATATTGGTAAGGTTTACAGCTATCCATGGCTTATGCAAACAACATATTTAAACGTTGATTCAATGGGCATTGTTATTACGGTACCCCAACCTTTGATATCGGTACTCAGAAAATACACTAATCTACTTGGGACGTACTAAGCACAACTAGATGGATTTAGCCTGCCCAATGGGCGTTGTAGAAGGAGCTTCGCAGCCTATCAGGATTTACCGAAATGATTATATTGTCGACCAGACAATTACCCAATATTATTGGTTTTTAATAATGAACTACCAATTTGGGAGAAATAGAAAATAAAGGATGGAATTTACTGGCACGCCCGAAATTATAATAAGAGAATTTTCAATGAATCCATTTTAATTTCCTCTTTGAATCGAAATGAGATTAGAAATATAATGGGATCTTTGATGAAAATGGGAAGGAATTGGATGACATAACTAATCACCGTTTTATAGACAGCCCACGTGATGTAATTGGGGACAGGAACATTGGCATAATGGCAAGACGCAATGAAGCTCTGAGGCTATTAGCGGAATACGGTGTTTCCCTGGTGACTGGGAAAATTAGGGAATGTTGACACAGTGGGGATTTACGTGGGAGACAATGTTTTTCCAGGTCCATAGATCACCCCGTTCAGTGGCCATAGTCAACAACGGTCTCACTTGTTAAGGAATCTTGGATTTTATTCAATTGGGGGCAGAAAGGGTTCAATGAGGCGAAGAAATGAAATGGTTTTATAGATCGTACAAATTTCTATTACAAACACCATTTGACACACCGGAACACATCAACTAATGAATTAGCACGTTGTGTTTTCCAGTGTGGAGTTCAATTGCTATTTGGCGGGATGCTCTTTTTATTAGGGTTAAGGTAATATGTACTTTGGCTAATAGGTTCCAAACCCTTCATTGGAAAAAGGATGGTCTTTGCAGAGTCTCGGATTTTATGCCAACGCAGAAATGTAGCGGTTTAATGCACCTATTGGAATTTTTTAGATCCAGAAACCTACAATAAGAATGGAAGAACTTCAAATGAGAGGTACTGATTGCCAAGTTTGCCAACACTAGGTTTTCACCTTGGGAATAGATTTTAATCTTTATTAATAATCATAAGCGATGAAAAAGAATTAATAAATACATATACAAAGAAGAGCTCTAACATTAATTTGCTGTCTTGCATTAGGTACAATCTGTGCAGGAAAGAATTTCTGGATGCTGAGCCTCAATCATTCTACCAAGTAAGCTTGGATACACAGGATGGTGTTTAAACAGTCCTATTGTCTCAAGCAATGAGAAACCTAAGGGCCGAGTATTGACGGTATGGGCGGCCAATGATTAGCGGAGAATATCTTTTCCTGAGGTACGGATAGAAGTACCCTGATAAAGTCAGGCCCTGCGCAAGGATTTATTCTTTTTGATCCTTGCCGGCGACCAATTTTAAAATAGTGCACAATCAAAAACGTATAGGATGGTTTTTGGGAGGAAATTCTATAAATGGCAATTAAATAGCATACCGTTTATTGAAGATTGGAGGGATCCGAATTTGATAGTGATCCAGAAAAATTGAATATTTTGGGGTCGGCGCATTGTCTCAATAGGGCTTACAGTATTATAGATTAACTTCAGGCATTTGGAGAATATTTCCGTAATATTAGAGCGAAATAAAACAGCAACGTTAGTTTTGCGACTACCCGGCTAGGGAGAACTATTTTATAAAGAAAATGCAAGATGATTTGAATAAGGCAATGTGCTATGGTAAATGCCGGTGGCCAACAAAATCGGGATTAATAAAGATGCAGTTTGCTTTATTGACCAAAGTTAATTCTTCACTTGGCGATTTTTCGATGCGGCTTAAGCTTTCCTCTTCCCAAATAATAACTGGGGGTAACGCACTCCTGACCACAGAAAGTTTGGAATTGTCGCAGTATGCTTCAAAAGATGTTACTTGGGATCTTACATCGGTGTTGGAAAACAAAAGTATCCCTGGCATAAGGAAAGGTATTGCTATGGTAATAGATCGTTGGGTTTCGAGGACAAAGGGATCATCCGGCGGTACAGTATTCAAAGAAGGTCTGTTTCCCCCGCTTTGTGGCGGCTTTTAATTATACTCCCGAGCCAAATGATGTTTGACACTCCGGGAATAGATATTGATCAGTTACAATACATAGGTAGGGGATTGGTAGAAATAGGGGTACTAACATCAGTAACCAAGGCTATCTGGACCAATGCAAATAAGATCAACGACATAAGTTTGGGGCAAGTTGGTTACGATATTGGAAGATTTTTTGTCTACAACGCTCCTAGCATTACAAATGCCGGGAAATTCTTTATGGACCAACTTGGAGCTCTATTGCCAAATGGCACCCCACTTTAGTTCAGATACTATAACAAATTGGTATGGTGCTTTCCACACTACAATTTTGGTCCAGATCTCTAATGTAAAACCTTCCGCAAGGAGGTTCATGGGATGGTAACGTTTATCGCATGGCCCGAGACTTATCTACTAAAGGGCCGAGCAATTTTTGGAAAGGCAATTTAGGCTGCTGGCTGCAGAAGATAAGTAATGTTAGTAAGAAGAAGGCTGAAGCTGATGAGATAACCGCTGCTGATGTGGATATAGACTATATTTTTGGACGAGCGTTGCACCGGGAATTGTAATTAGAGGAAATAGAAAAAACCGAATTGCACGGATTGCTTTTATTTTGTTGCTAAACACAGGAAAAACAGCTTATAATGGTAAACTTATAGTATAGGATACTTTTTCCCAGAAGAATTTTTGGTATGAATAGGAATATGGAGTTTTACCGACTTTTTATAACAAGGTGTCAAGACAATCCATTCGGGGATGAAAATATACATGAGTACATACACATGGCTATGGCCAATCCTGCTCCTGCGGATAAATGCCAATACACAGGGGATTAATGAAAATCAGAACGAAGATATCCAGGGCGGAAAAGAAATATCCCGCCACTCACAACTATGCCCTGAATAGTGATTAGTAAGAATTGAGTTGGATTAGTTTTTGTACATTCCATCCTTTAAAACCTATTTAAATGAAGTTTTGGTACATTCTTTGCTTATGTTGTGATTGATTGTTACTGTCATGTAGCCGCTCGAAATGAACATATAAGTTTAAAATAATTGAGAAGGATGGAATTTCACAAGCGTTCACCTGTTTCTTTAAAAGTTGATAGTTTCAGGGATAGGGTAGAGGTAGACAAGGATACAGATGGTGCTGAATGAATTAATGGTCAACAGATCCTTTTCATTTGATAAGGACAAACAACTATGGTTTGTTTATTCGGTTCCAACAATAACAGTTCTTAATGAAATAGTACAGGAAGAGGCTAAAACCCATGGCTCGGAAGGGGTAAAAACGGATAAAAGCAATGGAACCTAAGCCTCCGCAAAATGTTGAAGGTTCCATTCCGTTGCTAACTCTATAGACTATGGATACAATAATAATCCTCCAGAGAGGTGTGGTGATTCTATTCTTTCTCGGAAATCAGGCTACCTCCATCCTATGCTTTCTCCCTCGGGGGATTACCCCTAGCAGAATTTAACTCCGGACCATTACACCCATCATTATGGATAGGGGGCCGTGAAACATACCCAGATGAAAGGGGGAACGAGTCGACTTGTGGAATTTGGTGGAGCGCAAGGGACAGGTGCTTTTTAGGATTTAATGATATTAATTCCGGAGCGTATATGGAGGTTTTTCAAATGCCGTCAAGAACATATCAAACTTAAAAGCTTCTCTGAGATAAAGCGACTAGGCTTTAAAAACCGAAACTTGGATGTACTAAGGTATCGGACTTGGGTCGGCCCGATCGTATATGTAGATTTATACATCTAATTTTTTCTTCTCCTCTTGAAAATGGTATTTCTTTTTGAGCCTATCGCTAGGGGTTTAGGGAATGAGGTTTTAACCGAGCGCTGGCATAGGATAATTGTTCGGATGCTTACTTCGAAGCAACGATCGCCTCACGGCAGATGGAAGCCAACGCCGCTGGTGTATGTGTTACAGGAGAAACCTCGAGCATGGCAAAGGGACCAATGGAGTTTTGTTTTTTAAGTATCCAGAAAATAGTCCCACCCAGAACGCAAATGCGTTATATGGCCATTGGATTGGAAATTGGGGCAAGGGGGGATATGTTTTTTCGAATTCTGTCCTATTCGTCATATGAAGAATGGAAAATTGGCACCAAATAAAGACTAATCACCTAAAATATCAAGGAGGGTGGTTTTGATGGTAAACTTACCGGCTGAATGAAGCCTGAATCGTATGAGAGAAGTTTTGCTGGGATGCTAAAAAGTAATCAAAGAATAAATTATAGAGCTGGGCTATAAGTCTACGCTTTCCACTGAATAGTGTAATTAATAAAAAGTAAAAAAAAAATGCAAAGAAGAAAGTTTATTAATAATCTCTTATTGACACACTGCTGCGTGGTTGATTTTCCAACCATAGTGCGCTGCATGTATTGTGGGAAAAACGCACCCAGTAATAAAATAAATATAGGACAAATGGATTGGACGAATTGCTCGTGAATCACGATATTACGATACCATAAAAATTTGATCAGCCGCCGTTTACGTTGCCAAAGTTGTGATCTGGATTCCAATAGGGCTTGCCGATGGCCAAGGTTTGGTTTGATGGCTTCTATAAAGCAGAAAAACTGGGAAGGAATAAATACATGGACAACTAAGATTTATGATGATTCATGCGATGTCTTAATAGGATTATAGATGGCCGTGGTAATAGTAACTCTGATCACTGGGGCATTCACAACCTGCGGATGGAGGCATGCTTTGCAGGTAAAGGATAATTTAAATGTGCAAAAGCTACCTGCCTTACAAGTAAGGAAAAGGTCAGCAGTTGCGTGAATGCCGTTCAAAAACAGGCGTTTATTCTTCAAAGTCGGGACCACTAAAGGGCTATGGCCCAATTTAGAGTCGCGGCCGAATTGGTGAGAAATGGTCGTATAGGTAGAATACATACGCGTTTAAATCGGACTTCCCGGAGATCCGCAGGAACCGGATGACCTGCAATGCGGTACCATAGTAATTTAAATTTTGATATGTTGGTTGGTCACTGAAGTGCCATATTACAGAGACGGGGTGCATCCTCAAAGGTTAACGGCAGACAGGCTGGTTGCGTTCAACGGATATGGAGCTGAATGAATTACGTTGGGGAACAAGCATCATTAAACGATTCTGCCGCTTGGGGTAATGAATACCCGGGCTTTCCAGGTCCCATTTCCGTGAGCCATTGCTAATTTCACATCGGACTGTGGAACGTAACATGGGCGATTTTTTTGTGAAACATGAATATGAAAAAACGGAATTACGGGTCTATACAAGTGGGTGTTTATACAATGGAATAGCGTGTATGAAGGACCGGATGGTTTGATCTTTGTATCCCCGTGGTTCCTATCAGGCCTTTGCCATCCGATCCAGTTTGATCGGAAAAGAGTAGTCCCGTAGCATTATGCTTCGATCCCAAGTATTGATCGGTAATTGGGGAGAACGAAGACCCATTTGGTGTATAGAAATTGATGATCAAGCACGGTAAATGGTTAGATTGTATTAAAACCTAGAAAAGCGGCCAATATCGCTATTGAAAAGGGACATAAAGCTGTACTGTATGCTTGATAAGTGACATCGCAATGCAATTTGATAGAAAACTGGAAATGGGCTATACAGAAGGAAAGTGTTTAATTAATGATAATAGGCAACGCCATGTTACATAGGGAGCAGAGAAAGCCTTACGGTACAGACCATGTAAAAGTTTAATAAACTGATGTATTTTAGTGATGTAAAAAACACCCCTGTCCTTTGGTCTGAATAGTTTGACCGAGGAGGGTTTTGGTCATTATCCTAAAAAAAATCATAAATGAATATTGGTTGTCGACACCTGCCTTTTAGTCCTATTGCGCTTAGTGTGGTCAAAAAAAAAGAAGAGGTGAAAAGTAACTACCAGAAAGTGCTCCGGATATGGTAAAATTAATGACCTTCGGATCCAGGGCATTTTCATGCCGCACACCTGGTTGCAAAAAACAATGTATAAAAGGGGTAGATTCCACCACATTTCCTGTTTTCTGCCTCCCGAAGGGCCGAGGTAAGCGATTTTAAGTAAAATTGAAATCTCTTATATTTTCCAGTCCAAAACTCCCACTCATTGGAAGGTCAATAATTTATTTTTGGGATGATTAATTTAGAAAAAATGATTGCCCAAAAATTCGCAGGTAACGTCAATGGTGTGGCAGGGAAAACTCCAAAAAAGATAGATTATATTTAGCTGCCGTAAAAGCAGGGTTTAATACGTTTTATGCGGACAAGCCATGTATTAATCCTGAAGGATTCCAAAAATTGAAGAGGCTTTCAAATTGCTCAGGACAAAGGGGTTATATTTTAGAATATAATGACCGAGCGTTTTGAGGTTCTATACCGGGAAGCAAAGGCAGTTTTTCCATGTTACAGAGTAATTGGTCAGGTGTTGAAGGAAAGTCTGAGGACCCGCTAAATTAGGAAAGTGTACATCATTGTTTTTAAGTATGTTCCTGGGCCAGCATTGGTAAAGGCGGCTGGTTTTTTGACGTGAAATGAAGAGGGTGAGGATACGTGGATGTAACCACAACTTTGGTAGATTTGGTGCAATGGGAACTTTTTCCGGATCAGCTTATTGAACCGAACGGACAATAGAAGAATGGTTAAGCGAGACGCTGGCCTACGTGTTGACTCTGGAGAATTTAAAAGAGTGACAGGACTGGATTAGTTTTCCTGATTTATCTTAAAAAGGATATCGATGGCGGATACAAAACTTAAGGTGTATTGCAATTGAAATGCTTTTATAAAATTAAGGGGAAGTATGAAGGTATCGGTGATATGGAATATGAGCCTGAGGGACCGGGGAACTCAATTATATGCATAATGAGGGGGACAAAAGTGACTATTATCAAACAGGGTAAGGGAGGAATTATAAGCCTTACTTATATATAAAAATCCAAAGCGGG
>Ga0163217_1065258_pt1 | contig 15724 bp, 22 predicted proteins | sample SynspAceP_FD_185933 | JGI IMG/M metagenome (GOLD analysis project Ga0163217, IMG submission 185933) | Saline lake microbial communities from Ace Lake in Antarctica - Synechococcus sp. Ace-P (PacBio error correction) | ecosystem: Environmental > Aquatic > Non-marine Saline and Alkaline > Saline ...
CTTAACAGAAAAACACCTTTGCCTTTGGGCATCAGCGTCAAGGGATCCCGAGCCGGCCCGCTGCGGACCAGTAGGCGGGCCCTGGACCAGGGCGGGATCCAGCTCCTGGAGCTGAAGGGCGGCAGGGCTTGCCGCGTCTCACCAGAGCGCCCCAGTGAATTCGAGAAATGGCACGCCGGCTGATCCTTGATCAGGCCTCCTGCTTGAGCTCCAGACAGGGCTGCGGTAAGGGTCGTCCTGCAATCGCTTCAAGGGTTTTGGGGAGTTGCCCTCAGGGGGCATAGGACCGTTCCGCGCTGGCCATCCTTGCAAAATAGAGTCGCCCCGGCGATTGAGCTCTCGAGATGGAGCCGGCCTGGCTCCTTGAGCTCCAGAGGAGGCACCGCACAAAGACCGTCCCGGAGGGTCGACATCGAACAGTCAGGGCCCTGAGCCGGTGATGGTCTTGGATCAATCAATCCCAGTGCTCGCCAGCACTGCTCACCCAGCCACCGCGCACAGGCCGGCCTTTTGAGATAGCGGCGCCGGCCTTTCGATCGATCGAGCCGGAAAATAACGGTATCGCCCGGCCCGACCTCCGCCGAAGCCAAGGACATTAGGCAGAACTGGAGTCGGTTTGAAGAGCGTCGCAAGCGGAAGTATCGTAACAGCTCACCTTTCTGTGGAGAGGCAACAGGTTCGAAACGAGGCCGGAGTTTGAAGCGCCATGTGGGCGTGGCCGCAGACGGCCCTGGTGACTAGCAGTCAATTCGACTCCAAATGCTGCAACATTCGCGCGAAGAGCCGTTATAGAAGAGGCCCCCATCTCAGAGGCTGAGGCTTTCATCGGTCCGTAATCCCGCCTGAACACGCCAGAAGGACTGCGCTAGACAGCCTCCTCGGCTGCCAGTAGGCTCTTTCATGCTGGCGCGCTCCGATAGAAAATCCTCCGGCTGCCTCGCAGCACCACACCATGCGATGTCGGCTGGTGGCGCACGGTGCTCAACCGGTGGGCGATCACCAGGGTGGTTGCCGTTCGGCGGTGATCAGCTCCAGGGAAAGCGGTTGGATCGCCGCTCGGTTTCGTTGTCGACCGCGCGGTGGCCTCATGAGGCATCAGCACGGGGAGAGTTCTTCAAGATGGCCCTGGCCAGGCGATTGCGTTTGCCGTTGCCCGCCCGAGAGGCGTGATACGAGCCGCGCTCCGCATAGGAGAAGAAGGTCGGCGTAAGAGATGCACACCATCTACAGGGAAGGCGTCGATGAAGCCGCTGGCTTCAGCGCGCTGGGGCGGCACGGGCTAATGCGCCGCCGGGGTGGCCCCAAAGCTGCCGTAGGCGAATGTTTTCGGCCAACGCTGCCGTGGGAACAGGAACACCTCCTGACTCACCAGTCGATCGCCCGCCGCAGTCGTCGAGGCCTGAGATCACGATATCGCAAACCCATCCAGCAGGATCTCGCCCTGATCCACCTCGGTAAGAGCCGCCAGCAGCACTTCACCAAGGTGCCTCTTGCCGAGCCGGTCGCCCGACGATGCCGACCGGTATGGCCAGCTGGAAATGGTCAGTTGAAGTTCCTCAATCAAATCCTTCAGCGGCCGCCGTAGCGAAGCTGACCCTGGCGGAAATTGCCAAGGTTCCTCAGCTACCCTCCTGCAGTGGCCAAGGGCTCGATCACGCGCTTGGGATCGGGCCATGTAGGGTGTGGCGAGCAAGTCGAGCACCCCGGTCGCTGGAGGCCAACTCGCCGCGCTGGGTCAGTCGTCGAGGGTGCGGCCCAAGGGTGGGTGAGCGGCCAGAGCAAGCCGCTGGGTGATGAATACCAAGAAAGCTGTAGCTGCCCGAATGGCAATCGTTCCTCGCCAAAGGCCTGCAGGCCGCCGATCACCAGTCGCCACGAAGGCGAAACACAGAATCCGCGAAAACGAGAGAAGATGAAGTTATCTGCAAAGGACAGATAGTAGCTTAATGGAATATTCGCGCGGCGTTTTGCCTGCGCCGGTAGCTCGCTTAATGGAGCCGATCCGGACCGGGACAGTTGCCCCAGGCCCTCCTGCCGGCGTAAGCTTCTTGATCGTCAGCAATCCCGCCGAGATTGTTGACCAGGCCGTGTTCGGGTTGAGATCACAGAGTATCATGGTCGGACTTTAGCGCTGGTCGGCTAGTGGGAGGGTTTTATAACTGCTTGAGCTGGCGTTGCGCTCAGAGAGGAGCGTGGATTATCGTGTTAGGTGTCCAGGGGACCCCTGTTGCAGAGCTGAGTAGTCCGCGGTATGTTGACTGTTTATCCTCGTCTTCCGATGCGATTGCGCACGAGCGGCTAACGTTATTCTTATATATTTCTATCTAGTATCTCTATGATGCTCCAGAGGAATCGTACGTGATACGGTCAGATGACTATCTTTACGCGTCTGTGTGCACATCTGTGCGGCCGGCAGGCTCGGACGTGCACAGTGGTAAAACAAGCTGCAGCAGTTCGTTGGCGCCCGTGGTTCTGAGAAAAACCGCTCCAGCTGGTTGATGTCGTCATTGAGGATGGCCAGCAGAGCCCGCTGCTGCCGCCCTCGAAGCAGGCCTCTCAAGGCGCTGGAGATGGTCGTAGGCCTCCAGGCGCAGCTCGTGTTTGCACGGTCCTGGGCGAGGTTGCGCCAGAGCAGCCCGAGAGGTATTCCGAACAGGGATTCAGCGCTTCCAGATTCAGGAACGAGAGCACCCCAAGCAAGGGCCAGCCTGGGAGGGAACACCACCGATACGCGATCCGGCGAGCCAGGAGTTCTGTTGTCTGGCCACCACATCGACCGCCAGGCCGATCAGCAACCGGTGGGGCCAGTTGCGAAGAGTTTGTTGAGCACCGAGCAAGAAGCGCCGCCCAGCCAGACCAGACGCCTGTGGGGAACGCAGCGTGGCCAGCAGACGCCTGGAGGCTTGAGAGGGTGGCGATGGGGCCATGGATGGGGTTGAGCGGTTCGGCGGAATGAAAGCCAATCACCGGGCGTTGGCTTGTTGTTTGAACTGAGCTGTTTTCCCTGCCATTCCAGGCTAAGGAAACAAATGGGCTGCGAATTGAGGCCCATCGCATTGAACGACCTCTCGCTCTTACAACCGCTCCCAGCGCTGGATCAGCCAAACTTCGCCGCCGCTCCTCAGAGCGGCCCAATGCCCTAGCATCACGAAGGTGAAGCTTTTGCTGCTGCAGCCGGCCCGATCAGCTGCGCCCGCTGGCGTTTAGCCGCGAGAAAGGATCACGAGCTGCTCGGATCTGCTGTGAAGGCGCTGTCTGAGGCTTGGGCCGCAACAGGGGACGCTGCGGGATCGATCAAGGATTTGGATCGATCCGAGTTTTTTCGTTCTGGGTGGTTCTGGCTTCCGCTAGGCTTTTCTTGCTGGTCAGTTTCACTTGCGCGCCTGCCTGCGGGACGGTGGACATGTCCCAACAGAAAGTTGAAAAAAATCTGGGAAGTGGCCCCAACATGGAAAAATTCAGCCATGTTAGCAAATCCTAACTCTGCTAGCTGATCCAATGCCCGCCCCCGTTTCCTGGAGCTGGCCTGGAGTGCGAAGTGGGCGAATTGGCGCTGGCCGAATCGACTCGATCTCCTCCACACGCTTTGATTATGTCAGAAGTCCCTGACATTCCAGACCCACACCTGATCGCTCAACTTTCCCCCCCGGGGAAGCCATCGCCTCGGAGGAGGTGTCCTCTTTCTTTGCACCGATGGCCTTGACTGAACATGCGCCTGATCCCAGGGATAATGCGATAACGCGCGATCGCCCCGCTCCCGGCAGGTGGATTGCGCTGAGGCCAGGTCAGAGCCCTGGTTTGATCTGCTCCACGAGCAGGAAACAGGCCGTAGGTGTTCTGCCGGGGACGGCGCCACCTGCCTGGCGGCCCTCGGAAAAGTCGCGCGACTGACCCGGCCAGGCGAACGCCTCGCGTCACAGACCACGTCGTCCTGATTGGTCCATGGCCGATCAGGTATCCATGCCTGAAAAGCCAGGGCGCGCAGCATAACTGCCAAGGCCGGCGCTGCCGCTGGAGCCACCAACAGCTGGGAGAAATCAAACGTCAAGAGGGAACTTGGCTCACAGCCCGCTGGCGAAGTGCATGCAGTCGGTCAGAGGGTGCAACGAGGTTCACGCGCCGTGAGGCGACTTGATTTCCAGTTCCTTGGTTCAATCACCCGAAGGCCCCGCAGAGCATCGAAGACATCCTCAGGCATTCCCTGGGCGGCAGAATCGATTGGTGCTGTGGGCTGTCAAGATCTTGATCTGGCGCGATTTCACTCCTATTACTACGGCGGTTCGGTGATCTCTTTGTACGTCTAGAGTTGTTTGCGAAGAGGTCATTCGAGCTAGTACCTGGTTTGCCTGGGGCGTATTGCACACCCATTCGAGCGCGAGCGCGCCTCCACCGTCATGCGAAAACGCTCCATGTTGGCCGTCCGGTGGAGTTAGTCGCGCGCCCTTCTCCTTTCGCGTGAACCACGCGGATCTGTCGAGCTCGAGAGGGTGCACGAGCGTGTCGCGGACCGATCACCGCCGCACGGCGAGCGCTTCCCTGTCACGTTGAACCGCTGGAGAGCCGTTAGCCAGCTCCTTCGTTGCCAATGGCACCTACAGTAGAAGCTTCGTGTGCCGACTCACCCGCCCAGTTGCAAGGGGCAGCGAGGAGCCAGTCATCCTGGCGTGTGTTCTTTCGATCCTCGTCGCAGAACCCAGCCATCGAGTTTGAGCTAGCGCACATTTCAGCACTAGATTCAGGGGCCAAGTTCCTGTTTCAAGCAGCTCGCCGGGCGTCTTGTAACCAGCGTGTGAAGGCGTCTGCTGACTAGCAGCCTGATCGAGGTCCGGTGGTGTGCGGTTTGATGTCCGGCATGGTGGGCACCTCATACTAAGTCGGATCGGGGCTGTGCCGCAACAGCTCTGTTCTGCTCTCTTCTTAAGACCGGATGAGGAAACGCCTTTCCCTTGTGTCAGGAACAGGATTGGCGTCACCGCTGCGTCGGCACGGCCGGTGCGACCGCGCCTTGCCGGGCGCGCTGCGCACGATATGTCTCTCTCGACTGTCGAAGGCGACTCAGTTCCGTAGGTTGTAGAGATGCGTTCACGTAAGGGTGATGCACTCGCATCACTCCTCTATATCTCTTGTGCTGGAAACCGGCCGGCGCGCCTACATACGGTGCGCCACCAGGCACATTCACCTGACCGCATTGCGCAGCCTCTCGAACGTGCGCTCGCGCCATGGTTTCTGGGGCACGTCTCCATTGAGACGGCCACGTCGTAGCCATGCTGTTCAAGGCTTTCAGAGCCGCCGGGTGATGGCCCTTGGTCGAAGCAAGATGATCACCCCTTCGCTTGCTGTTTCGGCCTCAGAACAGGGTCAGGGCTTCGAGAGTTTCTGGGATCCATTGACGACTAGATGGCGCCTGACGAATGGTGCTCGATTCGCCCCTTTTTGGCGGATGGTGAACTTCAGCTGAATCCTTGAGATATTTTGCGGGAGAGCCTGCGGATCTCCAGGGCAATTGTGGCGGAAAACAGCATCCACTTGGCGCCTGCTCAGGGAGTTGGGTTTCAGCACCCATTCGACGTTCGTCGAAATGAAAGCCCATCCGCAGCATCTCAATCGGCTTCGTCGGCATCCAGGCCTGCGAAGTCCCGGAGATGGTCGAGCGTTCCCTGCCGCATGGTGATCCATGACCCGGCCAGGAGTACCGACCACTACCTGAACACCACGCTTCAGCTGACGATCTGATCACGGAAATCGGCGGCCCGGCCGTAGATCGGCAGAATGGGCGCACCTGGGGCAGTTGTGCTGGCTAGGTGTTGAAGGCTTCGGCAACCTGCAGGGCGAGTTTCCCGGGTGGGGGTTTGAGCACCAACACCTGGGGGGTGCGTTGGTTGGGAATCCAGCCTGGAAGAGCAGGGGCAGGGCAAAGGCGGCTGTCTTGCCGGGTTCCTTCTGGGCCTGGCCAACCAGATCGCGGCCGAGCATCAGCCTCAGGGAATGGCAGCCTTCTGAATCCGTTGATGGAGTGGTGTAGCCGCAGAGAACAACAGCTTAAACGAGTTGCTCGCTGAGGCCGAAACAAGGAGAAGTCCGTTTTTCGATCTCAAACGTCGCCTTGGCCAGAATTCAATGGTCCTCAAGGGCCTCCGGAACATCCGGAGACTCTGGCGTTGCTGCTGGGCCTGGTAACCAAGGGAAGTGGCAGGAAGGGATTGACAAGGCAAATCAGAATGGTGGTGTCCGGCTTGCGGTTGGCTTGGTGGGCGTCCCGAAAGGAGCACGCGAAGCTCTCGCAAACGCGGAAAGGCTGCTGGGTCACGGAAAAAAATTGACGAGGCCTTAGGCCTGGGAGATCTTCAACACAGGCCGGCAGTGATCCAATCTTCTGGCCGATTCGACTGATGCAAGACTGCCTGCCCTTTATCAAAAGGGTGAGTAATCATTGTATCACTGATTACCCGCGGGTTGCCGCTGAGCCCGCAAAAGCGCATGGCTTTGAAGGATTCCCCTCACTTTTTACGTCTGCTTTCTTTGAAATGGCAACATTTCGGGTAGCCGAAATCCGAGATGGCCCTTCCGATTCCGGATGGCCTTCAATGCGTCCGGGGCAGGGCCTGCCTGAATTGAAAGCTTTGAGTCCGAGCTTCTGTTTTAACTCAGAAGTCTTGACTCAGAGCTGTTAACTCAGAACTGTTGACACCCCGGCCTGCTAGACTCGGAACCGCCGTTCAGGCATGGCCCTCAGTAGTCTGGAGCAGTTTCTGGCGCCGGGTGCGTTGGACTGGTTTGAACTCAGGGCCAAAGGCCGACGGAAGCCAGGCCTGGGCACGCGCGCAGGCTGTTTCGGCAAACCTTGTGTGGAATGCAGCCGTCTCTGGAATTCTGGTTTGCTGCATGTCTGCCAAGCCGGGTGGAAGTGGCCGCAATGTACAAAGGCAGGCCTCGGAGCGGTCGTCGAGCATTGCGGTTCCGGAGTCGGGCTTCGCCACCCTTTGGATCCGGAAGCAGAGGTAGTAACGGAATCATCGGGTGCGTCGAGCAACCCGTTCAGTCTGTTCCATCAGCCAGCAGGAGAGCCTCCTTGGTTGCCCTTGCTTTTAGCAACCTTGGGGGTCCGGGCCTCTTCTCTGCGCCCGATCGGCCCTGCGATCTGATTCGGTAGCAACGGCTTCATCCCGCCGGCAGCCTGCACCAAAGGATGCCTCACAGATCCTTTCTCGACATGCCCAGCGCCAGCGTCTCTCCGCTTTTCAGACGAAATCCAGGAATCGTCCGGCGGGCGACAACGGCTCCCCAATTGCCCGCTCTCCAGGCCTCTGGCCCATGACGTTTTCCGATCTAGCCAAGAATGAAGGGCGCGTTGCCGAAAGGAAAGTTCAAGTCGGTACAGAAAACGATCAAGGAAAAGGCGGCAAGCTCGACGTTTACGGGTCGCCACGTGGTGGCCCAGGGCCATGAAGGAGTGGGGCACGCGGCCGGGGTCGCGCTTTATTACGCCCCACGTTTTTTACCGCACTGGACCAACTGCACCGCTGAGAAGCACGACGGTTCCATTTGCCAGTTCAAGGTGACGGTTTCGACCATTACCGAGTTCAACCGGCAAGGTCGCTTGGTGCAAAGGCGAACCCCGATGGGTCATCCTTCCCCCACGGCCGGTAATTCGCTCCACGTTTTGAGGGCCCGGGATAACACCGCCTGGGAATCAACCAGTCCTGCCTTCCTTGAATGGAAACCCCGAACAGGGGTCGACCTTTGCATCCCCACGAGTGTTCATCTCACTGGACAGGAGAAGCTCTTTGACAAGAAACGCCCCTTGCTTGCGCTCGCAACGCGGCGATGAATCGCGAGGCCCAACGCTGCTCAAATTTGATACGGTAACCAAGACGTGGCCCCGGGTAATTCCAAGCTGTGGCGCTGAGCAGGAATACTTTCCTGGTCGACCAGCGCTTTCGTTTGTCACTGCGTCCGCTCTCCTGCTGGCCGGCCGCACACGTTGTTCGGCTCTCCGTCCCGGCCAAGGGGCAGCAGTTCGACGATCACTAGAGCTTGTTCCGGCGCCATCCCCAAACGGTGCAGGTGGTTCATGGCAGGACGTCCGAGCGCCAGATGTACACCCTCGGCATCCACCGCCAAAGACACGCCACATTAACGGAAGTGGGCCTCCAGGGCAGTTGCGAGCTGGCTCCTTCTTTTGAGGCCGCCAACGTGGCCAGCTACCACCCAGCTTCACCATGACGTTGCTCGAAAAATAGGCCCCGCAAGCACGGCATGAACTGCTGTTGCATAGAAGCCGTTTGAGGCATCAAACGGCTCCGGTAAGCATGTCAACTGGTCCCGTGGCAATGCCACCAGCAGGGAAACCTGCTCGACCCCGGCGACACCCCCGACAAAAAACATGCAGTTTCTGCTGTTTTGCGGGGCTGTGATTCCGGGCGGCAACCTCTATGGTCCGCTGCTGCCGAGCCGTTATAAATCATCCCGGCCACCGCGGGCAATGTCACCGCCCTCGGGGCTAACGAGGCGCCGCCGGCGATCATTTCGGTCTGTTCGGCAGCCACTCGAAGGGGTCCCACACAGCAGATCCTCAACGGCGAACGTCCCACGCCAGTTCGGTTTCCCTGCCGGCCTGATGCAAACTCGGTGTCGACAACTCTGCCGGATTCAAAGATCCCAGGCGATCGGCAAACCGCCCTCGCCCTTTTTGCCTTCACCGGGCAACCGCTTCGATTTCCGCGCCGTCGGATCCAACCATCCATGCTGGCCCGTTGGTGGCGATGAACACCATCCTGGCTGATTTCGCTATCCGTTTTTATTTCAACGTGAAGTGGAGGCGAAAATAGCCGCTGGTGAAATCGCTCGAAATCGCTGCAATCTCCCGTCCAAGGGATAAATTGGAGAAGATGGCTTCTGTCTGTGTTTCGGGGGAAGATGGATACTCCAAGGATGGCCCACATGGCCGTTGAAGGAGAGAGGGTTGGAGGAACTTCACAAACAACTGCCAGAGCTCTTCCGGGTGCTGCAACGCCTCGATGTCCCGCGCGGAATTGTTTTGCCAGCTGAAGGGGTGCCTGGAGCCCTGTGGAGGCTGGAAAGTCGCTTTGAGGTCTAAATGCCCGAACAGTACGTTTCTGGCGATCGAAGTGGAGGCCAAAAGTGCCCTAGATGGCACGCACCCAGATCTGATCCAGCGGTGAATGAACCTACCTCGGTGATCTGGCCAATTCCCTAATCAAATCAGGAAACCTTGGCCTCTCCCCTGACAAAAGCGCCTTGGCTGGCAAATCTCCGGCCTTAGCAGGAGCTGATGCAGGCCTGCGCGGCCCTCGAGAAGCGCGATCGGCTTCTTTCTCCAATGGCGAGGATTCAAGCCCACATGGATTACTGCGGCCACACACCCTTCCTACCCCTGATGGAAACACCCTCCGGACATCCCGTGGACCAGCTTGGAGACCGGTTGGTTGGACGACTCCGTCTGGCCCTGCCAACCTACTCAGGAAGCTGCTGTTTTTTCCGCTGATTCATTCCGCCTCTTGCCCTCTAAGCCAGGAGTTCGGCAGCCCAGCCTGGATCCTTGGGGGTGACCAAGACAAGCCTCCTGCCTGGCCCCGGGTCAATCCGGTGTAAAGGCGCACGCCACCCCCGACCTCTGAGCGGGCCCCACAATAGGGCCCACAGCGCATATTCGCCTGCCCTGGGCCTTGTGGAAATGGTCAGGGCGAAGGCGGCTTCCGCCCCTCCAGCAGGGCCGGGTGAACGCAGCCGCAGGTCTTGTTGATTGGTTGCCGCCCAGCCCTGGGAACAGCCCTGGCTCGGCCTGTGGCTGTTTGCACGACCACGCAAGACATCGCCAATTGGCCCAGATCCTCGCCGGGACTGGTTGCGGGTGCAAAGAACCGGCGTGCCGATTGCCAGGAGGCGGCACCTCGCCCGCCTGGGTGCTTTCGAGCAGCAAGCCGATGGAGGTTCTTCTGTACCCCCGGGGCCTCGGCCGCAGGGGCGAGAGCACCACGAAGGCCTCCAACTGCAGCATAGCTCTCTCTCATGTGGCCGTTCCTAGCTGCACGCTGCCAGGGCTTTTCTGGGCTGAAAGCCTGCGCCGTTGGCCCACTCCTCCCGCTGCGCTCGCATGCCGCCCTTGAGTTCAGCCCGGCGCCTGGGGGGCGGCAGCGCAGCCAGGCAGATGTTGTCGTTGCCTCCCAGCTGCTCGAGTTGATCGAGCACGGCCTGGCGATCCCTTGGGCGCAGCCGCCTGGCAACGGCGGCGAAATCGCACCTGATTGGCGGTAAGGGGTGGTGAGTGTGATGGCGGCCTCGCCAAGCCCACGGCGTTGCTCCGCTGAATCTAATGCGCGAGGATGGCCCTGGTCCGACTGGCCGGAGCTGGTCTGGATCTCCCACCAGCAGCAGCTGGGTTGCTCCGGCAGGGCTTTTCGAGCAGGGCGCTGGCCAGGGTCAGATCGCAGCATCGACACCTCATCCACTACCTACCAGATCCAAGGCCAAGGGTGCTGGCGATTGGCGGCCGAAAGCGTTCCCTGGCCTCCTCTCAGCAAGCGATGCACGGGTGGTGCAGGGAAGGCCAGCCAGCTGGCCCGCCAACGTCCCTCTGGCAAGAGTCGGAAGCGGCTTGTCGATCGCCTGTTGAGCCGTGCCGCCGCTTTTTTTCCCCTGTTTGGGGCAAGATAGTTGAAACGCGGCAGCTTGGGGCCTGAGGCTGAGAACTGCGCGGCCAGCATCTGCACCACCGTGGCGGTTTTTTCCCGTGCCCGGACGCCCGCAGCAGGACGAAGCGATGCTTTTCAGCAGCCCCTGCAACGGCCTGTCGCTGCTGCTGATGCTAGGCCACCCTCGCGCGGACGGCTGCCTCCACGGCTTCCTGTTGCGCGTCGTCCGACATCAATCACGCCCAGCCCGGCCCTGGGACACGCGTTGAAACTCTGTGTCTAGGCAGGTCTGCCAGCTGCTTTGTTGACAACAGGCGGCCAGCCGGCGAGCGCGCTGGCACAGGTGGCGGCAGCAGTGGCGGCACGCCAGAACTGGCCGGTTGGCGGCGTTGCATTCCTGGGGCCAGTCACAGAGACGCGCGTACCATGGGCGTCGCTGAGAGAGACTGGAGGGCCAGGCCGGGCGGCTGTAGTCAGACACCCCTCCCGGCGGCGGTCTGCAGAGACAGGCACCAGTTCCTCCCGTTCCACGGGCACGCGCGACGCATCCGCCGTCGTCTGTCTATCTATATAGCGGATCGGGGCTGGAGCGCCGTAAGAGCCGGGGCACGCGCCCTCGGGCCAAGGCGTATTCTCTCACGGCCCCCAACCAGGGAAGCGGGGAGGAGCTGCGGGTTGTGAAGAAAGAATGGGAAAAAGTGGCTGGTGCGATGGACTCGGCGCGCTTCTTAAATCGAGCTGCGCAGCAGGGGTGGTCGAAAGCGGCGAGACAAGCTGGCCAGATCCAAATTCCGTTTTGCATACCAGCATGTCCTGGGGGATCAGACTGGAGCCTACCATCGCGGCCTGGGGGCCGGCAGCCCCCCGCAGAAACACGTAGACGGTAGCCACCGAGGTGTTGCCTCGGCCTGGTAACCAGGCCTGCCGCCAGCGCAGGTAGCGATGCCAGGGCCACCAGGTAGAGATGGCCTTTGCAGGCAGGATAGTGTTTGGCGACCATCAGCCCCTCCATGGGGCCCTTGGCCATAGTGCTGCGGGCCCGCAGGCCAGGGGTTGGCCGGCCCCATCGCGCACGCCGGAAGTCCAGTTGCTCCTTCCAGTCGGCCACGCCACCAGCGTTCCTAGGCCGCTGGGATCGGGGGGGCGGTGAAGATCGAATCCAATCGATCCGGTGGAAGGAAGCCCGCGGCTGGCCACCCTCCAGGCTCGCCAGTTGATCGCCGTAGCCCTCGCCGCCACGGCAAGGGGTGATCCCGGAACACCCGGGCCAGGCCGGCGCCCGGACCAGTTGCCCTGGCCGCACCGGCCAGGGGGAAGGTCGAAGTTCATTCATTGAGCCGTACCGGCTTCACCGGCAGCCCGGAGAGCTGGAAATCGCGAGGGGCACCGCCCACTGGAGTGAGGACGCAGCTGAATCGAGAAGCTCGAACAGCTTCTGTGTGCCAGCCCGATGCCGCTCTGCTGTAGCTTCAAGCCTCCACCTGCTGGTTGGTTTGCCTGGATCGGCGGCCGGAGCCTGGTGATCCACCCGCGTCGAGAATGCGGTGCAGGCAATCGGCCGGCCGAGGCTCGCGCGAGGGAAGAAGGCGAGGGGGCCCTCAGCGCAGACCAGCCTCGCCGCGAGGGCGAGTTTAATCGAAACGGCCAGGGCCGATTATCCTCCCCTGCCTGGCTTCCTGCGCTGAGAGAGTGATCCGGATCGCCCTCGCTCTGGAGCGGCCCTTACCGCCACAGAAGGTTGGGAGGCGCCACTGAGGCCAGTCGCGTGCCGCCGCGGGCGACGTATAGGTAAGCGGCTCTGTGGAGTTGCGAGCGTAGGATAAGGCATATGCTTGGCACGCTTATAAGTAAGCGCCGAGGCTAGAGTTCAAGCCAGCCGCGTCTAGAGCCAGAGTCTCTCTCTCAGTCGGGGCCAGTGAGGGCGACGGCACACTCCTCGCGCCTCTCGACGTGTAGGCCTCGTTCAAGCGAGTATATAATTAGATGAACCGATTTGAGGCTTGTATCTGTCTGCCAGGGAGGTCTACAGCCCGCGTGTCGGTGCATCTAAGACCTCAGACATGATAACGTATGCGAGCCAAGGGGCGCATATAATACGAGCAGTTGGACTGCTGGTCTTTGCGGGTCCCGTAGCCCAGGATCAGCAAGCTTCCATCGCCCGGGTGGCGGCCACGTAGGCCAGCCGTTTCGGCTTCCCTCACGCCTGGCCTGAATCGGCGGCTCAGTCTGGGCGGCAGCCCCGGGCCCCAGTTGGGGAATTGCGATGGGGCGCAAGGCCGTTGTTGGTTGCTGGCGGCTGCTTTGCCGCTGGTCGGGGGCCTGCCAGAGATACGGGCAGATCACCACAGGAACTCCAGGCCCGTGTCTGCGGTGCATGGGTCACTATTTGAGAGACGAAGAGCCCGCTGAAGACTGCGGCGCCGCTGCGTGTTATGGGTTTTTGGTTGGTTCAGGTCTCGAGGTGGTGATAGATACGCAAGCGAAGCCAGTCGGCGGTAGCGGCGGCGCTCAGGGGGCCGCGCGGCTGGTGCATGCGTTCTTGGACCAGCTCGGCGCCTGCTGCAGGTCGGCGAGGAGCCCCTGCCCGCTGAGCACCGATTCCGGCCCATGACCTTCGGGACTGATCAGTTCCCGAGGCCGCCAGCAAGGCCGCGTGTTTGTGGCGGATGGCGCTCAACACCTGGGACCAGCCGCTCCGCCAGCGACTCCCAGGCTGCTGGCCGGGCCTGGGCGACTGTTTCCGCGCCTCTTCCCAGCCCAGCAGGGCGAGGCCGGCCAAGCAGCGCCGCGGCGCGCGCGAGAGTTCGCTTGCCCGGAATTCGGATGCACAATGTGATCACTCCTGAACAAGGCTCAACACGTTGAGACAAGCAGGGTGCATACGCGCGCGCATTGCTTCTATCGGCAGCTATGGCCAACGAGATCGGCCTTGCTCACCATGCGCGGGCTCGGCGGTATGGGCGCGCGTGCACTCGACAGGGCCTGGCGCGCGCGAGCAATTCGGCCCGTGGGTGTTAGCTGTGCGTGCGAGCCAGCAGGCTAGAGAGTGCTGCTGCTCGGCGAAGGTCAGGCGCGCCGCGTGGTACGTGCGGGGTTCCTCGCCAGCACAGAGTGCGATGCCCTCGCGTATTTTGAGTGCCACGCTCACTTGCCAGAACAAGCAAAATGGTGCTCGGGGCGCAGCCCCCGCTTCCAGCTCGCTGCGCGACGGGCTTCGCCCACCCAGCCAAGAGCAGTTGCAGGGGGAAAGTAGTGTGTCTCTGAGCAGGGTCAGCGATGGAGGCGTATTAGCGCTGGGGCCAACCAGCGATGCAGGCGGCGGGCGTCTAGGCAGGGAGGGAGCGCAACCACGAGTGCCGGAGCTCCATCAAGGCGCCGGAGGTCTCCACCTATTATACGCCTCTGAGGAGGCGAATAGTTTTCTGGCCTCTCTGTGTGTCGGATGTATCCTACCTCGTCGGGTGCGCATTGGCTCGCGAGGGTGACGACGCCTGGGTAGGTGCCCAGATCTTCCGCCGCGTGAAGCCGTAGCATCGGCGCGCTGCTTCGGATCCTCCCACAGGATTCACCAGCAGGTGACAGGTCCCGCGGCAGCTGAAGGCCTGGCGCAGGACTGTAGGTGGCACGACTTAGCGAGATTGCGATGCAGATTACATGGAAATTCGTCGCCGAGTATGGCTACACTGGTAAAAGCGAAGAAGACATAAGCGGCGAAGATGCACGTCTGCTCGCTCGGTACTCCTCGCATTTGCAAGGGAGGGGGCCATAGGTGTCGTATTGTGAGCGCGGTGAGGGTCAGCTCATACCCCGAACCCCATCCGGCCGCTGCGCTGGCGCCGCTGGCGCAGTTTCGCGCAACAGTCCCAGTTGGGCGAAGTGCAAGGCTGGGCGGCCTCGCAGGTCCATCCACCAGGGCCGCCAACCGCCTCCATCAGGGGCCGCTCTGGCAGGGACACCTCAGGGCCTATCCCGGGGCTCGCTTGCCTTGGGTGAAACGCCGCCGGGTGGAAAATAGGTCCTTGAGGGGGTTGTTCCGCCTGGCCACGCAGCGCGGCTAGGTGTCCCCGCCTGGGCGTGGCTCCCAGCTGTCCGCCTGGGCCTTCAGCCAGGCGAAACCGCTTGGTGACGTCGTTATTCCTGGGCCTTGGCCGGGTAGGTCTTATGCGCTTTCCGGGCTCCAAGCAGAAATCCAGTGGACGGGGGCCTCCTTCAAGGCGGCGTAGAAGGAGCTCGCCCCGTTGCCTGGCTACTGTTTCGCAGAACCGGGCCATAGCTCGCTTCCAGTAGGCCGTGAGGCTGATCGCCCAACGGGCTGATCGGCCACGAAGCCCTGGCGGCAGGGCGGGCACAGGCCAGGGCTGGATTTTGTCTTCCAGTTTGGCTGGAGCCGCTGCCGCAGCTGGTTCAAGGCCCAGGCCCTGGCGCTTGGACCCTCCAGCCAAATGGTGCCGGCAACGGCAGAACCTGTTTGCTGCCAGTAGTCGTGGCAGGTCTGCTCGATCAAGTCGGTTGGCAAATCTGAATTCGAGCTCCAACTCCGGTCCAGGCCGGCCTCCAAGGGCGTGGCGGCGCAGGGTGCGGTGGCAGAAGCCATGGATGGTGGTGATGTCAGCGGCATCGGAGGTCTTCAAGGGCGAGTTAGCAAGGCGGGCCCCGCAGTTGTTGGCTTCCTGCTTTCAGACCACGGGCGCGTCACTTAGCCACGCTGCGCTCCAGCCATTCGCCGAGTAACGAACCACGCGCTTGGGGGGCGTATTATAGAGATCTGCCGCAGCTGGCTCCAGGCCGGCGGTCAGGGGCCTGCTACAGCGCCTGCCCGATCTGTCCTTTTCGAAGGCTCCGGCGGCGGCACCTCGTGAAGGTGACCACCAGCAGTTCCGCGCAGGGGCAACCCCGCCTCCGGCCACCAGCCGCAAGCACCAAGGTGGGCCAGGGCGAAGGTCTTGCCGGTGGGCCGCCGCCTGGCCTCCAGCAGCACGACACCGGTCCCAAGGGGCAGCTGGTGTGGGGTCTGGAAGTCGGAGCCTGGATTCCTGATGGCCCCCCGATCGTTGCTGGGCCTGGGCCCAACC
>Ga0163217_1062395_pt1 | contig 15723 bp, 6 predicted proteins | sample SynspAceP_FD_185933 | JGI IMG/M metagenome (GOLD analysis project Ga0163217, IMG submission 185933) | Saline lake microbial communities from Ace Lake in Antarctica - Synechococcus sp. Ace-P (PacBio error correction) | ecosystem: Environmental > Aquatic > Non-marine Saline and Alkaline > Saline ...
ATTAAGCGCCCAAGGAAATAGAAGCACCTAAATTCCTATATGCGGAAGTTGGGTGGCCAGTAAATATGGGGATACAGCTAAAAACAGTTTTTTATGCAGATCTGCCCAGAACGCAGTAACTTCAAGGAAAAGGCCTATTCTGTAATCGGCGGACGATTTTAGAGGCCGTGATTTTGATGGATGGACAAGTTGATGGCTTTGGACTTTCGGGCATGAAATCACACTCTAGGGAATTCCCTTAGTAGATAACAGCTACCTGGGAAATATTAATTGGATTGGATGAGGGAAAGCCTCGAGCAAGGACACTTTGGGACTATGGGTATTTTTGGGGCTTTACGATCCGGAATATCATCTTGGATAAAGATTTTATTGGAGTAAAGGGCACCTCGAGGAACAGGAAGACAGGTAAGCAGAATAATAAATAGACATTGTTCATATGAATCCAAATTCTCTTATCTATGGAGGATGATCAAAAGGAAATTTTCCTGGAAATTGGCACAGAACATTTGTTTTTAACGTAAAGGCCCTTGGAAGGGGAGAAGGCTATTACTTATTGAAATATTACCGGGCGCTTTTGTAACGTCCATAGTTATAATCTCCTTGGGATGTCCTTTATATGAGGCGCTATAAATATTGCAAGTAATCTTATGATGGGATGGCCCTTGGATTTGGGACAAGGTTAAATGGCTACACATACCTACAGGGGGACAAATTGGGCGGCCTTAGATATATCCCCGCGTCACGTTAAAAGGCTTAATGAGGATTTAAAGAAGGTATAATTGCCTTCAATATTTTTCCTGAATTGAAAGCGGTTGTCGGGACAGTGTTATGTCTCTATATAATTCTGTGTCTTCTTAATATCTAATATATATCTATTATTCTTTTAGTGGGATTAATACGAATGGTTACGGAAATTGCGTATAGACCCAAGTTATGTCAATAGAGGCAATTATAGAGCCCCTCGGAAGGAACATATTCCTAGGAGGGTTTTTATCGTATTGTTCCATTGGGAGATTCCATATTCAGTCAGAAGGAAGTGGAGACGCATGGAAATTAGCAGAGGTTTATGTTGAACCAGGATAATCCCTTGACTTTCTTCGTGTAATGGTGAACAGAATTTGGCAATCATTTTGTTTGGCAGGGGAATTGTGGAGACCGTTGAATAATCTGGAGTCCTGGCAAGGGAGAGCTACTTTCCCACCTCCGCAAATGTGTTCGGAAAATTGGGCTAATATTGGTCGTTATAGGTTTCAGATAAGGAAGGATGGTCGCGTTAAAAAAATTGATGGGAAGGGAGGAAGATTAGTAACTTCTGACGTGTCTTTAAAAGATAGTACTTAAGGGAGATTGATTTTAGCAAAAGCTGATCCCAATAATATATAATTTGGCTTCCTTTTCTCCGTAAGACGGTGGAGGCAGAAGCCAATTAGGCGATGGCTTGTTCGGCCTGTCTTCCGAGCACGTTTGGATATTATCTCACTATCTATGGTGCGCACCAATTGCCAACACTATTTTAACTGAGTTTTTTATGTCAAGGATCATGGTCGCCAGGGAAATCGGGACTCCAATAGATGGGAAGGAAGAAGAAGTATTTATTTGGAAGTAAAGGAGTAAAATTTCTTGAGCCTATGAATGACAGACCTTTGATCGTCTATGCCCTTTTTAGTAAACTTTTGGCAGTATGGAACGGTTACCAATTGTGCCCATTCACAATCCTTAATTTTAATGAACGATCCAATGGCTTGGCACAACAGAGACCGAAATTATGGCTGGGAAATTGATGGAGAAGGGATTGTGCGGTTTCGATATGAAAAGTGAGCAATTTTGGGATATATAGCGAAGTAATTTTTCTCGCTTGGCAACTTTGGAAGAACTAAATAAAAGCTGCTTGATTCTTTCGAGATGCTAAGAGAGGGGATGACTCGCAACTATGGAGAGAAGATGAAAATGCCGAACCGAACCAAGAATTTGATAACTTTGGAAAGAGTATTGTCAATAGTATTTTAATTTAAAAAAGAATTTATATACTTATATATGGCCATCATACACAACTAACTAATCCAAAAGTAAGAATTGTTGCTGGCTGCTCGTGTGGACACCTGTTTTGGGACTTAATCAGCTGGGGCTTTGGTTCATTGGCAACTGGGGGTATAGAGTCTGTTTTGGGTGCTCAACTATGTTTTCACGTTTGGGCTCTGTTAAGAGGCCCGGGACTACTTGAAACGGCTTTCATCTTTAAATTTGGGACCGCATATTTGCCCAAGGCGAAGAATGTAATTTTCCTCTATACTGGATCGGGAGGTTGTTCCACAAGTGGACTCCTTTTGATCCAACCTGGTTTGAGCTCCAAAAGAGCAACGAGTGAAGCAAATTCGAGTAAAGAAATTTAAGGTAGATTGCCACCTCTTCAGTTTTTCGACAATGTGGGAACGATATTGAAAAAGTCCTTGGATTTTTAAAGCAATACGGAGAATGTGGAATGCCGGTGAGCGGATCTGTTTCCTCATATTGCTACTTGCGTAGATGATATTGCTTTAATTTCGATCCACTGGTTTCCAACTTTCCAGAACACAACATGCTAATTAAATTTCTTGCAGGGCACGGGCAGTGGGTTTGCAGGGGCCCAAGTATGGTTGCACTAGCTGGATGTATCTATGGTTGTGGGGGTATGCGAAAACAAAGTATACCTGGTTATGTTTGTCCCCTTGACGGTGGGCTTAATTCCCAAGGAGGATTAGATAAATTTCAAGATGGCTTTTTACCTGCTGCTTATCAGGCACAGTCGCGATTTCTTAAGGCCGTCCAGAACTGTTGACCAACATTAATCCCAGGAGAACGGAATTAAAATCTTCAGGAGAGAACAATGCAGTTCATAAACAACTTAGGACCATAGTAGGCTTATGGGGAAAAATTGGGGAGGCCGATGCGGTGAATCTGCCATTTCCAAATTATGAACTTGCCTATAAACCGCATCACTCACTACTTCCTGAAACTTACGGAGTTTAGGAGGAACTGAGGCCACCTAAAAATTGTATGGTTTGGATTCTGGACGACCTGCACCTTCGAGCTATGCCGCCCAATGTATATTGGCCCGTAAGATTGCGTGGAACGTGGTGGTCGATTTGTAGAACCTTACAATGTCCCAGTGTGGGAACGCAGTAGAATGGGACCAGCATAGCATTTAAAAAGTGGCCATGAAAAAAATGCCCATGGACGTGGATCATACCTATACTGGACTCCTTAAGGTACAGGGGTTAAATCACGAGGTTTATTGGAGGAGACATTGGTGGTGCTGGACCGGAAGAGGTTTGCGCGTAGGACACTGTCTGACAACAGGGATCGGAATGGGCGAGACCATGAATAATCCCGATCGGCTTTTAAAGTATAGTGGAATGGCCAGGAGCAGGAGTAAATAGGAGGGTTAACGATTTTGAGGGCAGAGACCGATGAATATCGGCTATCGGGTAAATAGAAAAGAAGTTACGGAGTGACATGGAACTTACAAATCAAACTATTATAGCATGGTTGCTGGAATTAAGATCCATGGAAACATTGGACCTTTCCCTGTTTATGGTGTGCCGTGCATGAGGTGACAAGACATTGTTCACGGTAATGCGAGTAAGTACATAAAGATATTTTAAGGCCTGAAAGTAAAAGTTTAATTGGAACATACTCGCATATGAATATAAATTAGCCAAGGACTTCATTGTGTTATAATGAATGTGCCCCTTTTTTGTGGGCTCAATCTACTGAGCATAACTTGCCAGAACATCAGCCGACATAAATAATTAAATGAAAAATTTTAACGCGCTATTTCTTTTTTGTCGAGGCCTGATTTCTGGAACTAATGGAACGAGAACGGTGATGAGCTTTGGGATTCCGGAAGAAAGGGTGCCAGGATGGTTATGTTTTTAGAACGGTAATCATTCTTATTTGTTGGGGAGAACAATGAATGCTGCGAGTACAACAAGAAAAAAAAGGTGATTTTTCAAACTTATTGCGAGACTGGAGAAAATCTAAATCGGAATTCGGGTACCGGCAGTGCGTTTATTCCAACGGCAATACTATGAACTTACCGAATCCGGATCGCATCCCAGAATAGTTTGAGGTTAACTAAAAAGGGAAAAGTGGTAAGCAGTCACGCCTCTTAAACCAGATACCGATAATTGTCACACTATGCAAGACAGAATGGCCAGAAAATTGCCCGAGATCGGCACTAAATTTGGTACCGACCTTTTATTGGCATTTGGCCGGTTAAAAGGAGTACCACCGGATTGGGAAAGTGGTAAATAGTTTTTAAATACGGATTTAGGGGAGATTTGGGAGGGAAGGGGAGCAGAACATTTGGCCGCTTTACCGCTATTCGTTCTGGAAAATGGAAATACGTGGTTACCCTTGAATCCCATGGGAACACGGTGTCGGATTGATACTAACAAGGGTATGTGGTATGGAAAGTTAATCTCACTCTGATGTTTTGAGTGAGACAGGCCCTATTCGTTGAGCCTTGTGGGGCACAAGCACGTATTACCCAATTCTGCAATACCGGTAATTGCTAGCTACGGGGCGCAAAAGGGAATTAAAATTTGTTTGAATTGACCCCTGATAAATATAGTTTTGGAAATTGAAAGGGCATACAGGGTACATCACTTTCAAATATTGAACCACTAACGACAAACTTTTTGCCAGGTGGCTCACCACTTAAATAGTATATCCTTCAATGGGTGTTTTTAGGGTTTATTTGATGAAGGGGGTGTATTTTTAAAGATAACGCCGCAAGATCTTGTTTGTTTTTTGGTCGTTTCATCCCGAGTGGGTACATCTTCCCATAGAGGTTTTTTTTCTAATTTATGCCATGGTTGGCTCAGGTGGCCATCCGTGTGGCCCAAATTCCAAGCCTTTGAAGAATATCTCATTTACATACGTGGCTTACTGGGGGCATTAAGTGCACTTTTGGTCCGTAATCTTTGGGGTTATTTCTGTCCTTGTAGTGGTTACGATCGATGGACATCCTTTTTGTTCTGCAGCATCAGTGGGTGTGAATTGCCTATATGTTGTTTGTTCTTTTCTGTTTTGTATTATCAATAATAACAATCACCTATACTCAGCTTCGTCTTTCCTAATGGATATTGGCTTTTTATAGTGGTCTTTTAGTTAATGTTTACAGGGGGCATATGGGGGGTAAGCCTTACCCATTGTTCTCGTATCCTAACTGGAAATAATGCACCAAAATCCCTGTGCCCGAAATATAGCAGCGAGTCCTTCTAAAGTGGCGCCACAGTGCTAGAAAGTCACTGGTACTGGATTCTGCAGTGTGTTTTCTAGATTTTTAGTGCTGGCCACTGATGCAGTACAGAAAATTGTTAAGTTAGTCATAGACGAGGGTTGAAAAAGAGAAAGGGGATCCTTTTACTTACTTCCTATGGGAATTGTTGCTTGGAGGTGAAAGCGAAATTACCATTTTGTCCCTGGGGCCGATGCTACGAAAAGAGACGAATTGGTGCGCCAGAATTACCGTACCTACCCCACGGAGCACGATGATTTTATGCCTCTGAAGGAAAGTTACCGCTGACAGATCACAGAAGTATTATTGAGGCAACGGTTTTATGGTGATCAACTGGGAAATTGATGAGCCAAAAATGGTGGCGGTTTTTTGTATACTGAACGTTGGATACGACAAACGTACGTTGTCCTATAGTCAGCAAGTTATTTGGGATTGGATAAGACCAATCTTTTTAATAAAGGGTTCCCCCTCCAATGAGGGACCATAGGTGGATTCCTTGGATTTTGCATGGTTTTGTAAATCAATCCTTTGAAGATGAAGGCACAATTATTTGGTTCTGGCAGGCCGGAATTTATAGTTTTGAGTGAATGGACGAACCTTTAAAGTTCAGATATGGGCGCCTTACTAGCAATGTAAAGGAATTTGGTTTGGGCTTAACCATTGTAATGGTTCCGCACGTGGAAAGACGCCCTATGGCTAGAAAAAATTGGATTATTGCCAAAATTTGGGTAAAAGTTAGAAATCAATGGAAAATGAAGAAATTCCGGATGCCCTCAAGAGGAATAGTTCCAAGTCACTTTTTATCGAAAATATGGAGAATTTGGCAATCGTATTACCTTCTATGGGGAAACACAGGAAAGTTTCCAAAGGTGTCCTTGGCATCTAAGTGCCGGCAATTAACCCAGGTTTAAAGAAAATCTATCTTTGGCACATCCGAAGTATCCAAGAACAGTACAATTGGAAAAAGAAAACCCGGGTCTTACCGTAATTTTTGAAAACCGGGAATAGTTTAACACTTTTGTCATAGTAATTCGCTGGACAGTATATGAATCAATGAGAGTTGATGTCGATCACTTGTATACAAACATCCGTACTGTTAATTGTAGATTCCTATTTTTTTTAAGTGATTGAATCCTTGTTTCGACTAAACACTCATGATCACCGTTCAATAAAATAATTGGAAAATGGAGGAGAATATTAACAATAATTTCAGGAATACATAAAATTTTTCAGTTTTGGAATTTGGTTCCCGTAAGCTCAAAGGGTCAACACCCTTACAAATCTATGCAAAAGAGCTTGGAACTGGCAACAACACGAGAAACTTTGGCTACCCTGAACGCATTTTGGAATTTCCCTGAACACCACAATATGGAAAACTTTGGTTAGTTGGCGACGCCCGATTTTAATAGGACATATTGCCCAAGGTACCAATACCATTAGAGGTAGGTTTTCCCGGTTGGAATTATGTGCCTAATCACGCTCCCTTAATTGTAGCGGAACAATTTGGTACGCTAGAGACACTATACTCCAGGAAGGAATAGACTAGGCTTGGGAAGGGCACCAGGAACGGGATCAACCTAACAGCAAAGGCATAAGAAGAATCGACCGAAAGCGACACGATTTTCCTAATGATATAAAGGACTACAGGCGTATCGTTCTAAGTGACATAGAAATGCAGCCGTGGAGGGCCATTCGGCTGCGAGACGGGTTTGGACATGGTACCTGTACATCTCTATTAGGTTTCAAGTAAACTTTGAGCGTCGCAAATGGAGGGACTCTAAAGGGGTTGCCATATGCTTTTTTGCCAGTCATTTTGCCACCTACAACATATTGCATTGAATGCCCTTAAGGATTAACCATCAGAATTTTGAATCTTCAGAACAATGCTGGAGACCCCGGACCTTATACTAATTAGCTCTGTGTTAACGTTATAGTGCAGACCACTGTTCTCTATACAGTTCATGGTTGAGGTACGCGGTGTTCTCGGAGAATGATGATAGAGTGTTAGCGGTACTCAGAAGCTAGGAGGTACATAAGTCTTGAGCCGGACGGAAGCGTCGGGCGCGTTTCTGTTAACCGAGGCGGCGTTTCGTGGGTGCGCTGGATAGCGTGAGATAAGAGGCGAGCAGCGCTGCAGAAAGGATCGAGTAATCTTCGTTATTCTGCTTTGACAGCAACAGTGACTGTCTATCGCATCCCGAAGATCGGCCAAGCTCGGCGGAATCGGTTGTCCCGAGTCACGCGATTCACACTATGCGCAGCGGGCATTAGGCATGACGATCCGACCGCTCACTTTAGCCAGCAGTTCATCGATGAGGATCGATTCAGGACACCCTGGGCAACCCACGGTGCATCCCGCAGCTCGTCAATGCTGCCGTGGTTCTACTTAGTCCAGGAATAACGCATCGGGGACGAAAAGCTCAAAAGCTCGGTTCCTAGGTCGATTTTCCGCGGCTCGACAACCGAACTCACGAAAAACCAACAGTAACTACAAACTGTAGATTTACACGGAACTACGCGTGGCCCTGTAGGTGGTGGACGTGATTGCCTAGGATTGCCACCGACGAACGGTTTTCGTGGTGTTCTTGTTTTTTGAAGACCCGACCGGACGAACCACAGCGGAAAACGATCAGGCCGGGTGCTGACCCTTGCTGGTCATCCCCGGCCAACGACCCCCATAGCTGTGTGGTAAGAGCGTGCAGTCGTTGGCGATGATCCGGGCGCCGAACAGCCAGGCTTTTCTTGCATCGCGACCTTTTCGAAGCCCTGATCTGTGAGGGCTGCGATTGCGAGTCGCGGTGCGGCTGCGCTGGGTGGAGGAACTACCGCTGCTTCTTCGTCGGTGGGCTCGCGGTTTGCTCACAGTCCCGCTTTGTCGAGGTGCGATCGTAGTCCGCAACCGCTTGCTCTTGATTTCTGCCAGCGGTGGCTCGGCCAATCGAGACTCGCCGCAGTCTGGACAAGGGTCCGGCCACTTCATGCTTAAAGCAAAATCCTGCTTGGTACTGGAGTTTCCTCCCAGGGCCACCGAGAGATTCGGCGTTGATTTGGGTGGATTTACGGTAGCACAGGCCTAGCAAGTTTCGTATCCGCTGGCGGGCGACTTCGCGATGGTGAGGCGGAACGTCCGCGATGAATGACCGTCCAATCCGGCGTGAGACTGATGGTTTGAAAGCTCAGGCTCGCGCGTGATCAAAACTTATCCTGCCTGAATGGAAAACAACATGATTGGGTCGGAGCCCAAGGGCAGGCTGACAAAAAAGAAATGCAATGTCCCGATTTTGACCGTGCCGATGTTATTTTGAAACTGGGTGGAATCGTTGACCTTTGGTGACCGCCAGCCTGTTTGTCGATTTGCCGCCAAATTGGCGAAAATGCCAAATAATGTATGGGGACACTACGCAAGCTGAACTCAGGATAGCCGACAAATGAACTGAATAGCCTCGGTTCCACCCCCAAATCACGTTGTTCCGTCTTGTGAGTTCGAGCGCTCCTGCCCATATCCTTCCACCCTCCCTCGATCAACGCTTTTCTTAGTCAAGCGTCGATGTTTTGTCCTTGAATCGCGTTTCCTTGGAGTTTATCTTCTATGAAGTTGCAGTGGTAACGAGGTCCTATCCGACGCAAGTTTTAGATCCAAGTCGCGTGGCGTTGGGCGGTTTTCCGGCCTCTCGCTGCTGACATGCTATCGATACCGACGTTCGCCGAACAGAAAAGTATTACGACAGTAAAGAAGGAAACGGCAAAGTCCGTCATCTAGAGAGGCGCCTTCCTGCGTGGGCAATGGCTCATCAAGAGTCTTCGATTCCAAGCCATAACGAGCCAAGTCGAACTACCGCAGGCCCGAATGAACTCGATCAGACACCAAATTGCCGGAGTCCGAGTCAACGAGTTTATGGAAGCAAACGCACGGTCGCCGACAAGAATTGCGCATCCTGTCGCGCATGCTCATGCGAGGCCCGCGCATGAACGCGGTAACGCACAACATGTTCACAGGGATATATTATAGTCGATAGAATTGAGGAGAAGACTGAGATAGGCGATAGTCGACATCTGAGTAGGGTCGCGACGAGGGCTGTCGTTACAGTTAGGGTGTAGGTGCTTCTTTGCACACAGCTCTGCGGCGGTTATCCTACACAACATGGCGAAGCTGTGGTCTCAGGCACGAGTACGGACCGCGCGAGCGAGCGAGACCGATCAGTGCGGCGCCTACTTTACCTCTCTCTATATCTATCTCTCGAGATTCTCGACAGCATATATCTGAGTTAGCGTGAGACACAGTGAGAGCGGAGTGTTCTTATTCCTCTCCAGTCTGGTGCTCCTGCAGTTCGTGGTGACGAGAATGCGTTGGCATGATGGACTGAAGCCGCTGGCGATTTCCAGAGTCCGCTGAGGTCGTGATGAAGCGTTATCCCGGTGGCGTGGACGCTAATCGCTTGCTGCCTTCAGCGGAGACAATAAACTCTCTTCTACGCGCAACCACAGCGTCTCGACACAACGTCGGATTCCTTTGGACGCGGTCGACACATTCTAATCAAACCGCTTACGCGATGGTTAAATTGCAGAAAAGGCTCGCGAAGCGTTCGATATCAACAAAGAAGAATGACAAGGTTCGCAGATGATACGGTCGCAACGATGCTGGTTCTCTCTGTTTGCTGGTTGCGTCGTTTGGTTGAAATTCAGGTGTGCGTTTGTCACCCCGACCTAATGGGCGGCTGGGACATGCCACGATAACATTCTTGGCGGCATCCAGGGGCAAGTGCCAAAGTTGGATCAAGCGTATGCGACTGTTGCTTCGCGACCTGGAAGCGACGGTTGGGTTGTGGAGTCGACGATGGGGTGGCTGCAGCCGAGTTTGCCGGACTCCAAAGATCAACGCGACAGCGAGGCCAGCGACACTGGCAAAAAGTTTTCAGCGTCAGTGAGAATGGGCTGGTGGCGGGATCCGTCCGGGCATCCGTTTATGGTTCGTATCCCGACCAACGCCAGCGAACCGGAACGAGGACGCCACCGGATGTCGCCGACTGGGCAACCACGAATTTACCCACTGCATGGGCAATCCACGGCGGACAAAAGAACTGATGGCTCCCGGCGATCCCGATCGAAAATCGTCGACGGCGGTAAGGTCCGTAAGGAACTGATCGTTTAGTTGCAATTGATGAGTTCCATGCGACGGAAGTCGTAAGACTTTGGTGTCATGCCTGTAGTGCCGAAACTCTTGACGGAGTCGGGCTGCAGGATTCAGGTGATGTCGAAGATTCCACCCACTCGGAAACAACCATGTCGCATCTTGGTGTCGAATGTCATTTTTCGCGTTGACGCATGTTGTCCAGCGTATTCGTTTGCCGCCTCACCCGCGGCCTGACCGAGTGTCACGCCGCGCGGAATTCCAACGCGGGCGGCGAACACGATTTGACCTTTCAATGGCTCGAACCTGGGTGACGCTCGAGGCATTTTATTTTACGACAGAGGACTCGAGGTTCTCGAAGTCAGAAGGGAACGCAACAACGCGAAGTTCAGAAGTTCGGTGTGGTCAGAATTCCGGCGGAAAATTGTAGCGAACGGTCTTGGCATAGCCTCGCACCGCCAGGTGGAGACTCGGATTTAAGCTTAGGCGTGGAGTATGCGTCTCGCACGATGATGCTGTATAGGGACCGTCCCGGTCGTCGATGAAAAGTCGAACCGAACAGCGACTTTACGGCACCTGCAATCCGATTTCTCGTCGACACGTCGTCAACAGGCACATCGGCAATGAGGACGTCGATTACTACGCATGCTCGACGCGAAGCAGGGGGCAATCGTATTTCTCGGTCGAAACAAGAAAATAAAAAAAAAAAAATTTGTTGTCGCGATGCGTGTTGAGCACGGACCTTGAGTTTCGATCCGTACGTCGCGATCCTGACGAAAAGAGTTTCGAGCTGCTACGTATACGGAGCGACACGTGAGGCGCTGGCGTGCAAGGACGGGTTTTCGCTTCGCGATTATCGCGCCGAGGGACGGGAAGTATTACATCGAAGTTCGAAGAAAGTGCTTACGGCGGCTGCAATGAACTATCGCCCTTCACGTCGGCCACGTTCCCCGTCCAAAGTTCTGTTCCCGCTGGCGAAAGATATGGGCGAAAGAAATCGAATTCGCTCTCTCGGTTGCCTGCCGAGCGAGCTGAATCGCCAGGGTGCAATTGCCTGCGACCAAGGACCGATTTTGGCGTCTTCGCGAGGATGATGGCGGAGTTATTTCGCCGAGCGCCGAAACGGGTTCCGCGGTTTGTCGAAGCACGGAAACGCGTTTTGAAGTCGAACCGAACAATGAGATCGTACAAGGGACCCGGTCGAGTTTACCACTTGCTTTCCAACGCATCATCGAAACGACCGGCGATGTCGATTGCTTTTAAGTTCGCTGCCTATATATATATATATCAAGTTTATGAGGTCGAGTGCTACGCGCGGCGAGTTCCGCTCGGGACTCGATCCCTGTCATGAATATCTATTTGCGGCCAACGACGGAGCGACACATCGGCCGGCAATGAATTATTCCGCGAGGCCCCGGACTCTTACATTCGCTTTCCGTCCCGAAGACGCCGAGTATGTATTTCGAATCAACCGACCATCTGAATCGGGCGGTCCCGACTTTGGTTTATCGGATTGAATTCCCAGCCGTTTTTGCCTGCCTTGGACGCTTGCATCCTCGCAACGAACGCTACGCGACAATATCGCCAACAGATTTTTGTTCCCAAGGGAAACCGATTCGCCACGGCTGATCTCCGCCATCGAGCGAATTTTCCGGCGTGACTTGAATTTTGCTCGCGAGAATCTGCCGGCTGGAATCCACGAGCCACTGCGACCCGATGTCAGCGAAATCAGAATACGAATGCCGGTGGTTTTCGAGGCGACGGCCGATGCGGAATTGAACGCGTGTTGGTGGACTTTCCTGGCAAGGCACGCTGACCCGAATCAGAACATTAGCGGTGGCTTTGAAACGCGTGCCGACTATCTAATCGGCGAACCCGGTCAATCACTGTAATCGCGGAAAGATGTCGACCGACTCGCGTTTGCGGGTCGTCGATGAAGTTTCCATTTCGGATCGAACGAGCAGCGAAAGTGCCCAGCTGTGCGAGACGGTTCATGAACTGAAGATCGTCGCACATAAAAAGGAAGGCTGGACGAAGACAATCGAGGGGCGTGCAAATTCCCTTTCGTCCGCCAGGATCGGCGCGCCGCCGAGCGTGAAGACCCAAGGGACAGATGAAGTCGTGGTCCGATCACGCCAACGCCAGTGCGGAGACTTAAAAGCTTGGAAGGTGTTCGCGCTGGGAAGCTTCCCAGGGGATGATTGGCTTTCGACAGCAACTAACGCCTCTTGAAGCGCCGACGGACCCTACGTGCGGTTTTCAGATTCAGCGAGCCGCTTGCGCGAACAGGGTAAATGAGACGGTTGTCCTGTGCAAGCTGAACCCACACAACAGAATTCGATGGTGGACGCCCAAAAGCGGAATTGATCGGCATGCCTCCAAAAGGTATTGATCGAACCGATGAAGTTTTCACAAAGGACACCGCCGAGCGTGATGTCAAAGGTCACGACAGAGGCGATAGTCCGATCGGGAAGCACGGTTTGTTTTGTCAAGTATGATCGATTCCTCAAAATGGCGACGCAAATCGGTGAAGCCGAGCTGGAACGTTTGAATTGCAGGATCGACGCGCGCCCGCTGCCCCACAGCGGTGGCCGCTCCCACGTAACCAACACCCGAATCCCAGCCGCCCACGCGGAAGTGCAACCAGAAACCCGCCAAAGCACCGGAGCCACCAACCAGCGAACGCTAACGCGATAGAAAACTGCGATTAGCAGCACAGAACGTCAAGAAGCGAAAACAATAGTCCCGCGACGGCCCGTTCGCGGGCACACACGCGGTAACTCCGACACCCATCGGTTGTAACGAAAATCCTTATGAGAAATCTAACTTCCTCGCCAGTCTCGCGGATCGCCATCTTCAACGTCCCGTGACGGCCTGCCAGAAACGTGAGCATTCCGAGGCCCGTCATCTGCGCCGCCTTCGCCGTGTCGATTCGCGTTTACCCGACGAACGTCGACTTGGCGACGGCGCAAGTCGTCAATCCGTTGACGTGCAGTCGGTTTGACGCTGAATGCAATTAACCCATACTGACCGCTGAGGCAAGTTGACGCTTCCGATCCATCGTTTGCACGGCTCGAATCGAACCTTGTGATCTCCGATAGCTGATGCGCTACCAACCGAATGAAGGTCGAGTTCTCTGCCACACGCCGTCCTTGCCAGTCGTCGTCAAAGATCCGGTGGCATCCCACCGATCAGTTTTGAGAGCGAGCGAGGCCCATTTTGATGCGATCGGGCTGCAATATCAGGCAGTTGCCACGGTGCGGCTCGGGCAAAGATGGTTTCATGCTGTCGCCCTTGTTTCGGTCTACGATCGCCACGGTGACCATTTTTTCGCTTGACTCGACAGGTTTCCTGGTCGCGTATCACCCTCGCTTATTCCCGAAGAGAGCCCTGCCTGATTCAAAAGTCCGTCGGCTCGGTGCCTATACCGGCGGTAAGCGTTTGAAACATGGACTAGCGTATGCAAAAGACGCCCTGTTGCGTTGGCATCAAGGCCGGGCACCCAATGATTTAGGCGATTCCCCTAGCGGACAAAGCGAGGTCTTTCCCGAAACAGCTGTCTGGATGGGGAAAGGTGCAACCCAGCAAGTCACCGTTCCGCGCCCACTATTCCGTGGCACGATCGCGACGTCCCACGTCCGCTGCCGCGTTCTTATCCAATAAGACAATTTCCGCCCGATCCACCCGACGGAAGTCGTCCCACGGCAGCCAATGGTGGCGAGGCCTCATCATGGCTCGCTTCGAAACGCATACGGTTCGGCTCGCAATTCACGTGTTGGCCAAGGGCGCCCCGTTCGAGTGAACGACCGCTGAAGATTACAAACTACGTCGACACCCATATCCAAACAACTTTCGCAAAGCTGCGATCAACCCATCGGACGTTTGTTTCGGACGAAGAGTATCTCGACGGGTGACGTTGGACAATCGCCGGTAAATGGCTGCCGACGCCTGAAGAATATCAAAATTCGTCACCGATACCGAGCGCGAGCGAGAGAGCGCAACAAAATTGGTTAGAATAACTTCTCTTGATGAAAGGAGTTTTGTTGAGCTATGGTGATAAATGGGCGGAACTGCTGAATGATTCCGTACCACGCCGCAGATTCGGCCTACAAACCGATGCTACGGTACTACAATTGCTGCAAGAGCGACTGGCCAATCAGTTTCCGATCGACAAGCTGGTCCAAGAGTTTTTACTCGGAAGCCAGTGGTGGTACTTCGAGAACGCCGCGAACGAACATTATCAAATGGAGACCGACCCGCTGAAGGTTTCGAGAATGTCGCCAAGTTTTCATGGGGATGCGGATTCAATGCGCGCAGTGTCAACAACCAATCCGTCCGATCGCTGGACGATGGACGATTACTAACATGCTTCTCGGCGTTTTTTTTCACAAGATTGTCGCAAGACGGCTGAGGATTCCCGCGGGAAACCATGCAATTTTCAACATTGGCGTGGCGACCCGTTCAAACACCCCGTCGGTGGCCGCGTGATGGCTCCGAAATTTCTCCGGCGTTGACGAACCTGAATGTTGCTGGTAAAAGATCGCCGCGTTGTGGATGGCGAAATGGATGGCGTGACAGAGAACCCTTACTTCGCGGCCGAACCTTGCAACATTGTTTGGAACCCACTTCTTTGGCAAAGGGATCACAATGACGTCGACGACTACGAGTCAGAACCCGCCTGTTGAACGCGGAATTGCTGGCCGCTCTAATCGAAGTTCAATCGATTACAAACTATGACTTCAAAACAGATCGTGCGAGACATCTGTACGTCGCGGACTTATCACAGAGGAAAACCGCGATGACGAAACCAACAATCGCGACGATCGCACTTCACACCTCGACTTTACGAACGAATCCGAGCGAGATTCCTGGCTGATTCGATCACGCCAGCCGACCTGACACAAACAACAAGTTGCGAATTGCCGCTGGGTGCTCGTGCCGTCCAGATTCCAACGCAAACACGAGCACCCTATTTTCTCACCACGTTTGGCCGAGCGACTCGCGGGAGTGTTTGTTCTTGCGAGGTGAAAGATCGAACCGAATTTGTCACAGCTCTCCATCTGTCTTTCAACGGTGAAACGATTGCCGAAAAATCGCCGAAGGCAAACCTGGTCCCGAACGCCGGTTGGCGGAGGGGAAGAAGCCCGAAGAGATCATCGAAGAAACTCCTAACGTTCGCTGCTTGACGCGAATGCCGACCGAGATGGAAACCCAGAAGCTGGGGGAAGCGAATTGGCCGCTTCCGCGCGTTAAACTGAACCCTGGAAGATACCTTCTGGGCGCTGATGAATTCACGTGGAGTTTGTGTTAACCA
>Ga0163217_1014994_pt1 | contig 15719 bp, 20 predicted proteins | sample SynspAceP_FD_185933 | JGI IMG/M metagenome (GOLD analysis project Ga0163217, IMG submission 185933) | Saline lake microbial communities from Ace Lake in Antarctica - Synechococcus sp. Ace-P (PacBio error correction) | ecosystem: Environmental > Aquatic > Non-marine Saline and Alkaline > Saline ...
GGCATGCACAACACCGAATTCGTCCGTGCCATTCGTGGCTCGGCCACAAGGCCCGTCATACAACCAGTAATGTTTTCCAACGGTCCATACCAATTGCCAGCCGAGATTGCACATAGCACAAAAACGCGCTTGCCATAGCGGCACCCGGCAAATTGCGGCATAGAAGTAAGCGCCAAAATGCTGGTTCCGGTCAGTTGCAAGCTCACCCACGCCCTGCAAAGCGCTTGTTTGCGCAAGAGTAATATGACAGGGACGACTGGCCTGCCTGCAACCGCTCGCGGTCCGGAGGCAGCCTGGAATAACTTCGCACAGGTAAAGCAAACCCAGTCCTCCGAAGGCCGCTCTGGCCCAGTCCGCCGCCGTCACGCCCAGCCTATCTAATACGAGCCGAGCATCGCGACCACGTTCTTTCAAGGTTCCGCAACACGTCAAACCTCCAGGACTCAACTAACGGGCCGCGCAAATCGCGCAGCGCCCGATACCGAGTAAACAGGGCTTAGCGCTCGAATGGCGGAGATATAGTCGGAGATATAAAGCTCACGCGCGGCTCACTGTGAGATCTAAGTGACCTCAGATGCCAGAAAAGACATCGAAATATGAGGTTCGAGTAGCCCCCAATAACTAGCCCTCGGCATGGCAGTTGTCGCGGGCCAAACTGGCACCCGAGCTAGCAGAGCGGCGGCAGTCGCCCATGTATGTGTGTTGCCCCAGCGGAATAAGCCGTGTATGAGTATTATGTAGTTGTTGGATAGGGAGTTAGCACTCTCGCACGAGCACCGCCGAGAAGTGCGGCGGAAGCGCGCATGGAGTTACGGAGGCGCTTCTATGGCAGCTTACTGTGCACGCGTGTGATAGGGCCGGCCCCCCAGCAGGTAGTCGAGTGAGCGCTATCTCGGATATCTACATGTACAGCGCCGGGGAAACCCGTGTCATGCGTTGGCGCATGGTGCTGCGCAGCGGCTGATCCGGGACGAGCCATCCCGCGCCTGGCAGGCGCCCGCCCAACAGCAAGGCGGCCATTCGGCAGTTTAAGTTCGATAAATAGTCGCATCAGATGGCTAATTCCTCAGTTGTATGGCGCAGCAGAGGCTTGCGCGCGAAGGGATCAGTTGGATTCGCCAGTTCGCACGCAAGGGTGCGGTGGCGCCCACATAAACTGCCAGATCGGCATGAGCGGTCGCTGCTGCCAGGGTAAGCCAGCTTGCTATATTAGCATTCCCGGCGAGTAGCAGGTGGGCCGCGCGATCTGCCCCTTGGGCGGTATGCACCAAGACACCCGTCGAACGTCTGTTGAATAGCCAAGGTACGGGGGAACGTTCAACACAAATTTGGCGCCAATGCCGTTCGGCGGCCAGGCCAAGTCGCAAGTACATATTGAGCCGGGCTGCAGGTCACCGCCGCCCATATCCATGATCGCCGGCTTGATAGTCGGCGTTTAAGCAGGCCCTGTCAAACTGGCCCGATCATGGAAAGTCCAGTTGATCATAAGCCGAGTCTTTCAGGCTTGGCCTGCCAGGCATGCAAGTTTTCGGGTATAATGCCGTGAATTTATTGGCGACCAGCAAAAACTACCGCTGTTTTGAGCTCGCAGTCGAATTGCGTAGTCTTCACTCACGCGTGTGGTACACCGCGAGCGCAGTAATTCGAACACGCCGCCAAGCTGGAGGCTCCCAAAAGGGCCCGGGCATCGAATCAACACCCGGTTGTTGTTTCCAGCGCGGCGTGGTCGGCGGGCGCAGCCCGAGGATTGATTCTGCCCTCCGTTACGCTCCGGAACACCCCCAGCCCAGGCTTTCCTGCTTCCAGCAAGGCCACTGTTCTGCGCCTTGCCAGCTCGAGGGCCGCCGAATACACGTAAAACCGCCGCCTGACGATACCAAACACATCCACACGCTTGTTCGCCCTGGCAAACTTTGGCGTGGCTGTTCGTGGGGGAATGCTGGCTTGGTACCAGGAGTCGTGCTCTGTCCATTTATCTTTACCTTGATCTAAGCATCGCCTTGATTATTCTGCTGATGCGGTGCACTATCGCGCCAACTGCCACCGGCCTCTGGACACGCTCGGGCCTCCCTGGGCGCTCGCCCTCTCGCACATCCCTGTGCTCGACGGTCCCAGGCAGGCCGGTCCGCAGCGTCCGCTTCTACGCAACGCTGCGCATCCTCAACCACAAAAGCTCCAAACCTTAGATCCAGATCAGATCCAGATCCAGATCCAATTTTGCTTTTTTCAGATCGCCTCAACACATGTCTGCCGTCTTCGGCGTCGGCTGCCCCAGGCGGTGACCGTCGGCGCACAGGGACGTGCGCCGACGAGCCCCAGGGATGGCTGGTAAGCGTGTCACGCCTGCGGGGCAGCCCGACGCCGAGACCCAACAACCAATCCGACCAAAACCAACCCGACCCGCCCAAACAAAAGCCCCTAACCTACGAACACAACCCAACAAAGCCAACCAACCCCAGACAACAAAAACCCGCCACAAGGACGGGACTGCTGAAACAACACAACTACCGAATCAAACGGTATGCAATACCACATATACTCAAGCTCCGAGATAGTCCGCTCGAACTCCTCTGCTCGCTTTCCTTGCACAACAACAAAGACGTCCAGATACTCCTCGCAATGTATTCCTTCATGACGGCAAGAGTTTTCCAGCGCGCGCAAAGGGCATCACGCCAAGGTTTGGTAGGTTCAGGGACGCCTCGTGCCTGACGTAAGGGCATTGCTCGGTCATTTCCGGCGTTCCGATCTTGTTGCTGATGCCGTAATGAAATCGGCCGACAGCAGAGCGGCGCATCAAAGAAGGATACGGGTTTGGCATCCGCGCCAGCCAGGCGATGGCTCGATACGGCCATTGACTCAGGATCGCCACCGCGGAACGCGGACATGCGAACCGTGCGGTTATCAATACCCCAGGTCGCGCACAGGGCACGAAGAAAGCACTCGGGCTTGAACGGCGGTAATGAGTTCACGTTCGGACATAGGAAAGGGCCCATGTCTCAGGCAAGGTCTGCAGCAAAGCCGCAATTGCCCAGCGCAAGGTATTGCTTAGCGTTGCATCGGCGTTCGGACTCGGCAAATACGTTGGTGCCATCCTCGTCGACGAGACTGATATGCACGTGCATGCCGTTTGCCGGCCTGATCGTAAATACGGCTTGGCCATGAAAGTGGTGTCCATTTCAATGGTCATAAGGCAACGTTCTTGATGAACTCGCCTTCAGCAACCGTTGTGATCGCAGGCCTAACCGGATCGTCCCCCACGTGATGCAGGTTGACCTCCAGGAACTGGGCCCGGCGCTGATTCCGCGACAATGGCGGTCTGCGGGGATGTCCCTGCTCGTGGGCAGCCTCGATGACCGTCCCTGGAGAAATTCAGCGTACTCATCCCAGTTCCATCCAGGAATAGAACCTTGGAACAGAAATTCGGGCGCTTGCCTGACATGGGCGAGCGCGGGTGGTTGCGGACGACCAGTGATGTTTTCCTGGTCAATCAAGATAATAATTCCAGCTCGAAGGCCGAAAACCGGTGTCAGACCAGCTCGCTGAAGTCGCTGACGATCCTTTGCAGCACATAACGAGGGTTTTCGGCGAAGAATGGTGTCTTGCGTCCAGCTCATACATGGTCATTATAGCTGACCTGTGGGCGCTTCTGCCCAGGGTTTCTACTTAAAACGCGTACGGGAATCGGCAAACAGACGCGGTCCTGCGTCACCAATTTCCAGCCAGGCCGGTCCTCTCCACGGTTGTGCCCTAATATTCAGCGCAAAGATGGAGGTCGGAAGGGCGATACCTTTTTCATAGGCTTTCTCAAAGGGCGGAACGGTCGATACGCTTACCACGTAGCGATGCCCCGTTCAATGTCTGCAATCAGGCAGGAATCGATGAAGTGGATTTCGGGGCTGTGAGCCGTGGTGGTGGGGGGGCGGGGGAGTGGAAACGAGGGGGTCGGTGGGCGGGGCGGGCGGGGCGGGCGGGGGGGGGCGGGGCGCGGGCGGGGGTCCGGCGGGCGGGGGATTGCTCGGCCCCAGAAAGGCCTCCGCTTCCTGGGACACTGGACGGCTCAGCGATGGCTGCCGCCGTATCGCATCCGGTTAGGGATGGCAAAATGAGATAGTCAACCTGTTTGTTTGGGTAAAGATATATACAATCCACGTTGGCGTTACGAATAGAAGTAAATCTGAAAGCCCCTGAACGAGTCAATAGAATCCAGATCGCACCAAAGACGTGCATACCTGCACCAAATAAGGCGTTTAGAGCGGGCTGCGGGCAAATTTCCAAGCAGAACGTCTCAGCGCCGCTTTTCAGGCTTTTGTGTAAAATTATTTTTTGTTGGCTATTGTAATAAAAAATTGAAGCAACAATCCAACTGCATTTACGTTAATTCACTACAAAGGGCCGTGGAACGCCATGTTCCCGTCGCACAACGAAAAAACCCCTGATTGGCATCTCCTGCTGTAGCCGATGCGTTGGTCTGCATCCTTTCCATATAGTAGGTGAAAAAATACAATTCTCGGCGTGGTCGACGGTGCGTGGCGGTTTGCCCCTGCTGATTCCCGCGCTGGGCGAGGCGCTGGACTTTGACCAACTTCGCTCGACAACACCTTGGACGGCCATCCCTGTTTTACCGGCTCGCCTCCAATGTAGAACCCCACCACTTGAAGGCCGCCCCGAGCGCCGAAGGAACCAAGGAACACGACGCCAAGCGCGACGTCCACCACGGCTAAGCCCTTGATCAAGGCCGCGGTTGATTCGGGGCGTACCGGTGCTTTGGCTGTGTGCGCGGGATTTCAGGAAATGAAGTCGCTTTGGTGGTCACCCTGCCCAAGCGGCTGCATGAAGTGGGTGGCTATATAGAGCACCGCGAAAACAAGGATCAGCCCAGTCGAGCAAGCTAATATGGCCTGTCCCACGAGGGTCATATTGAAGCCGGGAGGCCTGCTCTAGTGAACTGTTCAGGGCCGCGGCCTCGGCGCAGGGTTCAACTCTCTGCGTACCCAGGGCGTTTGACCAATTGGCGCCTGCTTGCCGGCGCAGAGCAACGGCACCTGATGGGCTGATCGAAGCAATTTTTCGTTGTCAGCCAGGCACCCATTTCGCATTTGGGCGTGCAGTGGCAATCGCAGAATGGAAGTGGAAGGACAAACGCTTCTTATCGTCGATCTTCAAGGCGTTTGGTGACGCCCTGGCCTGCGCGCGTTCAAAAGGCACTCCTGAGGTAACTTATTGAAACAAAGATTGAAGCATGGCTTTGAAAGAACACAAGATCAGCCGAAGTGGATGCATGGTCCAGCGACCCTGACCGGCATTGCCCGCGGCAAGATTGCGCGACGATGAAGTTCATTTTCGGAAAAGGGCATGCGCCTTGCCTGAAGCATTCTGGCTGCAATCGGTTACCGCGATTACGTCGAAGATGATATCTATTATCGACCCTTGCTCGACCCGGCGGATATCGATATGAATCTGCAGCCGGACGACAGCGCCATCTACTTGGGTGCCCTGGGGGCAGCTTGAAGCGACGGCGCAGATCATCCACGATTTGCTACGAATCAAGGCCGGCGAGCCCGATCTGTAAAAGTCGCCGCGCAACATCCTCAGAAAGGTCTGAAGATGTATGCCGCATAAGGCTGGGCCAGCGCCTGGTCGCACCGGAAATGGAGTTTTCTACCTGACCAAGCGCAATGAGAAGACCCGGACCTGCCCCTGCAGCCGCGATTGGGTCGCTCGGGCCGCCAGGGAACCGGCCGCAGTCTTCTCCAGTCGACGGACCCGCAACGAGTTTCGACCCGCTGTTCGAAGACATGTGACGACTGGGTGCGAAGCCCAGGGCCTGGATCTGGATACCGCTGATCCACGAGGAAAGGCACCCGCGCAGATGGAGATCAACTTCCGTCACGGTTTGAAACCCGCTGCACCTGGCCGTCTAGATTCTGGTATTGTCAAGCGCACCATGCGCGAGGCCTGCACTCAGCACGACATGACCGCGACCTTTAATGGCCAAGCCCCGATTACCAATGAGCGCGGCTAGCGCATGGCATATTGCACCAGAGCATCGTGGACCGCAAGACCGGCGCAACATCTCTCAACGCTGACGGCAGCAATGAAGCGAGCTGTTCCTGCACGCAATATCGCGGACTGCAACGTACATTTCCCGAAGGTGTTGCCGCTGTTTTGCAAACCCCACGTGAATTCCTTCCGCCGCTTTCCTGCCGGAACACCTCCGCACCGGTTTAAACGTTGAATGGGGCGAAAGAGAAACCGCACGCAGGCTTGCGTGTGCCTGATTCCTACACCGCAGAACCGCCGTGTGGAAAAACCGCTGCCAGGCGCCGATGCCACGCCCTATATCGGCCATTGCGCCAGCCTGCTGTGTGGCTATTTGGCATGGTCGCAGATGGACCATCAGCAACCGGTCAAGGGTCGGGCCTATGAGCGGCCGCAACCTGCGCCTGCCCTTTGACCCTGGAAGTCCTGCGCTGGAGCGCATGGAGCAATGCGCGATGTGGAAGCCGTGCCTGGGCAGCAAAATTCTGCCGTGGCTATGTAGCCGTGAAGCGCGTCGAGCACGAGAACTACAAGCGGGTTAATCAGCTCTGGGAGGCGGGAATTCTGGGCTGCTCAGCGTGTATTCCAGCGTAATCAGAGTGGAGCCGAAACCGGGCGCTCTTTCGAATGACGTCGGGCAGGCTGACAAAAGCAGGCCGAAGGCTAGGAGACTCGAATGAGCACGAAACCCATTTCCCAGCACTGCGCAGTTGCAAGCCATGGAACGCGGCCCATTACCTGCACCCCTTTAACCGACCAAAGGAACTGGGCGGAGCGTGGGCACGCGCATCATCGAGCGTGCGCAGGCGTTGTACCTGTGGGAACAGCGAAGGCAATCAGATTCTCGACGGCATGGCCGGGCTCTGGTTGCGTGAACATCGGCTACGGCCGGAACGCGAACTGGCGGACGTTGCCTATAAACAGATGCTGGGAGCTTGCCGTACTACAACAGCTTCTCCAGTGCGCCAATCCACCCGGCGGTCAAGCTGGCTGCAGCGGATTGCGAGATCGCAACCGGCGCACATGATGCACGTGTTCTTCACCGGTTGCGGCTCCGAGTCCAACGACACGCGTTGCTGCGTATGGTGCGGGCCGTTAACTCTGGGCCTGAAAGCCAACCAACCAAGAAAACCATCATCGGCTCGGTCACGGTTATCACGGCTCCACCGTCGCCGGGCGCCAGCCTGGGCGCATGTCGGTGATGCAATGAGGCAAAAAAAAAAAAGGTGACACTGCCGATTCCCGTAATCGTGCATATCCCCCAGCCATATGGTTCGGAGAGGGCGGCGATATGGAGCCGGCCGAGTTTGGCCTGTGGCCGCGCAGCAAACTGGAAGGCGAAAAATCCAGGAACACTGGGCGAAGACCAGGTTCGCCGCTTTATTGCCGAGCCCATCCAGGGCGCGGGTGGGGTGGTTCATACGCCGGAATACGCTACTGGGCCGGAGATTCAAGCGTAATTCCTGGCCAAGTAGACATTCTGCTGGTGATGGACGAAGTGATTTGCGGCTTCGGCCGCACCGGTGAAGTGGTTTGGTAGCCAGTAACTACGACCCTCAAGCCTGACCTTGATGGCGAATCGCCAAGGCATGACGTCGGGTTATCTGCCATGGGCGGGGTGATTGTCGGCGGCGGTGGCCCGCACGAATGATTGAATCACGGCGGAGAATTTTCCACGGCTACACTTACTCCAGGCCCACCCGGTTGCCGCCGCCGTAGGTCTGGAGAATTTTGCGCATACTGCGCGACGAGAAGATTGTCGAGTATGTAAAACAAAGCGGCACCGTAATTTTGCAGAGTAAGAATTGCCGCAACGGCAGAGGCATCGCCTGGTGGTGAGGTACCGGTGTGGGCCTGCTCGGCGCGATTGGCAACTGGTCCCGCAACAAAAAGACCCGTGCTCGCCTTTTGCGAATAAGGGCGCAGCAGGTTCCATCTGCCGGGACATGTTGCGGTGCGCAATGGGCTGGTGATTGCCGCGCTGTGGGTGAACACCATGATCATGTCTCCGCCGTTTGATCATGCAAGGCGGGCGGAAATTGATGAGAATGGTCAGCAAGATAATGGCGTTGTTCATGGCCTGACCGCAGAGGCAACTGGCGTGTAGACACCCTCTGCCGACCGGTAAGCCTTGCACCGCGTTGTGAAAAAACAAATGGAGAGCTGTGATCAATGATCAAACCCGCTTTGGCAAAAGAACCTGCTGGCCGTGGCCTGCAGCATCAACAGTCAGCACATGGGCGTTCAGCAGCGTGGCGCAGGCCCAGGGGCACGGTAAACGTGTACGACTGGTCCGACTAATTGCCTGAGGACACCATCTGCCATTTCCGGACCAAGGAAACCGGCATCCCAGGTGACCTACGATGTGTTCGACAGCAAATGAAGTGCTGGAAGCCAAATTGCTGTCCGCAGCTCGGGATTCGAACATCGTGGTGAGTGCACCAGTTTTTTCTCGGCAAGCAGATCAAAGGCCCGGTGCCCTTCAAACCGGCTGGATCCAGTAACCTGAAAAACTGGGACCAACCTCGACGCCGACTCTGCTCAAGGCCCTGGAGAATCATGACCCGGCAACCAAGTACGCCTTCCCTACCTGTGGGGCACTACGGGATCGGCTAACAACGAAGCCAAGGGTCCAAAGGCGCGCTAGGAGATGACGCCCGCGCTGTGGACTCTGGGACCTGGTTCAAACCAGAGAAATATCGAATAAGCTCGCCTCCTGCGGCGTTGCGGTGTCTGGATGCGCCAGCCGAGTCATTCCGCTGCGCTGTTCTATGCGGGCTGGGGATCAATGCACTGACGCTGGATGATTAGCCAAGGCGGAAGCCCTTGATGATGAGTGTGCGTCCACACATCACCTTACTTCATTCGTCAAAATTCATTACGAACCTGGCCAATGGTGGACATTTGTGTTGGCCGTCGGCTTGGTCTGGCGATTAATTCTGCAGGCAGCCCGCGCGCGCAAGAAGAGGGCGGAAAACGGCGAAGTGGTGAAGAATATGCCGATCCCAAGGAAGGCGCCCATGTGTTTTGACCTGATGGTGAATGCCGTAGACGCCCCGCAACTGTCGACACGGCCGTATGCTTCCCTGCGATTACATACTGCGCCGGACGTGATTGCGAGGTTCAGCAACTATGTCGCCTAATGCAAGGCACAAGGCATCGCTAAACCGATGATTGATAGAGAGCGTATTGAATGACCCATAGGTCCTAATCGAGCGAAGGAAAGACCTTGACAAACTCTTCAACGCTGGCGAGTTGCCCGCCAACAATCGAGCGTGTAACGTTACTCGCGCCTGGACCACCGCATCTAAGTTACGGCCGCTAGCCCACCTGGGCAACCACGCATTATTCAGAACCGGCCGGGCGTCAACGTGGCGCGGCCAACAGCAAAAAAAAACAGACCAAAGGCGCCCACGCGGGCTTGGGTCCTGTCATAGGAGACGACATGAAAGTTTTCAATGCAAGAAGACCCTGTGGCGACTGGCCACTGACCAGCCTGTTGGCGCTGCCGTGAAGCGCCCAAGCTGCTGGCGAGTTGAAGATCTACAAACTGTCGATTACATTCGCGAAGACCAACATCCGCCAACTTCGAGAAAGAGACCGCATACAAGGTGACCTAGTACGTGTACGAACTCAAATGAAGTGCTGGATGCGCCCGCCTGCTCACCGGTCGCTCGGGCTTCGACTATCGTCGTGCGTCCAACCACTATCTGAGCAAACAGATCGAAGCCGGCGGTGGTACCTGGAGCTGGATCGCAACAGCAATTGCCGAACATGGAAAAACTGAACGCCGCCGCTGACTGGATGAACCTGGAAAGCGTCGACGCGGGCGCCAAAGCACTCTATTCCCTACCTGTGGGGCCACCAACGGCCATTGGCTAAAAACGTCGACAAGGTAACCGCCAATTCTGGGGTGAGGACGCATCCGGTCGACCTCCCCTGGGGACTGCGTGGTTGATCCGGAAGTTTGGCCAGCAAGCTGTCAAGCTGCGGTTATCTCGATGCTCGATTCCGGCGACGAAATGCTTACCACACTCGGCCGCTGAAGGTATCTGGGCTTTGAGGCCAAACGACAAACAATGAGAGAACCTGAAAAAAGCGAAGAACTGCTGATGTCAGTGCGCAGCTCGGTGACCTACTTTCCCATTCGGTCGGCTACATTTTCCGACCTGGCACGGTGAATCTGTGTTGCTAGTCGTTATTCGCGGCGACATCTTCCAGGCTGCGGATCGGCGCCGATGAGGCCGAGAACGCGTGAACATCGGCTTACACCATTCAAGGAAGGCAACAGTTTTGTGGTTCGATTATGCTGCGATCGCCCAAGGTATTTGCCGCCAAACGCAGCGACAAACGCCCATACCTTTATCAACTACATTCTTGCGGCTGAAGTGGTAAGCTGCGATTACCGACTATGTGGCCTAACGCCAACCCAACAGCGCTGCTGACGAAGCTGGTGGACCCAGAGGTACTGGGCCGACCCCGGCTATCTACCCAAACGATGAAGTCATGGCCAACCTGTCCGTTGCCGGCCAACGCCCACTGGCTAACCCAGCGCATCGTCACCGCGTTCCTGGAACACGGATCAAATCAGGCCAGTAATGCCCTCTGGGCTACGCGCGGTAGCCCCCGTTCGCGCAAAGGTTTTCAAATAAGCAAAGTTTTGTTGTTACGCGTTTTATCATAGAGAAAGCCCCACGCTGGTTTGAATTGACGCAGGCGCAAGGGTCCAGCAAAGCAGTGAAATGCGGAGAACACTATTGGTGGGTGCAGCAAGGTGCATGAAAGGCAATGGGCCAGGAAGCCGACGAATTCGTCCGCATTGATTTCGCATCAGCCAAGCGCTTTTGATGATGCATTGGCGTAAGACGATGTGAGTTTTGGCATCAACCGTGGCGAAATCTTTTTGCATTGCTTTGGCGGCTCCGCTCCGGGCAGTCCACCCTTTGCTAACGCATTTCTGGCCGGATTGAACGGCCGTCCGAAGGCCGCGTCTAATTCGCGGCCAAGGATATTACACGATCTGCCACCCTACGGAGCGGCCGATCAACATGATGTTCCAGTCCTATGCCCTGTTTCCGCATATGAGCGTCGAGCAGAACTCGCCTTGGCCTCAAGCAGACAAACTGAGCAAAGCGAGATCACCGCCCGGGTGACGGAGATGTCAAGCTGTGCATATGACCGAATACGCCAAACGCAAAAATCCCAATCAGCTTATCCGGTGGCCAGCGTCAACGCGTTGCGCTGGCCCTGCTCGCCTGGCCAAGAGCCCCAAGGTGCTCTGCTCTCGATGAGCCCATGGGTGCGCTGGACAAGAAGCTGCGCTCGCGATGCAACTGGACTGGTCGAGATCAAATCGAACGGGTTGGCGTGACCTGCAATCATGGTAACCCACGATCGGAAGAGGCATGACCCATGGCCAGCGTATTGGCAATCATGCACCAGGGCCTGGATCGCCAGGTCGGTTTCGCCATGGTATTCTACGAGGCCCGGCCAGCCGCACGTGGCCGAATTTCAATCGCAGTGTGGAAACATCTTTGAAGGGCGAGCTGGGTTCGCCGGATATGGAAGAATCACGGATCATCGGTGCCAGCGAGCTGGATGCGCCTATCTATATACGGCCACGGCAATCACCACCACGCGCGGCCCAGGACAAAGAGATGACCTATCGCGTGCGGCCCGAAAAAGTCTGGGTCAGCACCGAAAAAACCCGAACAGGAATACAACTGGGGCGCGATGGCAAGAAATTCACGACATCGCCTACCTGGGGCGGCCCATTCGGTGTTTCTATATCAAACTGGAAAAGGCGGCACCTGGTGCAAACCTTCTTTTTGCCAAACTCCGATGCGCCGGCTCCCGCGCATGACGCTGGGAAAGACGATGTGTTCATTTAGCTGGGATGAGACGCGGGGTGATTCTGCACTCATGAACAAGCTGATCCTTCACGCATGCTGCAAGCGGGCGCTCTGGTTATCATGCGTCCCTTAACCTGTGGCTTGTTCTGTTCTTCTGCTGCCCTTCGGCCATCGTTGGCTGCAGATCAGCCTTTTTCGGAAGCGGCCATTTTCCATCGCCGCCCTACAAGCCGCCTGTTCGACTATGTCCGAGCAGTCGCTGAATGTGGTTGGTCAAATCTCGGCAACTTATAATCTTCCTGACTCAGGATTGCTGTATCTGGTCCGCTTACCTGGGCTCGCTGAAAGTCGCGCTGATCCTCACGGTTTATCTGCCTGTTTGCTCGCTACCCGATGGCCTTGGCATTGCCCGGCGCACGACACGGGAAAAAACAACCTGGTCTAACCTGCTGCTGGTGATGATGCCCGACCCTGGACCGCGATTCTGGATCGCGGGTAATAACGCTGGATGGGTATCCTCAGCACCAACCGGCCTGCTGAATAACCTGCTGACTGTCGATCGGCACGTGGATCAGTTCGGCCGATGCAAGAGTTCTCATACAAAATCCGCAGTCTAATATCGGCGTGGTCCAAGCGCCTATTTTGCCGTTCATGGTGGGGGGGGGCCCCCCCCCCCTTTTTTGGGCCGCTCTACGCAATCTGGTCAAGCACGATCAATACTTTGCTGGAAGCCGGCGATTGGATTCTGGGCGCGAACAAGAATCAAGGCCTTCTGGAAGGTGACGGTTCGGCTGTCCAAACCGGTATCGTGGCCGGCTCCATGCTGGTGTTCATTCCGGGGTAGGGGAGTTCGTTATTCCCGGAGCTGCTCGGCGGCCCGGAGACACTGTTTATGATCGGCAATGGTGCTCTGGCTGGAATCTTTCAACAACCGGACTGGCCGTAGCCTCGGCGCTTGCCATCGTCATGCTGGCGATTGCTGACCGATCATTCGTTCCACTACAACCAGTCCGGGCATGGAGAAGATGCAATGAAAAAATCGCTTTGCTTTCTCCTCCATCATGCTCTGGGTCGGCCTGGCGTTTTGCTACATCCCCAATGGTCAATCTGGTTATTACTCGTTCAACGCCTCGTGCGACTGGTGGACGGTGTGGGGGGCGGCTGGTCGATGCAACTGGTACGTTCGGCCTGCTCGACAATACGCCAGTTTGATGAAGCAGGTCAAACGGCACGCTGCAGATCGCCTTCTACAAACCGCCCCTGTGCGGCAGTGGCACTGGCACGCTGGCAGCCTTCGTGATGAACACGCATCAAGCGCTTTCGCGGCCCGTAACACTGTATCCTCCGGCCTGGTTGACGCGCCGCTGGCATGCCCGAAGTGATCACACGGTCTGTCCTTGGCTGGCTGCTGTTCTAGCCATGGCGCAACTGTTCGGCTGGGCCAGCCGAGCGTGGCATCATGACCATCTGGATTGCGCATACGACCTTCTGTACCGCCTATGTCCGCCATCGGTGGTCAGAGGTCCGGCTGGGCGAGCTGGATTCAGTCGATCGAAGAAGCGGGCGAATGATCTGGGCGCGCACCACCCTGGAAAACCTTTCTGCTGATCGACGGTGGCGAATGATCGCAACCCTCTATCGCAGGCGGGCTGGGACTGCCTGTCCGTTTCACATCCTGTTCGCTGGTATGATCTGGTATTGGCCAGTTTCGTGTCCAAGGTTCCCCGGGGCGACTACGCTACCGATGGAAGTCTTCTCGCGGTGCGTCTGGGCGTGAAGCGGAAAATCAAATGCGATGCCAGTTGTGATCCTGCTCGCGGTGGCGAGCTCTTCTTCCTCGCCTGGGTTTTCTCGTTGCGCAGCGCCGGACAAAGCGCAGCCGCATGCCTGCCCGCCAGAAGATGACAAGCACATCACGTGGCGGCCCGCGATCAATTAGCCGCAAACACTCCTGATACTCCTTCACTACAGGCGCCACAATCGGCGCCTGTTTCCCTCTCCTATGACGCCTGCCAAACACACCTGCTTGGCAGATCCCTCAGGCATGGGGTTAATCTCCATATGAATGAACATTCATTTTTTATTATGAACCTCATTAGGCGCTTAACTTGCTATTTCGGCAAGCAGCGAATAATCACCTGAGTTATGTAACAGCGGAGCAATCGGATAAATGGGCGAATGAATACTCATTCGAACACTGCAAAAATAGCGCCGCACCGCGCATCAAGGACAAACGTACCGCCATCTTGCAGGCGGGCATTGAAGGTCTTTGGCCGAGGGCGCGTCCAATGGCGTTCCGATGCCGGCACTGGCTGAAGAGCTGGGGTTCGGCACCGGTACGATTTATCGATATTCAAGCAGCAAGGGAGGTTATTGGTCAATGAGCGTTCAGGGAAGAGAAGCTGAGCCTCAACAAGCGGCTTTATTCCAACCTGGGACGCCAACCTGACGCCGTACGAGAAAGTTTGCGCTGGTGTTGGCAGAGAATGGTGCTTTACACCCGTATGAAGCACCCGCGTCCTATCGCTTTTATGGAGTTGCAGGACATCGCCCCTACCTGGATCGATGAAAGCCGTTTCCATGGAGCGGCAAGACCAAGAGGCCGCTTCCCCTCGACCACTACCGTGCCCTTTTGCAGAAGCAAAGGGCGTGTTTAACGCCAGGATAAATTCGCGCCGAAGTACTGAATGGCGCTGATCTGGGGTGCCTTCGTCAAATATGAAATCAAAGCCACGAGGCGCCTGGGCTTAATCAAGCCTTGATCAAGAACGAACATTTGATGCGGCACGTACCCTCGCTGGAGCCTGTGTACCGGGTTGAGCCCTGGCTTTGTACCACGACTATTCAATACGTGGAGAGAGCATGAGCAAACAAAGAAAAACCTTCGCCGGAAACACACTGAGCGCACTCGGGCTTGAGTGCTGCGGTCAGCGAGTGGCGCGCTTGCCGGGCGAGCTGGAGCCAGCGCTGGCTTGGATATGATTTGCCAGCGCGAAGCCTATCCAGCGGAGGACCCCGCCTGCCGTATTTTGACGAACTTGAGCCAGTAGACACCGACTTCCATGAATTGGCACCTGGAAAGGGTGGCAAGTTTTGATGGGGGTCAGGAGCCCGGGATCCGAAATCAAACTGGACGGCAAGCGCTTCAACCTCCACGACCCAATGTTTTTTGAACGCGCCTGCTGGTGCTGGATGCAGAGGGCAAAAGGTGCAGACCTTTGACAAGCTGGCGTTTTTGCGCAGATGCCGTGAGAATTCAAATACAAACGGCGTACCCTAGCCGCAGCTGATCTATGAACAGCCAGCCGATCATGGATTTACTTTCCGCAAGGTCAACGACGATGTTTGTCATCGGTCTCGGTGACATCAAAAGGCAAGCCGCGACGGATTTGTCTCCATCTAACCCGTGAATGAACGCGGTAAAACAGGTTCGGATTCGCTCAGGATACGGGTAGGATAGAGGCTTGAGCCCCAATCGACCCGCACCACGGCCGGTGGGTCAAGCAAGCACACCGATGGAGAAGCAAACGGTGGTCCCAGCCTGGTTCCCAGCATTGATCCGATGGCCCTGCTCGAATACTCCGGGGTTTTCACCGATCGCTCCTCAAACCACATGTCCGTCCCCGCCTTTCAACAGGTCATGCGGCGACATTTCCACCACCCTGAAGAACGTCCTACAGGCGGCTGGGGTAGCCGTGGTACCCGTGGCGGCAACTTATGGATGGAAAGCCGTAAGCGCGGGCAGTTCGCCCAGGACCAGCGCTGACTGGTGACCATTCCGCAAATGGCTGGTCTCAGCTATTCGCTGTCGCAGATATTCGAGATGGG
>Ga0163217_1019755_pt1 | contig 15718 bp, 12 predicted proteins | sample SynspAceP_FD_185933 | JGI IMG/M metagenome (GOLD analysis project Ga0163217, IMG submission 185933) | Saline lake microbial communities from Ace Lake in Antarctica - Synechococcus sp. Ace-P (PacBio error correction) | ecosystem: Environmental > Aquatic > Non-marine Saline and Alkaline > Saline ...
AAAAAGAAAGAGGAGATTTTTGCGGCCCCCTGGGCCCCCCGGTTGGGGTTCAACAACGCGGAACAGGCGGGCCCCGCAGCTCTTGGGGGTTGGGGTCCCGGCGAAAGCAATTGTATCCCCCCCCCCCCCCCCCCCCTCGAAAAGCCCTGGAACGGTAAAAAAACAAGCGACCGGGAAATTTATTTTTCCGGGCGCAAAGAAATGCCCAGGCCGCCTTCCGAAATCCGTCCCAGCGGCCCTATTCCAAAAGGCAACGGTGAATTTTTTGCGCTCGCATCCGCGAAATCGACCGCAAACGGTGCAATGAACGGACGAAGCCAAGATCCCGGCAAAACCTCCGCTTTTGCCGGCAAGGCAAAATCCTGATATTGCCGCGATCTCGGCCGTGGATTTCTGCCGTCGATCGGAACAAGGACGGGGGTGTTTTTCCGGGCCGAGGGAAATTTGCGCCGCGCGTATGCCCTGGTCCGGGGATCAGTCAGGCACGCTTCGAGCAAAAGTTGCGCGCCCATGGCCGGGCAAAACGGTGTTTTTCGCAAATGCGATCACCGGCCAAAACGCGCAGCGTCACGCGGCAAGCCAAAACTGAACCAACGCCGAGCTCGGCAAGGTGGTAAAAAAAAAAAAAAAACCAGGATCTTACAAGGCGAGAACGGTCAGTATTACCGAGCCTTGGTCGAGCGCGCTGTTTTGCCGGCAATGAAAACCTGAAAAACATCTGCCTTGCTCAATCGTATGGGGCGGGGAATTCTCTTGGTCGCGGCGTGCCGTCATGTGTCGGGGCTAAACTCGATCGGATCCTTGATCGGCCGGAATCGTCCCTGCGGTTGCAATGAGGGCATCCGGCTCGCGGCGGCCGAGGCCGAGGCCGCGCGCCAGGCGGCGCTGACCAAACGCGCAGCGCGAAGCCCTCGAGGCGAACGGCGGCTTCGCGCAGGGAATCCGCGATCGAGAGCCGCGTCTGCTGAGGATCTTTTTCCGCGTGGCGCGTCGGCGCTTTGGTGTCTATTTTGGAACGCGCAATCGGGCGCCGACCGCAGATGGCGCAACGGCAAAGTTTTGGCGTTTTAATGACAGGGTCTTTTTTGATGCTCAATATATATCAGATCAGCTATTCGGGCAGCTTCGATGCAAGGCGACTAAACTTTAAGAGTGAATTTTAGGTGACGGGCCGGGCCTTTATGGTCAAACCTACGGCCGCGCCGCCGAGCTCTAAGGCCTGGCCCGAACAACTGCAGGCGCAGCGCCAGGCGTGATTTGATCTCGGCGGATCCGCAAATTTTGCGCGCGGTGGCCGCACTATCGGCGGGCTGCGGATCGTCCCGGCGAAAACGGCCCGGAGCTGGAATATACGGGGCAAAGCCCAAATCTATAAATGTCGCGCAAAACGCGGGACATGCTGTCCGGAGCTGCCAGGCGATCCAGCTCAAAGCCAGGATCTGCGCCGGCTCCGCTCGAGGTGGTCAAAAATACCAAAGCGCAACCGCGACATTGCCCCAAAGCATGATGTCGATGGCAATGCCGCCGGTGAGGGACCTAATCTATGAAGATCACACGCGATCGAGAATCTCGCGGAAAGCAATCTGTTTTCAGCAACATCCCACGAAACCGACGCGCCCGCTTTGGGGATGTTTGAGACGAATATGCGGAAAAGCGAAAGTGATCTTTGCGCATGCTGTCCTATGAAGTCTCGAGGCCGGCAATCTCGGCAACCAGCCTGACAGGAATAGCGCGCGCTGGCTGCGCCTGGGGGGCGACCAACCGCTTAAGCGTTCGACATAGCGGATCTAGGCGATCGTCGCTTGCCCCTGGCGGATTCAGGTTACCTATACCGATCGCGCCACGCGCGCTTTTGTGAGCGGGGTCGCGTCTTTGGCATCGCCCGGGGGCAACGCTCGAGATCGAAGGTCGACGGATCCGATCGAACGGGGTGGTTTTTCTCGAAAACCTCAGCGCTGTTTGACGACCGGCGTTTGTCCGATTGGTACACCTATTTTTCTCGCCCGTGGGGTCCAGCGCGAGGAAGTGATCGAGAATCGAGATCCCGCCCTGTTTTGAAAGGCCTCAACGCGATACTGTCACCACACCGGCGGGAACGCGCAAAGTCGGGCTAGATCGCGATCGGGCGGGTGCTGGATCTCGCGTGACCGGCCCTCGGACCCAATATCTAAAGATCGAAGGATTACAGCCGCAAGGAACGCGATGCCTTTTGGCAATGCGGATCATTGTCGAGCGCAGCCTTTGCGCAGCTCATCGACTACTGCGCTCAAGTCACCACCCAAAACGCGCGCCGGCTTGCAAAGCCACCTTGGCCCGATATCGCACGATCCCTGTCGTGGTGGATCGGCTGCGACGACCGCAGGAGCTCGCACGTTTGGTTTATGATATTATCGCAGGTTTCGACATCGGTGCTTTCAGGGCGCGAACGTTTCGGATGCCTCAATCGAAGTAGAAGGACTAATTCTTTTTTAAAAAAATTGGGGTTTTTTAACCTTTGGCACCCCAAAATTAAGCAATTTGCCGGCCGCGCCAAACCGTCAACAAGCCGGCAAGCTTTCACCCAAAGAGTGACGCGCTTTTGCAGCGTTTGCCAAGGGTTTGTCACGAGACAACCGCAGTAGCCGACTACGTGGGAAGGTGCTGCCGGGCCAGGTGCGATCGACAAAGCGGCCGTCGATGCGAATGGTCGTTTTGAACGTGCGAAGGCACCCGCGCCCGACTGTCCGCTTTGGGTATCGTGACGCGGCAAAGGCTCATATAGGATTCTGGCAGCTGCGGTCCGAGGCGCCCTGGCGCGGCAGCACAAAGAGGAAACGCAGCAAGCGCGGTAGTGTATCAGGATTTGGGCGTCCATCGCGTTGAACCAGGGCATCGGAAATGGTTTCGGGGTATATCACACGTCGCCCAATCCGGCCGCTTTTCGTCAGATGGCAACACAGCCTTTTGGGAATGAAGCCCGCTTAACACCGTGACAGCGGGGCGGGCGCAAAGAGCTTGCCGTCAAACGGGTTTGGATATGTACGCAAACGGTATTTAACATGTTCGATGGTGACGATCCAGCTTACCCCTTTGGAGAGACTTTTAGCCTAGGTCTGCCGTCACGCGGGACCACGGGAAATTCGATGGGAATCAAGGCAAATGTAACGGTCAAAAGGTGTGGGGTTGCGACCCAGTAGGCTATCCTGCAATTTTGCATTTTAGACTTCACCAATGAACGTTTGGTCCTGGGAAAGGGGGCGGAACAGGGGGCGGAGGCAAGCCAGTTCACGGGACCGCATATACCAACCGGCTTTTGACTAACGGCGATGGTTCGAGACACAGCCCCGAAGTGGTACAGACTCTATATCCCGTCATTCTAATCCCCCTGCAATGTTTTGTGGCCATTAGCACACGGCGAAACCTTTGCGCCGGATATTCGGGTTTACCCCTTGGGCGGAGATTGATCCTCGGCAGCGGCTTGCCTATCCCCACTTGGGCTTTCGGTACGATCATGGCCTGGTTTTTTTGTTAATGGCCTGCGGGTGCAGGTACGGTGGTGACCCTCTGCGCAACGCACTCTATACGCATTTATTCGCAGTGTGTGCCTCCGAGAGGATGGGTCCTGTCATGTATGCAGGCCGATAATGGCAACTCGGGGCGCCTCCTTGTTGTGCCAACGCTGAAATTTCCCGTTCGATAACGAGGTTCGGGGCAATCCCTTTGGCGACGAGGTGTTTTTTTTCACAAGCGTGCCCGGAGCGGTCCTACGCTTCGCAAAGCGGAAGCTGTCATCGACGGTGCCCGCAAATATCGTCATGGATGGCGCGATTGCCAACAACTACGGTTTTCTAACGCTTTCCAACCTTAACGCACCAAGAGCCGTCGGGAAAGTCCTGACGGCGTTCAATTAAGGCTTACTCCTAAGCACGGGCTGGATGAAAACAAAAGGTACGCGCATTGGCGCTTTATGGGCACAACCGTCCAAGGCGCTCTAGACCAGTGTAAACCGGTTTGTTCCGACCCCAACCGCGTCGACCACCACGTTGTCCGCAAATGCCCTCGGTCCTTTGTGGATTTTGGAAGATGCCCCTAATTCTGACGTAAATACGACCAACGGTGGGCAAGATGTCACTTCGACCGGACGGGAACAGGTTATACGAAAGCCCTGTCCAGCGTCTTAAATCCAAAAGGTGTGGGCGGCAATTGTGCGGTGGAAACAGACGGGGTTCTCTGGGACGTTGACAGCGGGCTTCGTCACGGCCTGTAACGATCTTGGTTTCAACTGCACACTGTAGAGACGGCGACTTCGGCTTCCGGTTCGTATTTTCCCCTCGGCTGGACGGGACTTACGAAGGCTTATATTCCATCGGGCATGATTGACAGGATTAATAACGTTCCAATTCTACAAGCAATTCGTTCGATTTCCGCCTTTTCGATATCGACAGCAAGAATTCATCCCGTATCGGTGATCTTCGCCAAAACCTTAGATACCAAGCAATTCGTGGTGTTGGGGTTTCAGGCAGGTTTCAGGTGCAGACCAGGCGCTGAGGTTTGACCGCACTTGAGTTTGGGGGAAACAACCGCCAACTTACCTTTGAGTTTCGAGACGCAAGTTTCCATTGACGTGGGTTTAGGGTGATTTCAGCTTCTCGCCTGGTACTACAGAACGTTTGAACAGGGTAGCAACCCAGTACCGTACTATTCGCGGACCTCGGGGGCAGCAACTCTATATCCAATGTTAGCAGGGGTTTCCTTGGGGGACCCGTGTTCTTTCACGATACGGCGGCAATACGGGGGACATAGGAGGCAGTCCGCTCGTCACCGACAGGGGTTAATGTTCCAAAACTTGGGGATTCTCATAACGCCCGTAACTTAAAGACGGGTGCTTAAACCTTAAACATCATCAATGGTTAGAAAAGTTGGCCGAGGAACGCAACCCCGCTGCTTTGATTGTATCGGGGCAAGTGACCAACGCTTTATTAGTTCAAAGGTCCAGCTTTTAGACCGACCATTCCTGGGGGCAAGATTCAAGAATGGCGGGTTCTCTGAGGAGCCCTGCACCGATCGAAAGAAATTCACCACGATGATAAGACGAAGCCTCCGATGTTTTTAATCCCCGATACGGCGGTTTTCCAGTCGCAGGCGGCAAGAAGCTACGTGGCGGCGGCAACTGATGATCGACGCGCAAGCCACTATTAGCACAGGTACAGACGAAAGCCGATCCACGTTTAAGCGCCCTCATTCGGGTAAGGCGAAAACATGGAAAAAGTGGGCAACCGCATCGTCGCGTCATGGGAACGGGATTGATCTTGGAGGATTAAGCAATGTTAAGATTACTGCGGCCAGCATTGGGAATTTGCGGGCCGCGCCTGGCGGCCGAGTCCTAAGCCGCAAGCCGGTGTTATGGGTCGCGGTAAACAGACCTGGCTGATGGGGTTCAAGTCGCGTTCAAGGTTTCCCGTTGGCTTTAAAGCCTATGCCGTGATGTCCGCGCCTGGATCCGCTCGAGGGCGCGCTCAGAGGACATGTTACGCCAAAAATTTTGACGGTTCAGTGGGTAGTGATATTCGCGCAAGCGCAGGCGCAATTGGCGCGAAATCGTCGGTATCTGGCCGGTGGGGGTTTAAAAGATGGGTTAATTGCTGCGGAGGATCTCCAAGACTCGACAAGGGTCGGCAGCCAATTGAAATGCGGGACAGTTTTCAACGCCGGGTGCCTGGGCCTATAAACGAGAACATATGGCCGCAGGCTTTGCGCGAGCAGTACACCGATTGCTTTCGAGCTCTGGAAAGATGAAAAATGCGCCCGATCTTGCCGATGGCTGGAGGCGAATTATGCTTTCAATCACAAGCTCTGCGGCTTACCAGATCGGCAAACGCGCGCGCCTGGGGGCGGTATCGCCTTGCCGATGGGGCGGCCGGAAATCACGGACTTTGATCGAAGCACGGGGCAAGATTCAAGGTCCGAGGTGGCTCGCCCTTATCTCGAAAGTGTCGTTGTGCAGCCCCCGCGATTCGAAGCCCGCTGCCGGCGAACAATCGAGACGAATTCAATGGAATTCGGCAAACCGTTGTTTTCGCCAATCCCCGGCGATCGGTGCAAGACGAGTGGGGCCGATCGCGCAAGCGGCGCAGGCGGTGATCGACGCGGCGGACGCCGGCCGATGTCGTGGAATTTTTACGAGGGCTTGTAATGAGCGCCTTATACGACGCCTCGGATTTGGTATGCCCAATGATGTCGGGATCCTGGCATCCGCGGTCCACTGAACGCTTTGGGCCTGTGTCGGCAGCCCGATCACCGGCCGCGCTCTATGTCGTGCCGGTCGGGGCTCAATTCGATGTGCTCGGTGCCTCGGGGCCCTGCGTGGATCTGCAATCCCCTAGAAGTCCGCGATTCAAAAGCGGCCGCGTTGCATGATCATTCGGTTTTGTCGATCGCTGGGATCGGTTACACGGCCGGGCCGCGCAGTTTCAGGACAGCGTTGAACTGACGGCGTGGAGTCCCAGAGAGCTGCGGGCGGGAACTCTGATGGCCCTGTGTCTTTCGTGCTGGTTTTTTGGTTCAATGAGTGCAATAAGGCGGGCGGGGGCTTTCCCGCGCGAGTCCGGGATGGTGAGCAGGGTGGGCAGCGAGCATAGCCCGCATCGAGCCTTGTCGTATCGATTAGTCAGGGCTTCGAGGCATGTCCGTCTGCGAGAGCCTTGCGCCAAGCCAACACAATCCTGTGCGGCCGAGTGGCGGCGAAAAAGCGCGGCGCGCTGCCAGGTTCAAGGATTGTAACCGTGACATGAAATCGCGCCGAGGCGCGGGCGAAAAAGCGGCAACTTCTTTTTGGTGGCATAAACGACCTTTTGGGCGGAATCGTGACGGAACGTTTTCTTTTTTCGGGTGCTTTGGCTTACAGATCGGTGATCTTTAAATGAAACAACTGTTCTACTTACTCGCCTGGTCTGTTTGATCTCGTTCAGCCGTGGGTCCGAGCGAGTACGGAAGCGCCTTCGATCGGACGCAGCACGATCTCAGAATTTTAAGCGGGTTGAGACGCTCGAAGGTAGTCCGTTTTTGTAAAGGCCGGCGAGCCGCTGCGGCCTGCGGATCTGGCGCGACAAAGACGAGACGATTGCCCGGTGGCAATCCGAGCGTACGGGGGATCAATCTAAGATGGCGTTGTTGTTTGGGATATGCCCGGATGCGAATGGGGCCGGGCGGTCCCAAGCGCATACGCGACTACCCGATCTCAACTATCCGGACGCTGCCTATATGCCGGGCGGGGGAATATGAGCTGCGCGTCGAGTGACTATACGTCCCGCGCGCTGAGTTTAACTATACATAATCGCAGCCCTCGCGCTGTTAGGATCGCCGGCCTAGTCACTTTCCTGATTTTAAACCTTATTGGATCGCCTGCGGCGGTCGTTTTTGTGCATTGGGAGAAAGCAAATGATAGAAATTTTGGTTTTTATTCCGGATGTACTGGGGGGTGCTCCGGGCGCTCCTATTCTATGGTGGTCGATCTATCCGGGCACTTGTCTGTCCCTGATCCTGCCAATGCGCTTTGGGGGGTGCTGCAGATCGCAGACGGACCCAATCCGATCGGATGGGCGGCCGCTGGTGGGTTTTTTGGATCGCTGGCGCGTGTGTCGGACCGATCATCGACCAAAGCGCAGCGGGGCGATCGCGCGGGCTTGTGTTCCTGGGGGCGTTTGCTTTGGCGCGGTGATGTTGGCTGTCTTTGGGCGGGGCCGTGGCCGAGGTAATCTTAACTCCCGAACAAACATCGACGCGCTTCGAGTCTGACGACAGGCGCGAACCGGCGCCACGGTGGCGGATCTGGGCAGGCGTCGATCGTGCCGGCGATGGCCGAGCGCTGGATCCGGAGGCCTATCGCGTCAGGCTTGGCTCGCATCGGACTTTCTCGAGATTGCGGTGCCTAGGTGTCGGCAAATGGGAAAGGGCTGCGCTGGCCGCATCGTTCGATGTCAGTCGGGGTCTGGACGGTCTGCTATGGCCGAGACAAAAGGGGTAAAGCCTGGCAGATCGACTATACCAAAGGCGCAATGCGACGCAGCTCGCGCGCCGAGCTGATCAGCTACCGCGCGCGGCTGCAGCCGGCTATTTTCTCGCGCGAAATCGCTGGGCCGGCGGCATGCCGGTGCAATCGCGATACCGCCTACACAAGCTAGCCCTAGGCAATGTTCGGCCCGTCGGGGGGGCAGGCGGTCGACGGCGGTGCGCCGGTTGAATGCCGGGGGGATATCGCCGGCGGATGTAAGGCATAAGCATCTTCTGGGTGGGTAAGGCCGGCCAATCGGTTGCGCGGGCTGGTACTCATTGGCGCCGGGGCGAGGATTACGCGCTTTGCAATAAATGCGGGGTTGGAAAAAGCATGAATGGGCGGGTTAGGCAATGATCGAGATCCTGATTTCGGGGCTGTTTGTCCTGGCGCAAGCTCGCCGGATGTTTAAACGACGCCTGCCGCGCTCTGAAAGCTCAAAGTGCGACGCGAGGCCAACGGGCTTTATACGCGTTGTGATTGGGACAGAGCTCGGCCGGGGCTGATCCTGGTCAAGCCTCGGGGATCAGTTTTTCGGGCGGGCTATTTGGAGTGTCGGAGGGCAGCCTATGGCTTGGTGCTGCTCGCGCCGGCGTGTTCGCGGTTGCGGTGTCAAACTACCGGATCATCAAAAGAGCTTCGAGGGCAGCGTCTGACACATTGCTCGCGGGGGTGCCGTAGGCCCGCTGGGGTCTGATGGCGCTCCTGCGCGCTTGTTGCTGCCTTACGGGGCTTTGCCTGGATTCCTCGATCGTCGCAACGGCGGGCGCTCACGCAGGCCGCGCGCGATGCGCCGCCTCGATCAACCCGCGTTGGAAGCGGCGCGGGCGCAGGCCGCGCCTTGACGGCCGATGTTGCCGTTGCGCCGCGCCAAGGGGCGGCCGTGATGCGGCGACGCAGGCGACGGCCGGCAATCGAGCGGATCCGAAACTTGCAATTGGGAGGGTGCCGCCGATGCGCCGATTGATCCTGATCTTTCCCGTGCTCTGATGGGCTGCTTTGGGGAAAACTGATATGGTGGTAAGGTGCGCGACGAGATCCCGGCGAGCTGCTCGCGCACGACACCGATCTCGGACCGCCGGCCGGCAACCTAACCGCGAGCTTGCGATCCTGGCGGACCGAGCATCTCACTTCTGCGCGCCAAGCGAATGCAGACAAGGCGGCGAATCTGCCGAGATCCTGCGGCGCGCGGCCGCAATAGGGTGGGTAAAGGCAAAGAAAAACCCGATCGCTGGGGGGCGATCGGGGTCCTAGTCGCAGTGTACAGGCAGACTCGAGGAGATCCGATAGGGCATAAATGCACATATAAAAAGGGTCAATGCAAATAAACAAATGCAAGCCAATGAACAAAGCAGTTTCGCCCTGCAACGGGATTTTTTGCACGGATTGCACGGATAAAGGCGGTGAAAAGGTGCGAAAACGGGGGAAAAGCTGCAAAAATCAAGTGACTTAGGATTTTCCGCGAATTTCCTGAAAAAAAGCATTGCAGATCATAGGTTTGCACGCATACACGCAGCGGAGACGTGCCGGAGTGGTCGAAGGCGCTCCCCCTGCTAAGGAGTAGGCCCGGAAGGGTCTGCGGAGGGTTCGAAATCCCCTTCGCTCCGCCAATTATATGGCTTATGTATTTATATGCTTCGTTTTAATTCGTGTTCCCAAGCTTTGCGCCATCCCTTGCCACCATCAGAATCTCATTGGTAGGCAGACCTGCATTAGGGGCGGTGCTACTTCATGCACTGTGCTAAATCTGTCACGAAACCTTGTAAGGTTTACACAGGCTGCATGAATCTGGTGAATTTTCGCGCCGGATCTGTGGTCTAAGAAGTTCCTTTTAATCAAAATGTACGTTCACAAGATGCCGCCCCCGAGCCCACATGGCAGCGGGAACATTTTGTGTGCGTGGCCCAACTGGAGCTTCGTTTAATGACTGCGACTCTGTAAATATCTACCTGTCGTTGAACAAGTTTCTGTTCGTTTCGGTGTGTCGAAGGACACACGATCTGGCGGTGGCGCAGGGAGGGAAAGAAACTTTCAGCACCAGTCAGGGCTATGGCGGCCGCAACGTCGCGTTGGCGGTAATGAGCGATCTTGAAGGCCTACGAGGCCCCAGTGCCCGTGTTGCCTCAATCACCAGCTTCCGCTGCTTCCTAGCGGTGTGACATCCAAGGCCGTTCCCTCAACATCATAAGCAAAAACTCTGGAACCGGCATCCCTCATCATTCTTTACACAGCCACAGGCTGCGGAACTTGTTCGCGGCGCTCGAGGGCTATTGACTTCGAAAGGACGAACTATGGACTACCGACTCTTTTCCACCTCCGTGACAACGTGAAGAATTCCTCCAAACGTCCACATTCCTCCGCCGGTTGCGAGAATCCGGTCACATCGCGTCATCAGCAGGTGCCCGTATCGACTGATGGTTTTCGTCTGCCCGAGGGTCTACTTTGCCAGAAGCGGATGGGATTTATTTCTATAATCAGGAGATGAATGAGGACCAAAAAGGCCCAGTGCGGATCTGTTCACCGGTACCGTCGTCGGTCTCTGCCGTCGGTCTGAGGCAAGGGGTGGAGCCGCGTTCTTGACGTCGTCGACGCGACCGTAGGAAGCGCCGCGGTTGCTGCTCGAATGAGGCGCTGCTTCACGGGGCTTCCTGCCGCCCTGCTTCGTCCCTCTTGCTAGAACGCCCCTGGGCTTCTCCATCGAACAGGGATGCAAAGGCACGGGAAGCGTTTGGTCGTCTTGCTGTGCATGATGGCGTCCCGAGGGACATGTTCGTGCAGTGTTTCGAAGTGGGCGTGGGTCGACGATGAACTTTGACACCTATGTATTCCGCGGACGGGACAATCGTGGGTAGCAAAAAGGCTATCTTTTGACCGCGACACCGGCACTTGGCGGGGAATGGGTAGGGGTAAGCGGCCTCAACTGGAACGATGTGGAAACAAACAGTTGCCGGCCGTGCGTGGGTAACCCGCTATGCTGCTCGCAGTTTCACAGCCCTCGTTTGGTTCCGATGCTCGGCCGCTTGGACTGGATGGGGAGGTTTTTCCATTTTCGTGGGTGCGTCTTCGCGCGGCAAAAACAACACTGCTTTAGCCTGAGCGCATCCGTCTGGGTGCGCCTAAATTTTGGTCCAAGCTGGCGGACCACGGAAAACGCCACTTGAGAACATGGGCGCATCCTGCAGCAAGTGGGCTCCTCGGCTCTTGACGATTGCACTTGGTATCGGGCCTCGGTGTGCCGGTGACATCGTCTACATGCCTGTCCATGGGCGGGGAAAGCAAGCGCATGGGCGTCGCTGGCAAAGGGAAACCAGTTGATACTTGGGTCGTCGCGACCTGTAGAGTGGCGAGATTACGGCTCGAAGAATCCATAATATGGCAACCGGTGGGAGGAAAATTCACGCGGGTCAGGAAAGTCCGGTTGATCGACATTGAAGGTCTGTGGACAGAGGTTTGCGGCCTCATTCGAACGTCTGCATTCAGAGGAGAATCCTGGCATTTTGTCGAGAAGCTGCTTCAGGCTTCCATCCGCAATCATGGCATCCCAGTGTCGGGTTTCGTCGGGAAGGTTGATAGGCAAATTGGACCGCCGTGGACAGCTTCAGGAAAGCCGTGTCGAATATCAATGGATCGGGCAATCAAGGGTCCCACGACCTGGACAGGATAGACAGGTTCGCCGCGGTCCTGAAGCGGTTCGCTCTCGCTGGCAATGGCAGTTGAATTGGCGACAGCTTTCGGACTGACGGGTTGGGAAAAGGGTGAAGCGAATGAATGGCATTCTCAGGGTTGCCTGGCAACTGGAATCGCAGAGCGGCGATGTTGCCAAGGCCAAAACCGATCGCTCTGCGGCGCTGGATCGGAACAAAAAAATACCTGACAGAGCATTTGGGGATCGTGTTTGTGCCCGTGCGCTTCAAGCGGAGATCCCGGATGGATGGCGGGATGGCACATGATCTATATCCGGCCGGAACACGTGGTCGAGGATCCACGGTGCCCGAGGGCCCTGAGGCAAGCACGAATTGCACAAAGCCCGCGAACATGCTGAAGACGGACAAGGTGGAGACACTGCAGCTGAAGATGGGTCGTAAGCGTCCCCGGTCCGCCCGAAAGTCTATGCAGGAGCGCGGGGGTCTCGACGCCTGCGTTTCCCGCTAACCTGCGGAGAACGTTCTACGCGTTGCCAAAATTTCCATAGGACCAAAGGACCAGCGTGCTAGAGCACCCATCCCAGTGGTTCCCTATGGTCCCGGTGGATCTCGACACCGGAGCGGTCCAGTAGTCGCAACGGTCCCTAGTGGCCTAGCACACCTGCGAACTGACGCCGAAGCGGTCCCTTAACTGGTCCCCCGATGGTCCTAGCGCCGGCGATGCGGCCGACCGGAATAGGCGTTTCGAGTGGCCGTTTAATGATCTCTGAGCGGTCGTAACTCCCGACGCAAATCCCACATTTCTTATTCTATAAGTAACATCAAAGCAGTAACGCGCTGCGGAGATTTTTAGAAAACGGAATGACAGATGGCGAGAACTAAACCCTAGGCGGCACCGGACTGTCGAAATTCATCACCCACCGGAATGCCGAACTCGCCACGTAAAAGCCAGCTGAAGGTTTGCATCTGAAGCAGGATTCATCAACCCGAACATGATTCCATGATCAAAGCCGGCACGACCAAAACTAGCGCTCGACCGAGTTACAGATGGCGCGCGCATTGGATACCGATCCGGCGCGGCTGTCCGGATGGCGATGCTTCAGTCCCGGGGCACGAGACGACGCGGTCCAGTAAAGTCGATGAGGTGTTTCGCCAACCCTCGTCAAGCCGGAACGAAGTCGATTGGATAAAGGACGATACGCGAAGCTTCAGGCGAAAACTGACCCAACGCTGACAGCGCGTGCAAGGGCTTGCCATCCGCGGGGATCTTGGCAAAATGACCGACGCCCCACCTTCTGATCTTTCCTTCCTGAGTTTGAAGACCTGACGGAGAAACGAGCGAGCAGGGTCGGATTCTACGGCTGATGCACTTCAGGACACGGATCCAGCACCGACGCTCGCTCGCGTCCAAAGCCCTGCGCAGTGTGTTTTCAGAATTGTAGGCTCTTCCGCAAGGCTAACCGACTGGGGGCGCGGCGGACTAATTTTCAAATTTGATCCGCCGGACCAAAAACGTGGTTGGCTCAACGTGGTTCTCAACGAAAACGACAACTCAGGTTGCCCACCGTCGTGCCCCTATTAGTATAGTGAACTCTCACCACCTGTCACATAGAAGTTAAAGTTACATATACTCCAAGGCCTGAATTGCCCTGAGGGTTTACCCTCAAATCACTTTGCAAATTCCCCTTGAGCGAATTACGACGCGGAAGTTGTCGGTGACGGTGTTCGGCGGAAATTTCCGGGCCATTTTTGCTGGCGGGTTTTGTGCGGAAAGATAATGAAAATTTGCTCTTCGGTGAACTGGTTAAACTTGCAATTATGTTTGATGTGGTGTGGATCCCAATCTGTGCATGACGCCCCAAAAATGGCGCTCCGAATTGGGTTAACGATGCCGGGGCATATGCTGGCAAGAAATTGCAATTTCACACCGGCGTTCTTGGCTGTCGAGCATGGCTGAAGTATCCTTGGCATGATGATAGCGGGCATTGTCCGACAAGACTATGGATGGTCGTCATGGGTTTGGTTTGGTGCGCCTCCAAACTTGCCAGCATTTCTGTTTTGTTGTCTGGCATTGATCTCTCGCCTCCACAAGTGAACTGGAAGGTCCCTCAGGTCAAGCGCGCCCCTGAATGTTGAGCCGCTTGCGGCCTGAAATGTCGCCTTTCAAACGGCCGTCTTTTGGTCCCTTGGAAACCAGCCAGGGCGGTGGCGGCTCTGGTGTTCGGGGGTGACAGCGTCCGAAAAGACACCATCTCAATCTGCGCCACTCGTTTCATAAGGGCCTAATATTGGGCAATAAACGCTAGCCTGTTTGGCTTCATTCGGCCTGTGCAGGCAGCAATTGTGGGTTTCTATATCCGGAACCCCAGGCGGCGCATCAGCTTGGCGGCCTCCTGAGGGACTGTACTCTGTCGCACTCGGCCAGAAACATAGGCAACAGACATCATCTACGTTCCGTGCCGGATGTTCGGTGAAAGGGCTTCAAACCCGTTCTTGCTTCCACGATAAATGTCTCCTGTGCTGCTTGTAAGTCCCCTTCAAACCAAATAATGACAACATCCGCTCCGGGCAATAAGCAAACTGCCATTCGGTCAGACCGTTGGACCGATATCCAAAATCCGGCAAAACCGTTTCCGGCGTCTTCTCCCTGCGTCCAGAAAGGAACGCTCGCGCAACGTTTTCCAAACAAGGGGCAATCAATCTTTGGCGGGCGGGCGGCAAAGCCGCCTTCCATAGCGCTATGCGCTGCTCCGTCGGATAAGGGACTGGTTTTGTGTCCTTTGCTCATTACTGCTCAAAATAGAGACCGCTGCGCTCCTGTGGCCTGCGGCGAAAAGTGAAATTCGCAACGCAGGAAAATCATCTAAGGGCAATTCAGGCGTAGGAGTATAAACAAAAATCTGCCTACTTAGACGGAAACTTATGTCACTTAAGAGGGAAACTTAGCAAGTTCAGTTTGACCTAGAATTGTCAACTTTGCTGGGCAGGCCGCCACCGAAATGCCAACAACACAAGGCAAAATGTAAACATAAGTTGTCACTAATTACCTAGGGAAATCAAAAAATTGGGTTCGAAATGAGAGCGCAGTCATCACTCGATGTCAAATTAGTTTAGGCCCGATTGAATTCAAATATGAGGCGCCTTAACAGCATCGGCCTTCGTGGTCAGGGGGGAATGAGGTGAGCCCACAAGGACGCGCTCTGACCGGCCTCTATATAAGTTTTCAGCATTATGCCGCTTGGGAGTGCAGAGATTGGATAAGATGCGATCATTCAGTTTCGGAAGACGCCCTAATACGCGTCCACCGGATCAGTTCGCAGGGCAAATGATTAAAGACCTCAAGTTGGAGATTGGGTCCGACCGAAAAAGAGACCTGCGCGGAAGAGTTGGTCGGCGTCACATCGCGGGTTTTCCGGACATCCCGCGGCACTCCACCTAACTCTTAGCTTGGCCCAATCCCTGCAGGAGTTAGCACGCGTAAGAATCATCTTCGCCCCTATCACGCCTCTCGCGGCCGTTATGGCAGCTTCGAGCCCATATTTTCTAACTTTCCTGCTTTGCAGCGAATGTCGGCTTTCCCTTGGCAGTCAAAGAAATTTCGGCGATTTAGTACAAGCTGGGCGTCGCACCGGTTTGATCTTCGCAAGGCTTCTGCGTAAGAATGGCATCCAAGCGCAGAGGACCTCGGTGAGAGCCGGGTGGCTCTTCCCTGGCCGCTGATCCGCCAGATATATTTTTTTGATGGAACGCCTGAAATATTATTGCCGACTGTCCCTGCGCTGGACGTCTCGATGCATGGGTCGTGGGAATTTTATTGACACTTGTTACTGACTACCCGCCAACAATGGTTTGGCAAACATCCGTGGCGGAATGTTCTTGCGGGCATCGTCGTCGCACTGGCGCTGATCCCCGAGGCGATCGCCCTTTTCCATCATCGCAAGGTCGTCCGATCCCAAGGTTGGGCTTTTTATGCTCGTTCTCGAATTGCCGTTGCTGATCGCTTTCGCGGCGGCTCCGACGCCGGATGATCGTCCCCGCCGCCACA
>Ga0163217_1101825_pt1 | contig 15717 bp, 23 predicted proteins | sample SynspAceP_FD_185933 | JGI IMG/M metagenome (GOLD analysis project Ga0163217, IMG submission 185933) | Saline lake microbial communities from Ace Lake in Antarctica - Synechococcus sp. Ace-P (PacBio error correction) | ecosystem: Environmental > Aquatic > Non-marine Saline and Alkaline > Saline ...
AAAAAGAGAGAGAATAACCGCGACAGCACGCTTTTCCCCCCCCACCCCCGAAAACCGCAAAAAAAACTGGAAACCTGAAAAAAAAGAAAAAAGCCCCTTTTTTTTTTTCAAAAAAAAAACCCCCCGGGGCCCTTCCCCCCGAAAAAAAAGGAACCCCCTTCCCCCTATTGGCTGAGCGAGCGCGGGAAACGGATGCCCTTCTCCCTCAATCCAGGTTCCCCCCGGTGGGGGGGGTGATATCCGAACCCATTCCGAAAAAAGTGCAGGGGTTTTCCCCAACGTTCGCGCTTCGAACCAATGCCCCTACGCCCCGCTGGAACCGAAGCCCGGACGGGCCCCAAACCTGTTTTTTTTTTCCTGAATCAAGCGCGATTTGGCAAATGCATACGCATAATCTGAAGGCGTGATCCCACGCAATCCTTGTTCCGTTAACCTCACTCCGAAAGCCCAAAAAGCGATTTTCGCCTTGGGCGCCGCTCCGAAATGACTTTTGATGGGCAGAACGCCCGGCTTGGTGCCCAAGGACGATCTGGCGGGCGGGGCGCGGTGCGGCGTAATCTCGCACGTCACGAAAAACGCCAGTTACTTGTCGATTTCGCTGACTTCTCGTTTTGGGCGTCTTTCTCCCGTCGATCTCCTTTATTTCGTCGGAGGCTTCGGTGTGATGGGCTGGGGTCCGAAACTTCCAAAAGAATTCGAACAGGCGATTCCTGATCCGTTGAGCCGAGGCGGCCCTGGTAATCCTGCAGCAACATGAACCGCGAACCAACTCGCCGCGCGTTGATCGAGATTGCTTTGCACGAAAAAGGCGGTCGCCGCCCCGAAGCAAAAATGACGGCTTTGTGGAACGCGTCTCGGCTTTCAACCTTCGTCTCAAGACCGCCGAACGCAAGTTCACTCGGTGCGCAATTGGCTTTCCCTTCACGAAGTGAGTTGGTTCTGATGAGTGCCGGGTTTTTGGCAAAAAAAAAAAAAAGTAACTCGTCGCGATTGGTGAGCGGGCGCCGATCCGAAAAAGGTGCCCGGGGGCGAGCTAAATAGACCGAACACTTTCCCGAACCTGCTTAACAACAGCGAAACAATGCATGGCGTAGTGGAACGAGGCTACGAAGGCCATGCGCAACTCCGGAAATCACAGGGACCGTAGTCTCGTCCCATTCCATTCAACGCGTCTAATTTGTTTCGCTGTCGCTAACGCGAAAGCCGGGTCTTCGAAAACGCTATCGACTTTGTTTCGCGAGCCTTTCGTTGCGATTCATCACGTCGGTCCTTTTTTCCTCTGTGCGTTGCCGAAACATTTCCGTCCCCGTGTATCCCCCATTCCAGCCAATCGTTGCCCAATCATAGGAGTCGTCGTGTATTGGTTTTCGACCGAACTCAATTTGTCGATGACGGTCTTGTCGAAGCGATTTGCCAAAGTCGCCCCGGGTCGTAGGCGACCGTCATGTCGATTTGGGTAGCCGGTCGTCGTTGATGTCACCAATGCAAGGTCGAGTTTGCCAAACGTCTAGCCCGTTCGTTGCGGTGCAACGTGGTCGAATCAATCGCCGCAGGCGCGGGCGAAATGAACTCCCGCACCCTCCACTCGCTGGCACGAATCAATGCAAACTCGAAATTGGTATCGGCCACTGGAGAATTTTGGCCAGCCCACAGGTTCACTAGCACCCGAGTCCCAACGCACCATTTTTGTCCAGCGGCTTCACTAACAATCCCATTTCCCGCCGATATCCTCGGACTGCTTTAGCATTTGCAAATCAATGCAGGCCTGGTCATGACCAGGATCGGAATGCAATGGATCGCCGAACATTCAGCGCTCGCAACCTTTCCGTACAAATTCCAGTCCGAGAGAATTCGGCCATTTCGATGTCGGTCCCGACAAAATCGGGTGGCAACGCTGATTGCTTCCCAAGCTTCCGCGCCATCAGCAGCCGAAATGAGACCTCGAAGCCATTCGCGGACTACCACGATCGCAGCATTTTCACGCGAGCTGCGGGACGTCGTCCAACAATCAAAGCATCGTCTTGCTTCTGGTTAATCAGACATATTGTCTCGTTTCGGTTTCACGCCCCTCGCAAGCCACGGCGACCCATATCGCTCGACCTTCAGGTTGCACCCGTTGCGGATGTTCGTAACGTCTCTTGACGGTGGCGTCGCAAATATCCGTGCCCATCGAAGTCGGAAACCGCATGACGATCTGCCTTTCCCGCGACCGATCATCAAGGCGAGATGCCACCGCAGGATGCACCCCAGAGAAAGGTCAGAAGATCACCCGTCGGATGAACCTATATTTGTCGAAATGGAAAACCGTGATGGACCTTCAAATACAGGATCGCGTGGCGATTATCACTGGCGCCTCCCTCTGGGATTCGGTTTTGGAAACTGCCAAGCTGGTCTCCCCGCGAAGGGGCCAGGTTGCTACTGACCGAAATGTGGCCCAGACACAGATTGGTCAGACGTGCAGAGCCAACTGAGTGATTATGAAATCGATCGAGGCTGACCTGACGGAGCAAATCTCCCGAAAATGCGCGCGATCACGTCGTTCGAAAAGCAGTCACTTTCTTGGGCGGTTGCCGACATTTTGGTCCACACCGCTGGCATTCATCGCGAGAAGGGCATCCCTTGAGGTGTCCGATGATGCCTGGTCCGCGAAGAAGCCACGCAGGATGAAATTCGAAAAACTCCACCGTGCAAAAGAGTGCGCAGCGGAGGCTAGTTTTCGCTATCGAAACGAATTTGCGAATCAAGCCGAAGACGCGTGCATTGGTGGCATTTGGGTGGCATTTTGGTGGCATTGGTGGCTGCGTGAAGGCAATGGAGCATTCGCTCGCCGATCAAGGCGAAACGCGATTGATTGTGCCGACGCACGTGCTGGCAATCCGACGACGACCCGGTGATCCCCATGCAGGCCCATCGAGAACCGACGTGGTCGGTCTTGATTCCGCGACGCAAAATCTCAACGCGAAGTCAAATGGAATCGGTCACTGATGCCGCTGAAGAATGAACGCCCCTCCGTTGCCGACCGGGATCGAGGGAACTTTTGAGCGTTGGTATTGCATTTGCTTTTCAAGTGGTTGTCGGTACAACCGAACCGAAATTCATTGAGTACCCGACAACCAGGAGACAGCTATGCTTCGCGCAAGGCGGAATTGACCGGACCCTTTGCCGCCATACGATCGTCCCAATCGTGATCGTTTTGCTGGCGCGCTCGTTTTTAGCCCCGCTGAAGGGGCTGTTCATCAGTCGGACATCGGTCAGTGTGCTGCTGCTCGTTTACGCTGGTTGTTTTATTTGGGTCTTTCTCGCAATGGAATATTTTCACCGATCGTTGCTTTTCTTCCAGCGCGCGTACGTCTGTTCTCTTTGCCCCACCATCTGCATCCGCTACTTCCTTCAATCGAGCCTATCTCAGCGCGCCGACCTCCAATGAGAGGGAGACTGTAGTGTTTGTGGGGGTCCACAGCGGAGCAGGACTCTTTTATTTGAGGGGCCCAGGTTGGCCGTCGAGCGGGAATATAGCTGTCTGCCCCAACTGCAAGCCGGCGTACAGCAATTGGCCAATACGCTGAGTCAGTACGAAATGGGCCAATCAATGTGCCCGAAAATCGATGGATTGGTTCGAAGGGTAACTCAGCGTCGAAAAAAGCCTCTTGCTGTTTTGCCCGTCGCTATTGCAGCGGGAGGTGGCAGTGCGTGCAACTTGGGGCATGAAACCCCCGGCGGATTGGTATTCTGTATCTCGCGTCGAGTTTGTAGGAGGTGACGCATTACAACCCGGAAAATCTGTACGCGGATGGGTTTAGAGCTCACAGCTATCATCCGAGAGGACCGTACGTTCACGCAACCAGATAGAAGCTAGGCTCGATTTACCCATCACAATAGTCGCCGAGCCTTGGGCCCGCTGTCTTGGGGCGTTTCTTTTCGATTGCGCGTATCGCTCCACCGGCTCGGCGAGAGATGATCGCACCGCGAGCACGTTGAGGTTTGTGGTTAGTTTTAAGGCGACCGTTACCGGAGTCCACGGCACGGTCGACACTGGAACTGCTCGGAGCTCGCGCACGCAGCACATACAGGCGCCTACATGTGCGCGGTGAGGCAACGTCTGACACAAGTCATACTTCGCAAAATACGTGTTGGCTCCACTAATCTCGCCGCCGCGGAGATATCTCCACCCGTTGCCGTTGGAAAGACCGGACGCTCGCAGCCTATATCCGCTTTATCGTGGCTACTTGAAGCGTCCCATCGGCCGCGCACACAGCCCAGAGAGCGCGCCTCGTTCGATAAATGTGCCTAGACTGAATCTTTGGTTTTGCAAAGGAAATCTTTCTGGAGCACCAGTCTCTGACGTAATGCACTCTATTCTTACCGATGATTCAGTCCGACACGACCACTGAGAGTCTCGAACGTCTTGTGCCAACGCATCCACTGGAAGGTCGGACCGGAAGCTCGCAGACACTAGTGGTCCCTGCGAACGCGTGCATAACACTTCCGTGATTGTGAGGGGCGTGGTCCACTCGCTTCGCGCGCTGAATTCATGTGAGTGCATCGAGTGGCGAGCACCGCGACGTGTTCATATCTCGATAGCGACTTGGTGTTCCGCTCCGTGGCAACGTTGCGTGCTAGAGGACATTGGCAACAGCATGTCGGCACTCGTCAGATGATAGAATCGGACAGGCAAGTTGACACGAGTCACACTCCGGCGTAGGCGACAACGAGAGCAAATCAACTCCGCTCAAGATAGTGGATCGCTCTCGCACTCGACATTTTTCCGATGGCGACGTCTTCGAGAGATTTCTCGCTATGAGCCCCGGCCACATTCTTCGGATTGATTGAGCGGAGTCGATTCCGTTTGGTCGGCCATGCACTTGAAACAAGCTCGCCGCTTTTTTTAAGATCGCGAGGCAAAGTCGATGTGAAGGTAAGCCCCTTCCGGCATCGCTGAAACGTTGTGCCTGTCGCACCGCCGGCGAAACGCCTTGGATTTTGAACGCCCGGCGGACTTCGTCGCTCGAGAATCTCTGGACGGTGTTGCTGAGGTTTTGCCACCAACTGATCGATAATGGAGCGTTAGACATCGGATCGATGCGGGCAGAGATTGATTGTGTCATTGCAACCACGAACCGTGCAGGCCAATGGTGTCACTCGTGGCTTGATCGCCGACCGCTGCCAGCATCGGACGAACGACCAGCGACACCAACCACGCCCACTGCACCAGCCCGGACACGAAATCATACCACACAGCGACATCACTCACGTCTTCGCAACTCCGATAGTCCAGGATGCCCGAACTGCTATTTTCAGGGCTCAAGGTTCTACTCCCGCCGAACTCGTGGAGTTCAGAGGGACCGCGCCTGCAACGCCGCGACCACTCCCGTGGGCACCCAACGAGGATTCCGGCAAAAACTTAACAAGCGTCTTCCACCATTTGGCCCGATGACTCGTTGGGTGGTTGTCGATGGGATTCGTCGCAGTCCCGTCCTCCGAGGACAGAGTCCCGAGGTTCTCGGTGTGTTGGTTGCCTTTTATCATGGGGCCACAATTTAATCCACGCTATATGGTATTTCGAGCAAGCCTGTGTGTGCCGCTCGAGATGTCTCGGCCTGTTTCTGTCCGTACGCTCCGGATACTGACAGATAACGCGAAGGTAAGCACATCGACTCCAATCCTGCATGACCGCGAGAGGCCAAGAATCATTCCACCAAATTCCTCGTTAATCCGTTAAATGTTTAGTCACGTAGCTGCATGCACTGGTGGCAAAGGCGAGACAAAGGTAGGGCAACCCTTCACACCTTAGTTCTCCTATGCTCGCGGGCGGGCGTACGGAACAGCCAAGTTCAGCAAGCATAGCGGTCGACCAAGCTCACGCAGGCCGGTCGGACAACACCAATCGATGCACTGCAATCGAGCGGTGAAGGGTTCGATACACGAACAATGGCGTCTCCGCTGGGCGCGTACAGATTTGCTGACGGGTGCCCCACTTCCGTCGCAATACTCCGTTCAAGCGTGAAGAAAGACGTCCTGCGCCTCCGGTGTTCTTTGTCAAGGGTCAGATCGGTCGAGGCCGCTAAGACACGCGACATGAACCAAATAGATGCCCTCGTGCCGATCGATGACCTTGCTGGATGAGGCACCGGGCATTAGCCGAGAGTATGTGTGTTTTCGCTCGCTGACCGTCTTCCGCGGCATGTGTCTGCTATCCGTGAAGCGATCTTTGGGTAACTCTTCCTCGACAAGTGCCTTTAGATTTGCGTATTGCAACACCTCGCTTCTGTCACGCAAATGCGATGCCGGACGCCCGGGCAATCACGCACGAGACCCGGTCTCGTTCAAGTTCGCTTGGCTTGCTTTTGTTTCGTAAGTCGGGAAGTCAGTGTAGCCTTCTTCGTCATACGAAAGTACCAAACGGGAAACCGTCCCTGCGCTGCGGGAATCGAGTTTGAATATCCGCAGTCGGGTACTCACACAGAAAAAATACGCTCGACGCAGGTTCCGGGATTGCTGATGAAGGGACGTCCAAACGCCAACCATCGCTCGGCTAAACCTTCCGCGATGGCCCGTGTCTGCTTGATCCCGATCGTAGCCACGCAGTGGCCATGATGCGAATCCGGAGTAGACGCTGCGATGGGGCGGGATCAGCGAGTGATGGGCGTCCTATTCCGCAGTGAGCTTGTGTGACAAACCCGAGACGATTAGAGGCGCCAATGGGGGCCAAGAATATATTAGAACTTCGAGCACACAACCAGAGTTCGAGTCTGTGAAATTGTTGAAGTTGCTGAGCAAGCGTAAACAAGGAACGTTTCTGGCGGAAGTCGGGGTGGAGCCCAATGTCCGTTGGAAATTCAACCGTTGGGAGAGATTTCGCAAGACCTGGAATCGCCGACTCGCGGTGCACTCCAAAGAAGTATTGGCATACACCAACGACAGACCAATTTCCGCCGCATACAACCCTGAAAGCGGCTCTTGCGATGCGGGGCGGACCATATTGGTCTCTGTTCATCGCTGAGTTTCAGTCATTCAGGTTCGCGAGCAGGAATTCTTTTCCAATCACAAGTAACCATTTCCGGCGTGGACTTCGACCGATCCGTCAAAACCGCCGGCTTTCGCACGCGCGGCGGCCGAGCGATAGTCCTTCGATCAAACGCAGGGACATCTCGGAGGACGTCTCGATTTAGCGGTCGCGGAACTTTTCAGTGATCCTTTCTCTTCAACCCGATGGAACAATCGCGGGCCGCCGTTGCTCTTGATCGCCGAAGCGCTGACGGGCAATTCGCCATTATGAAAATCGCTATGAGAGGTCCCGGCCGGGTATGCCACAGTTTGTAAAAAGATTGGGGCGTGTCGTGTTCATGCCACAGCCTCACGATCCGGGTTTCCAAGCCTCCCCTTGCTCATACCGTCCAAATGCCGCTTCTCGTCGTTGAATCTCCAACCGACGGCTCGGGTGAGATGAACGTGCCTTCGCTCGATGGCACGCGGTGAGGGCAAGCGACAAGCACCCCCCGCAACTCCAACCGGACACTGTTAGACTTCAGTCAAGCAGCGGTCCGGCATTAGCTTTTCGATGCCACCTGACTTTTCGATTTCATTCTTTGACTCTTGACTGCCTGCTTTCCCGTCGTGATTTGACGGCCAACCAAGATGAACGCGGGTCTTTGTGCATCTTTGGCACCGGACGTTTCCCCTAAACGGTTGACTTTCGCCATACACTTTTTGCTCAGACTGCTTGTCGATATGTATATACAGAGCGGGCCACTCTCAAGCTCTACATCTCGATCACTGGGCCAAATCAATGTTGATTAACTGGTATGCGCGTGATCGTTTTCTCTTTCATGTCAATATTCCACATCGGGGACGCTTGATCTCGATTCTTCGGTTGAGACGGTGCGGAGCGGGAGTACCACTACCATCCAAATCGAGTACAGGACATGAGCCTGGAGCCCTGCCATCCTTCCGAGCATCGACCGTGGGCACCTTTCCGAGTTCGTGGGCCTCCGGGTTGAGTTTGTTTGATATCACAGCCGGACTTCCCAGCGCAAGTGAGAAACTGCGACCGGTAAGCGTGAACACGTGTCAAGGAGTGGGTAAATTTTTTTAATCTTGTTGTGTTTACTCTTGGTGTGTGTGTGGGCGAAGCGAGACGGCGGGCCCGCTCCTTGTGTGACGGAGAGCCGGTGGTTGGTTTTTTAACCGCCCGCGGGCGCGGTGAGTGACGGCACATCGTTGTGGTGCGCAACGCACACACGGGTGCGTGTGCGCTCGCAGTTGGGCGAAGCAAACCATCGGTCACACGAACGAGAGGGAGGCGTGTGTGAGATTTATCCCCACTGGCTTCGAGCTAATGGTCCACCCGTTGGCGCGTAGCTGATCTTGTGTTAACAGAATATGGAAGCCGGCGGTATCGCAGTGCTCGGGTCCGCAGAAATTGTTTCACGCTGAGGTGTTGCGCGTGGTTCAAAGCGCGCGAAGAACGACCGATCGACGCGCGCGAGGAGAACGCGCTCTGATCGCGAGCTCAAAGACCACAACATCAGTCGACCGGGCCGAGCCGAGAGTGACATATGCCAGGTTCCAAGTAGCTGCCGTAAGGCAACCAAGGATGCAATGTTTTCCCGCTCGCTGCAGCGGCTTACTTGGGAACAAGAGCTCGGGCCGATTTGGGAAAATCACCTGGTTGCCTACGGCAAGCTACTTGGAACTAACACTGGCTGGTCGGCGGTCGCAGTGATGTTGTTTCTTTGGGCGGATTCAGAATTCTCTCCCCGTTGCGATCGCTTTCTGCCGTTGAAAAAGCGCAACCACTCAGCGTGAACAAATTGCGACTCGAGCAATTTCGGTCCCGCCGGTTCAGTCCGAACGAAGCACCTCGCCAAACGGTGATTAGCGAAGCCGAGTGGAATCAAAATTCTCGTTCTTGCATGGTTTGCTCGCCAACTGCGAGGGCGCATAAACACCGGCCCACCGTTCTTATGGCACACCGATTGCCGTCCACTCATACCGCACGGCCGGTTAAAAAACCACGCACCGGCTTCGGAGCGGCCCGCCGTCCCTCGCTTCCCGCAAAAAAAGAAGAAACCAACGATAAAAAACATCCTTGACCGTCGCTTACCGTCGCATTTTCTTTTCGCCGTGGTCGGCTGTGATATCAAACAAACTCAAGAGGGCGAAACTGCCCACCGTACGATTGTCGATGGCGGCCATGCAGCTTACGAATGTGATGGGTCTGGACGTCGACGGTCTCAACCGAAGAATCGAAGATCAGCGTCCCCGATGTGGATATTGACATGAAAAGAGAAACGATCACTGATACCCAGGTAATCAAACATTGATTTGCCCAGTTGACGACTTGGGGCCCGCCTGTAACTTCGACAGCAGTCTGAAGCAAAGGGGACGCAAGTCACCGTTTAGGGCGTACCGGTAAAGATCAAAGACCGCGTCAATCTTGTTGGCCCGTCAATCACCGAAGGGCAGCAAAAAGATGGAAATCGAACGTCAGGTGGCAAATCGAGAAAGCTAATGCCGACCGCTGCACGAGCAACCATTCTCGTTGGAGTGCGGGCTATATCCGCTCTCACCTGACCATCGAGCGAAAAGCACGTCATCTCACCCGAAGCCGTCGGTTGGAAATCACCGCACCGGCATTTGACGGAATGAGCAAGGGGAAGGCTTGGAAACCGATCGTTGAGCGCTTGTGCATGAAACACGACACGCCAATCTTTTACAAACTGTGGCATACCGCCGAACCTCTCATAGCGATTTCATAATGGCGAATTGCCCGTCCGCGCCTTCGGCGATCAAGAGCAACGGGCGGCCCGCGATTGTTTCCATCGGGTGAAGAGAAAGATCAAACGAGTTCCGCGAACCGCTCGAGACGTCCCGAGATGTCCCCGCTGATCGAAGACTATCGCTCGCCGCCGCGCGTTGCGAAAAGCCAGCAGCCGTCTTTGACGGCGTCGAAGTCCACGCCGGAAATGGTTTACTTGATTGATGAATTACCCTGCAATTCGAAGACGAAACCGCGTGAAGACCAAAATAATTGGTGGTCGCATTGAAAAACCGCTTTCGGTTGATTGGCGAGTCGTCGATGTCTGCCAAACCGTCCCTTTGATGCACCGCGAGTGGCGTGCGAAAATCGTCTCCCGAACGTGAATTCAACGACATGGGCTCACCCGACTTCCCGCGAAACGTTCCTGGTACTTTGCCACAATCAAACTCACCGACCTTTGGCTTGCTGGATATCTGGGATGGCCTCTGTTCGTTTTCAACAAGCTAGGGACCCATCACGCTGTCCGACATTCGCAGCGTCTACTTCCGGAACGCATCATGGCCAACTGCGGCTACGAGTCGGATCCAAAGCCCCAAAAAAAAGGGAAAAAAAACACGGCCACTCGCGGCCAGGTTTAGGCCGAGAATGGTGCGTTGGACGTCCCTTCATCCAGCAATCCCGACCTGGTTCGAGCGTTTTGTGAACGACTGGGATTTCAATCGATCCCAACCGCAGACGTTGGTACTCGTATGACGAAAGAAGGCTAACCGACTTCCCAACTACAAACAAAGCAAGCCAAGGAACTGGAACGAGACCGCTCGTGCGTGATGGCCCGGCGTCCGGCATCGCATTTGCGTGACAACGAGTGTGAACGCAAAATCAAGGCACTTGTCAGGAAAGATACCCAAGATCTCCACGACAGACACACCCGGGAAACTTCAGCGAGAAAAAACACTCGTATACCCGGGCGTTCAATCCAGCAGGTCATCGTCGCAATCGAGGCATCTATTGGTTCATTCCGTCAACGGCCTCACGATCTTGATTCACAAAAGACACCACGACGCAGGACGTCTTCTTCACGCTGAACAGAGTCTCGCCGAAGTGGGCACCGAGCATTTGTCGCGGCGTGAATGAACCCTTCACCGCGGATGCAGTGCATCGATTGGTTGTCCCGACGCCGGTGAAGCTGTCCGACCGATGGCTTTGGACAATGGGTTTCCGTACGCCCGCAGGATGAGAACGTGAGGGCCTATTTCGTCAAGTCCATGCAGCGGTGATCGACTTCGGATAACGAGAAATTTGAATGATTTGTTCGTCCGCAATGGAGCGATTCTTACCTCGGATTGTCAGTTGCGTAACGACAGCGAACTAGGCCGAGAACGAGCGGAAAAAGCTGCTCGAAACCAAGTCCGATAAATGATGGCAACACCCTCGCGTCCGAGGAACTGGACGAATCTCGACAACACCCAAGAAGTCATCGGCCAATGTGAGACGCTCGTTAAGTTTTGCCGGAATCCTCGTTGGTGCCACGGAGTGGTCCGCGGCGTGCAGGCGGCCTTGAATCCAATTTCGTGGAGTCCAAACCTAGACCTGAATACAGTCGGCATCCTGGAAACACGGTTTTTGGAAAGCGAGTGAAGTCGCTGGGATGATTCTCGGCTGGAGTTTCGGTTGGTGTCGCTGGTCCGTTCGTCGGTGCTGGCAGCGGTCGGCGATCAAGTCCACCGAGGACCCATGGCCTGCACGGTTCGGTCTTGACCAATCCGCCGATCGATCCCGATTCTCGTAACGATCAGTGTGGCAAAACCTCAGCAACAACCGTCCCAGAGATTCTCGAGCGACAGTCGCCGGGCGTCAAATCCAAGCGTTCGCCGGCGTGCCGACAGGCAACAACGTTCAGCGATGCCGAAGGCTTACTTTCACATCACTTGCCCTCGCGATCTTAAAAAAAGCGGCGAATGCTGTTTCAAGTGCATGGCCGACCGAACGATCCAATCTCCGAAGCTGTGGCACGATCGAAACGCTGCACGGAATGCCGATCAGCGTCCACTACCATTGGCGAGTTTGATTGTCTCGTTGCGCCTAGCCGATCTACGTGTCAACTTGCCTGGTTTCCATCGCCGAGCCGAATCGTGGTGTACAGCAGTTGCACCCAACACCAATGCCACCACCACCAGGGTGCTGCCATCATGATCCAATGAATGCCGACAGAACGCCCCATCAAAAGTTGAGCGGAGATGGTTCAGGATGGGTGGAACGTGACGCTCCGTGTCGCTGAAATATCGTGTGATTCAAGGTAACTTTCAATTCCTTGCAAACCCAGATTCAGTCCTAGCCACATTAGAGGGCCGGTTTGGGGATACGTTCAGAGCCAAAAGCGATTTGGGGTACCGCCGCGAGGATGGGCCCACGTTTGGGAATGAAAGGTTCAGCAAGCGGCGACCACGCCCCATTGGATCGGTACGGCACGCCTAAATTCCACAAAACCAATCGCAACGTCATCACACCGACGATCGCCATCGAAAGAAACGCCCCAAGGATCCAGCGGCCAAGGCCCGCAATTGAGGATGCGAGTAGCTTCATCGGCTGCGTTGACGACGGTCCTTCGGAAATAGCTTGACCAACCATCGGACAGAATCCGGGTTTGTAGGCGGCATACAAACCGACAAACAGAAATCACCAATCCGCGGTCATGCCCAAGTTGCCCCTGCCAATCCCGCTGAATAGCGACGGCAAGACGAGGGCTTTTTACGCTGAACGCTTGCAATCCACGATTCGGGCACCAATTGATTGGCCCATTCGTACTGACTCACGCGATTGCCCAATTGCTGTACGCCGGCCTTGCAGTTTGGCAGACAACTCATCCGCTCGACGGCCAACCCTGGGCCCCTAAAATAAAAAGAGTCCTGGCGCTGCCCCCACAAACCATCAGCCCGGTGACGCTGAGAAGCTGACTAGGAGGACAAGGGAGAAAGACGGCGACAGCGGGAAAATTCCATTGAGAAGACTCCAAATAACAATCCAGCGTAAACTGAGCAGGCAAGCACCACTGACCGATTTCGTGACAGTCCAGCGTGGCTAAACGAGCGCTTCCCAGCAAAACAATCACGATGGACGATCGTATGGCGCAAAGGGTCCGGTCAATTCCGCCTTGCGACACTAGCCTGTCCTCCTGGTTTCGGGTACTCAATGAAATTCGGTTTTCGGTGTACCGACAACACTGAAAAGCAAAATGCAATACCAACCGCTCAAACGTCCTCATCCGTTCCGGCAACGAGGCGTTCAATTCTCCATGCGGCATCAAGTGACCGAATTCCATTGACTCGCGTGGATTTTGGCGTCGGAATCAGCCGCCACGTCGTTCTCGATGGCCTGCATGGGGATCACGGGTCCGTCGTCGATGCCAGCAAAGACGTGCGTCGGCAATCATTTCGCTTGATCGGCGACGAAATGCTCATTGCTTCACGCAGCCACCAATGCCACCAATGCCACCAATGCCACCAAATGCCACGCGTCCTTCGCTTGACAATCGGCAAATTCGTTTCGATAGCGAACTGCCTCCGCTGCGCAACCTCGTTCTTGCACGGTGGATGTTCCGATCATCTGCGTGGCCTCTTCGCGTACCAAGCATCATCGGACACCCTCCAAGTGGAGTCCCTTTTTCTGCCGGATGAGCCAGCGTGTGGACCAAGAAGTCGCAACCTAGCCCAAGAAAGGACTGCTTTTCGAACGAACCTGATCGCATTCGGATTGCTCGTCAAGTCAGCCTCGATCGATCATAATCAACTTCAGTGGCTCTGCACGTCTGACCAATCGGTCTGGCAACATCGGGTCAGTAGCAAACACTGCCCTTCGGCGGCAGACAGCTTGCAGTTTCCAAACCATCCCAGAGGGAGGCGCCAATGATAATCGCCACCGTCCCTGTTATTGAAAGTACATCACGGTTTTCCATTTCGACAAAATATAGGTTTCATCCGACGTGAATTCTTTGACCTCTCTGGGGTGCACTCCTGCGGTGGCAATCATCGCCTTGATGATCGGTCGCGAAAGCAGATCGTCATGGGTTTCCGACTTCGATGGGCACGATATTGCGGACGCCACGCAAGAGACGTTTACGAACATCGCAACGGTGCAACCTGAAAAGGTCGAGCGATATGGGTCCGCCGTGGTTGCGAGGGACTGTGAACCGGAACGAGACAATATGTCTTGATTACCAGAAAGCCAGACGAATGCTTGATTGTTGACGACTCCGCACTCGCGTGGGAAATGCGCGACGTGCTATCCCGATGGCTTCGAAGGTCTCATCGGCTGCCGATGGCGCGAAGCTTGGAAGCAATCCACAGCGTGCCACCCGATTTTTGTCGTGAAACCGACATCGAATCCGAATCTACGGGACTGGAATTGATACGGAAAGTGCGAGCCGCTGAATGTTCGGCGAACCATTGCAATTCCAGATCCTGGTCCAATGACCAGCCCGCATGAATTGCCAATTCACTAAAACAGTCCATGGAGATCGGCGAAATGGATGTTAGTGAAGCGCTGGCAAAATGTGGGTGACTCGTGCTAGTGAACCTGTGGGCTGCAAATTCCTCCAGTGCCCGATACCAATTTCGAAGTTTGAATGATCGTGCCATGCCGAGTCGGAGGGTGCGGGCGCATTTCGCCCCGCGCTGCGGCGATTGTTCGACCACTTGCAACCAACGAACGAGGCTGACGTTGCCAACTCGACCTTCATGGTGACATCAACGACGACGGTCCCAAATCGACCTGACGGTCGCCTACGCCGGCGACTGCAAAATCGCTCGAAACGCCCCGTCATCGACAAATTGATTCGCGAAAACCAAATACAACCGACACCCTATGATTGGGCCAACGATTGGCTGAATGGGGATACACGGACGGAAATTTTCGGCAACCGCACAGAGAAAAGACCGAAACGATGAATCGCAAACGAAGCTCGCGAAAACAAAGTCGAATAGCGTTTCCGAAGACCGGCTTCCGGTTGCGACAGCGAACAATAAGACGCGTGATGGAAGGACAACTACGATCCCGTGATTCGGAGTGCGATGGCCCGTAGCCTCGTCCACTACCCAGTCATTGTTTCGCTGTTGTTAGCAGGTTCGGAAAGTGTTTCGGTCCTATTAAGCTCGCCGCCCGGGGCCACCTTCGATCGCTCCCCGCCCACCATCGGCGCGAGTACTGCCGCACTCAATCAGAAACAACGCACTTCGTGAGGGAAGCCAATCGACCGAGTGAACGCGTTAGGGCGTCTTGAGAACGAAGTGAAAGCCGAGACGGTCCACCAGCCGTCAATTTTGCTTCGGGGCGGGCGACGCCTTTTTCGTGCAAAGCAATCTCGATCAACGCCGGCGCAGTGGCGCGGTCATGTGCTGCAGGATCACCCAGGGCCGCCTCGCCAACGGATCAGGTATCGCCTGTTCGAATCGAAGTTCGAACCAGCCCATCACACCGAAGCCTCCGACGAAATAGAGAATCGCGGAGGAAGAACCCAAAGAGAAAGTCAGCGAAATCGACACTAGACTGCGTTTTCGTGACGGCGAGATACGCCGCAACGCGCCGCCGCCAGTCGTCCTGGCACAAAGCCTCGGGCGTTGCCCATCAAAGGTTAACGAGCGGCGCCCCAAGGATCGCTTTGGCTTCCGGAGTGGTGACGAACAAGGATGCTGGGGATCAGCCTTCAGATATGCCGAGTATGCATGGCCACGCAGCTGATCAGAGAACAGTGGCCGTCCGGCGTCGCCAGGCGTAGGCATTGTCAGCCGAAACGAACCCCTGCACTTTTTTCAATGGGTCGATATCACACCGACCCTGATTGAGGGAGAGCATCGTCCGCGCTCGCTCAGCATAGCGGAGGTCTCGGGAGCCGGGTGAGCTCTTCAGTTTGCGTCGTGAAGCGTGCTTGGTCCGCTGTTTTATCTCCTCTGCTTGAAAGGGCG
>Ga0163217_1095407_pt1 | contig 15712 bp, 12 predicted proteins | sample SynspAceP_FD_185933 | JGI IMG/M metagenome (GOLD analysis project Ga0163217, IMG submission 185933) | Saline lake microbial communities from Ace Lake in Antarctica - Synechococcus sp. Ace-P (PacBio error correction) | ecosystem: Environmental > Aquatic > Non-marine Saline and Alkaline > Saline ...
CAGGAAAAGAGAGGGGATTTTATGGCCTTTTGTCCCAGAAAAGAAAACCGGCCCCCCAAAACCCAATCTTACCTGGCAAAAAATCAAAATCCGAATCCATTCAAAACGAAAAAACGTCCCGTTGCCATAAACCGTAAATGATTTCAACTTGCCATTTTTTCGCCCGCTTTCACTTGAGTAAACTCCTGGTTTTCGGCTTCAAGTGAGCCAGAAGATAAAGCCCCGTTTGCCGCCCATCCACAAATTTCATGAGAGATTGGCGAAGCGGATTGAAATCAAATAAAAGGCCACGTGCGCCTTTAGAATCCAAATTGGTGATGCTCATGCAAAAGGTTCACGGCACCCCAATACTGGGTTGCCCCCAATCTTTAAGAGGCGTACGCTTGGGAAGTAAGAAAGAAATCGGCGTTCTAGACCTTAAAAAAAAAAAAAAAAAAAAAACCCCCCCCTTTTGGGGGGGGGGGGGTTTTTTTTCATTCGGGGAAGAAAGCAGGAATGAAATGATGCCTTGAACGATGTAGATAACATTTAGGCCGGTGATTGGGAACTGCCTTTTTGGGCTATCACGGGAAAATCTGTGGACGCACCGCGGCCGGGCACCCCGCCATCAAACAACGCATCATTACGAGCCAACAACCAACCAAACTCTTTTCGATAGCCAACCGACAACTCGAGGGTCGTCAAATTTAATCTCGTTTTGGTTACCCATTTTGTCATAAAACCGATGCAGGTTGTGTGGCGAACAATAAACTTCTACCCAATCTGTTTGCAGGCCAGCCTGTTGCGGCAACCCGAACCCAACCAATACACCAAGGGCGTGCCCGCCATCTGCGACGATCTCTTCCCGTTAGCGCTTTCAGATCTTCCATGGTTTTCTGGTACGTCGTTAACCCTGCATCTTCGAAGTTTGGTCAGGCGAATACCCAAACCAAGGAACTTCAAATCAGCACGGTAAAAATAACAACCGTAAAATTCTTTTGCGCCTTTTTGGTCTTTAAAGGTCGCTAAGATCACCCAAGATTGGCCCGCTGCGTTAGTCCTTTTACAAACGTCATTTTTTTTACGGTGTCGCCTTAAGCGGTGTGAGAAAACCTTTTGCGGCCAAATCAGCGCTAAGCCGCGCTGAGGAAAAACCGAAATGTTCGGCGCGCCTGCCCCGCTTGCCTATCAATCACGACTGCTGCTCGAAAAGAATCCTGAAACCAGCCGTATTTCACTTTAGCACCCGTTTGCTTTTTTTCAAAGTAAGCAGTAACGGCCCCCCGGGCCCCTCCCTTTTTTTTTTCAAAATTGTTTTTTTCGTCGCAGTCCAAGGACCCAAACACAGAAATTGTTTCACCAGAAAGGTCGACCAGATTTTAACGCTTCATAAACTGTCGCCAGCTAAAGCGAGAATCCTCACCTGGTTTAAATTAAAGGGTCTGGCCTGCATGCACAGCATTTAACGGAAAGTGTCAGGGCTACTGCCGCGGACAATAGAGATTTTTTCAATCATTGCTCCTTACAGGCTCGCTCGGGAAATCCCTAATGACGCCTTTGGTTTTTAATATCATAGGACGAAACCAAGGTAAAACATGTCTTCTATAAGGATTAAGAAAGGAATTTGATTTATTACAATCAAACACAGAGCTTGCAAGCGGCCTAACCCTCCTTTAATATCGACTTAATTGTTTTTAAATTTAGTAGATTATGACGGAAAGTGGCGAATCTCGTTTTTACGGGTCTGTTTTTGTAACAAAAAACCAGCAAAGAAGAGATTTATTATGAATTCGCAAGTTAAGTAATAAAAAAAATCGTCAAAAACTCATTTTTTTTACTTTTTTTTTTTACCACAATTAAAAAAGAGATTTACAGGCCATAAAAAAAGCGTGGACTGGCCACGCTTTGTCGTTCGAATTAACACAACTAATGGATTTCTTAACCCGTTTTACTAAAACGCCTTCATATTTTTTGAAATGCTGTATTTTTATTAAAAAAGATCTAGCTGAGGCCTGAGCCTGCTTCTAAAGACGGCAATGATGGATAGGCGCCTAATTTCCGTTACTGAATCCGCACCACAAGCGGCGGCAAAAACGAATATATCCCGAGTTGCTGCTGAGAAAAGAATACCGCCCAAAGAGGCACGGTCTCCGCCTTTTTTCTGCAACTGGATTAAAGCAGCCGCCAACGAATGCATCGCCCGCAGCGGGGTATCTTTTTTTACTTCCTACTTTAAGTGCGTAAACCACTCAAAACAGACTCCGTGTTCAGCGTGATAAAATCGAATAGCGTTACGCCGTCCGTCAACACAAACAAGGTCCACGCCAGCCGCAAGGGTCTGTTCAATCACAAGAATGGGTCTTCTGCCAATACGACAAGCTCCTTCCAACTGGCTTTTACACACACCGCTTGCATCCAATCGAATCCACTCGTTGAATATGACTGCTCATTCCGGGCCAAAGGGTTCAATGCGTAAATTCACATCGAACGCAATCCATTCGCCGCACGCGCCATGCTGACACGCGGCCAACGGGTCGCCTTGTAAATATCAGCGTCCGTCAAGGTATTAGAACACGTATGAAAAAACGCCTTTACTTGTCTGCGAACCAAGCCGCATCAAAATCTGCTTCTTTAAAACAAATATCAGCCGATGGACTACGGTAAAATTCAAAAACTACGTTCGCCGGTATAAGTCTAAACTGACGAAGCCAAAGGCGGTTTTTGGCCTTCTTTTGTCATCAGCCATGTTACTGGTATTCACGCCGTACTCAATCAAGCGAGTTTTCAGAAATGACCAAACGCGTCGTCGCCCAACTTGACCCACAAAGTGACTATTGCCACCCCAACGAGCCACCCGCAACAGCAACATTTCGCCGGCGCGCCACCGGAAACTTAGTAAGGGTTCAAAGCTCTCGCAGCTTGAATGGCCCCATTAGAAAGAAATCGATTAAGGCTTCGCCGAACGCCATTAACTTTTTGTTGTTCATTGTGTGTTCTCTTTTTTGGTACGCAAGACATGTCGCTAACGCGGGTATACAATAAGGTCAGGTTAAAAATTATGCAGTGACACGGCAATTAATCAAATTTAATTTATTTAACCACTATATACCCAAGCAAACCCAATATGGGAATTGGTTCCTGACAACTTTCTTGTTAGACTCGAAATTATGTAACACTGTTTATAACAAATAAACACTAACCTTTCACTGAGCAAGGAGAATGAAACCACGCTAAATGTATCTATGTGTAAATCGATGACGAACGAGATTCGCACCCTGCTTCAAAACTTACTTAGAAAAACACCAAATTTACGTGTTAACCGCCGATTCTGGCGAAGCATTTTAAGGCCGATTTTCGAGCAGAGCAAAAATATTGTCTTGTCATTTTAGACATCATGCCTGCCCGGTCCAGATGGTTTTGCGGTGTGCCGTTCTTACGAACAAATCGCCAGTCCCGTGATCATGCTTACAGCAAATTCTTGATGAAATGGATCCGGTTATTGGCCTAGAAATTGGCGGCCGACGATTATCTTGCGAAAACCTTTCAACCCTCGTGAACTGCTCGCTCGCATCAAAGCAATCCAAGACGCATGGAACACAGTGAAGTTGTTGGAGATTGGCACCGTTGCCCCATGCGCTTTTACACGGTTTTCTCACACTTCACACTGGATACAATGCTCGCGCGAGTTGCACTTTGAGGAACGAAAAAAAGAGTCGTTGTCGGCGCTGATTACAACCCTTCTTATGTTATTTTTTAACCCCACCCCCCGGTGCCGTACTAAACGCGAGATCTGATCGCGGAAAACAACACGTGGGCGTGACAGCGCGCCAGCTTGATCGTTTTTTGATGTGGCATGTCAGCCGCTTGCGCAACGTTTACGGTAAGCCTCGCCACCCACGAATTAATTAAAAACCGGTTCGTGGCCAAAGGGCTATATTTAACCGCTAATGTCGAAACGATAGCGATGTCCTCTAGCACACCGCTGACAAACAGTTTTCGCGCTCAAAGCGCTGGTCTCAGTCGCTTACTGGCAGATCCTGATCATCATGGCGTTGGGCGTTGCCAGCGCTCGAATTCATCAACTCGACAATCTGGCTACGAACACTCGATCCGATAACCGAAAGAGAATGTAACCGTGAAGTGTCTAAACACATGGCATTCGTATCGCGGCAACCGTCAGTTACTTCACGTCTTTACCACTAATTATCGCCAACATTGTCATCGATCACTACAAAGACATGGGTGGAACACGCTTCTTTGTGACTCTAACAAGGAAGAGATTCGCATCAAAAATAACATTCCAAATTCACCACTCAAAGAACATTGGTTTTTAAAAAACGAGGTGGCAAATCGACTCTTTATTAAACAACTGGGCATTCGTGATGCCAAATCGCCTTTTCCACCCAAGCGATCTGCACGTCATCAACAACCAGACTCGCTTGGTTTGGATTTACAGAACGCTGGGGACACACAAGCTTATAGTGAAAACCGCTAACAACCACCCGATTATTGTCCATTCAAATTCCCGTCAATGACACCGATTGGGTTGTACCTTGCCAGTTAATGCTGAACCCTTAATTTCTTAGATGGCACGTCGGCACTCAGTGGCGACCGTTTGTTTTCCAGGCGATGTTCCGTCATTACCGTATTAACTACTCACTATTCTTATAACTCAGACAGTCACTCGTCCCCTTGGCGACACTCGCTCGGCAGCGGCGGAACGCTTGGGCAAAGGTGATTGGAGACCCATTTAAGGAGTGGGAGTAGGGTGGGATACCGCCGTTGTGGGCGTATTCAGCGCTACTATTATGTCGTGAAAGATTGTTTTGAAGTCCATTCTCCTCATGACTTAAACCCCGATTAACATGCGCTTACGCTTACGGGCAAGAAATGCTGGATGAAGATTGACATTCGCGATGCGATGATCCGCGAATTTTGGAAGATTGGATATGTTAGTAAAGAAGGAGCATTGCAAAGCCGCCAAGGTTATGAAAATCGTATCGAAGTAAATATTTCTCGAGCTCACAGACATGCATCCACCCGCGAATATCACGAGACCAAATCACCGTTGTCGGTGAGTTAGAGCAATCCTTTTAATTGGTAAACCACTGGCCATCCAAACGCTGCCCTCGGCAACCTGGTCGACATGCTTTGTTACTACGGCAAAACCCGCCACGGTTTACAATCGAAGACGATGGAAGACGAAGTGGTGCATTCGCATCTGTGATCAAGTCCCGGCATCCGATTGGATAAAATGATAAAGTCTTTCAACCCTTACAACTCGCCTCACGCTGCTCCCCGATCACTCAGGTCATCCAGGCGGCATGGGATTAGGGCTCAGCATTGCCCGAAACATTGCCACGCGCCACCGGTGGCGAGTACCCTAAGCAACCATATTGAAACAGGGGCTTAAAGCCAAAGCTCTGGTGCCAAGGCACTGAACCTCTTGTGGAACTTGGCACGCTTTATTTGTGCAAGCAAAGCGCAATAAATCGACAACGAAAAAGGCAACATTTGCAAAGACTTCGTTAGCAATAGGTTGCTCTATCTTTAACCCCTACTTGTTAATTCCTTTGCTAAATTCTTGTAACTCGAACGTACGCAATACGCTGATATCAGATGGCGACGTCCGAGACGAATAACGCAATATCAAAACATGTTGGATGTATTTGAATTGGACGACATAAAATAACAAAGGTTGCTATCCATGAAAAAAATTGCTTTCGGTTTAAACCACAGTTTGCACTTTCTCTTAGCCGCCTGCTACTTCTCAAGCTGGTGAAGTCAGAAGTTCTACATTGTGGACATCAGTGTGGCGAAGCCGCTGCGATCAATGTGCTTAAAGAAGAAATGGTTGGTGCAGGCCACACTTGGAAAGACTTCGCAGTCGCCAGGTGGTGGTGGTGAAATCTGCCATGACATTCCTAAAAGTCTCGTGCCATTGCAGGCCAATCCTCTTCTGCGCCTCAAATCAAAGGTCCAACTATTCAAGAGTGGGGCGATCTAGGCTTCCTAAACCAATCTTGATGACGTTGCAAAAGCAAGGCGAGTGGGATGTTTGTTCTTCCTCGCGTTGTAGGCGATACAATGAATACGAATGGCCATTATGTGCGGCGCCAGTTAACGTTTCAACCGGGTAACTGGTTGTGGGCGAATCGCCCTTTGAAGTATTCCGTAAGTCAGGCGCGTTATCCCGACGACTTGGAAACAATTCATTGTTGAAGCGAAAAAAAATCAAAGCAAGCGGGTTTCACACCACTTGCTCATGGGTGGTCAAGCTTGGCAAGACGCGACTTTATTCGAAGCCATTGCTTTGTCTAAAGGCGCTCATTCTAAGCGCGGCGTTCCATCGGCTTGTCTGATAAAGCACTACGCAGCAAAGGATGTTAGACGTATTTGATACCTTCAAAACAAATGCGCGAAATTCGTTGAATCCAGGTTTTTCTCTGGAACGTGATTGGAAACATCGCAAACGTCAAATGGTTTTATCAATGGTGACGCAGCAAATGCAAATCATGGGTGAATGGGCGAAAGGTGAATTTACCCGCTGGCAGGTAAAAAAGCCGTAATTTGATTACCGTTTGTTACCCTGCACCAGGCACAAGCGGTTCATTCACGTTTCAACATTGACTCTCTAGCCATGTTTAAAGTGGACGGTAAAGAAAAACAAGCAGCTCGAAAGACCTTGCTCGTTTGATTCTTGAACCTAAATTCCAAGAAAACATTCAAACTTGAACAAGGGGTTCTATTCTACACGTTTGAACATGTCTCCGTGAGAAGTTTTGACGCTTTGTGCGCAGTCTTCAATGGATGCCTTCCCTAGCAAGCTCAACGACTAACAAGCCTAATACCAAGTAATGGCTCACGGCTGGCTGTGAACTCTATGGTTCAAGGGCGCTTATCTCTTTGACGTCGTCAACAAACTTCTTCAAATGATGACAAAATGAACATCTAAAGAAAGCCCGTAGAACAAACTAGCTCGCGCTGTTTAAAGAAGTAGTAGATCCCATTTTGCCAACATTAAAGTTTTGCAAATAAGCATACGAGGCATGGCCCCTCTGGTCAGCCTCTTTCGTTCTCCCCTGTAGTGAAGCATCAAATATGAATATAAAGCCGCGCAATTAATGGGTCAGGACAGACTTCAGTCAGCGTCCTGCGCGCCTAAACTTGGCCGACTGGAATGCCGAAAAATTCACGTCATGGCCCCCCGGTGAATCGTCACCTTGGTGTGCATCTAATGGCTAATGATTTGGACCGCTGTCCTCTCTTTTACCAATTCTCGTATGCTGCCGTCCTTACGAACTTTGTCCGGCTTTGATCATAATGAACGCCTTTTCAACAATGACCGTTGGAAGGTGGCACTGGAACAGAACCTAGGTGTCTTTCGGTGGGATGTTCATTGCTATTTGTTTGGTTCCTTGGCTTACGCTGGCCCATTTTCTTGGATCAAAAAATTCGCGCAGAAGGCGCACTTCGTACTATTTATCTTACCCCTATGGCGATTTCTTTTATCGTCACAGGTACCGCGTGGAAATGGTTGCTAAACCCAACCAATGGCCTAAAAAAATGATGGTGAATTTGGGTTTCGAAGAACTTCACGTTTAATTGGCTAGCGGATCCAGACATGGTTAATTTACTGTTTTGGTTATCGCCGCTGTTTTGGCAAGCATCTGGCTTTGGTTTAAATGGCCTTGTTTCTTAAGCCGGTCTTTTCGTGGTGTTGATGGCGGCCTTATTAAAGGCCGCACAATCCTTGATGGCGCGAGCATATTTAACAACGTACCTGGTCGTATCATTTTGCCGTCACTAAACCCTGTTTTCTTTACCCATGGTTTATTTTTATCGCACATTGCGATTAAGAGTTTCCGATTGGTAGCCGCTTTTAACGCAATGGTGGCCCGGGTTACTCCTCTGATTTGCCGGCGAACTTCATGTATGCCCACACCTTTACCCGTAGCCAAAAGTTTGGCCTAGGTCGGCTTCTGCCATGATCATGTTGGGTGGTTTGGCGATTTTGGTTCCTTATTTGTACTCAGAATTGGGAGGTGAACCGCCATGAGTAAACGGTTAATTCTATGAAATAAAAAGTACCGTTGGCCGTAAGACGTCCTGGCCTAAGAACAAAGTATTAAACGGCGTTGCCTTGTCCACCGTATGAACCATCGTTGCGGCCTTCCTATCTTCATCCCGTTTAATCTCAATGCCAATTACTCGCTAAAAAGACGTTGAAGAGATTCGTACTGGAGAACGTTTACTTTCTCTAAGCGCTTCATTGCATTTTGATTCTTGGGGTAAAAGCGTGTCCAGCCGCCTGTACAGGCAGTAGCTGTGCGGTATTGTCGCCTTACTTCATGAACTCGTTTCAAATTCGTGATACCAAAGCCGTGCAGATTTCCAAACACTGCTGGGTGCGATTAACGGTTACGTAATTTCCCTTGGAAGGTTCCGTTGGAGTGATTTGGTTCTTCGCGTTGTTTGTTTGTTGGGCTGTTTCGTCCCATCCAAGTAATCTTGTTGCCAATGGCTCGTACATTGGGTTGGTTAGGCAATTGCGAACACGAAACCCGTCCGGTTTGGTAAATTTGTGCATGTGGTTTTACGGTGTGGCGTTCACGACAACTGTTTCTTCCGTAACTTCTACCAGTCAATTCCGAATTGAATTGGTCAAAGCGGCCACGCCTTGGAATGGCGCTGGCTTCTTTACTATTTTTCTAAAAACCAGCCATTATTTTGCCAGTATCGACCCTAAATTATTGGTGGTCACTGTGATTTGGGCAGTTCCTCAAAATTTGGAATGACCTTCCTCTTCGGTGTGGCGTTCCTGGCTTTGATACTCAGCCAGTAACCGTGGGCATTAAACAATTTGGTAAACCCAGCTTTTGGCGGTAAAGAATACAATGTCGATATGGCCGCTGCCATTATCGGCCGCTTTGGCCCACACTGGCCGTTTATGTTTCCGCAGGAAAATACTTTGTCCGTGCTTAACCGCGGTGCGGTGAAAGGGCTAACCGCGCGACATTTTACAAACACTAGCGAAACAACGCACTCGTGGCTTTTCATTTTTTCACACGAGTGACTCGATAAAAATTTTGGAGTAATAACATGGCAAAACCTCGTCATTGAAAAATGTTAAAAAGAAGCTACGGCAAGTACAGAGATAACTAAAAGGCATCAATATTTCCAATCAAAGCGGGTGAATTTCTGATTTTGGTTGGCCTTCTGGTTGTGGTAAATCCACCCTGATGAACTCGATTGCCGGTCTTGAAGATGTAACCGAGGCCGCATTCTGATCGCCGATAACGAACGTGGACTTACACAAGCACCGAAAGAACCGTGATATTGCGATGGTGTTTCAAAGTCTTTACGCCTTGTATCCAAACATGACGGTAGAGCAAAATATCTCTTTTGTTTGGAAATGCGTAAAGTGCCAAAAGCCAGGCGCCAAATTGAAGTTCAGCGCGTTTGCTGATATGTTACAAATTGATCAACTCTGCTAAAATCGTAAGCCAGCACAAATATCTGGTGGTCAACGCCAACGTGTTGGCATGGGCGCGCCTTAGCTCGTCGCCCTCAGCTTTATTTGTTTGATGAGCCACTTTCTAACCTAGACGCTAATTGCCGTGTAGAAGATGCGTACAGAAGGATCAAGAAGCCTGCATAAGAAGCTAAGGCACAAAAACAATCGTTTTATGTAAACACACGATCACAGAATTGAAGCTAATGAACCTTGGCAGATCGCATCGCGGTAATGAAGACGTGAAGTACCAACACTAGGGTTTCTCCGCAAGAAATTTACGATAACCAGCCAAACCTGTTTGTTGCGGGCTTCAATGGGGTCACCTGCGATAACTTCATTCCAAACCAAAGTCGTCGAACAAAATGGCGTCCTATGTGGAAAACTGGCCACCAACACAACCGTCGCCTTGCCATTCCTAAACCAGAATCGCTAAAGAACCTAATGTTGACAAAAACCATTATTGGCTTGCGTCCAGAGATATCAACCGAAACCTCAGCCACACAAAAGAAAGGTCAGCCTTTTGTTACCACGTACGACGTTGGAAGTAGAAAGTGAAACTGAAACAATGGGCGCCGAACAACCATGATCCTGAGCGCGTGTGAACAAATGCAGAAATCAAACTGTCGCTCTAAACCCCTAATGTACCCCAGCTGAAGCAGGTTCATATCATCAAGATGAATGTTTTGACACATCCAAAAGCGTTTGTCTTGATAAAAAGAATCAGGTCGACGTCTAGACCTCTAATTGCCCATTTTTTATAACGTTTAGCTATTTAAGCACGCCCTGCGACAGAGCTTATCCTCTCGCAGGCTTTTTTTTGCCAAACACCGTGGTTTTGAGTACTCCCTCTTCTTAATTACACATATTCAAAAACGTTGCGCCTGAGATTTGAATTACTTTTTTCTATAAGAAATAGCAATCTGCCTACTTAAAAAAATAGCCACGACAAGGTTTTGTAGATGACGTAATAGCAGAATTGAGCTTTGATAAGCTGCATGGCGTTATGAGTACCACTATGTAGAAGGTGGGTCTAAGCCAAATAGACAAACGTGACCTTCAGTCTATATTGCCAAAAGGAATTAACCGCCGACGCTCCTATTAGAAAAAAATTGCGCCCGCAGGGGATACGCTCCTCTGACGGAATATTCCCTATACACCTCTTAACTAATTCAAGATCAAGTAATTTCATATCACAGGTGAGTGGGCAAATCAACCTGATGCCAGAATCAAACTTCAGCCCAGCGCCTTACTCCACTGCAAAAATTCGTCTTAATATGGGGGGTGTAGGTGGGGTGAGCATGCCGCCTTCGCCAACCAAAATAATGGCAACCTTTCACCCTGCTCAACCGATCCACACACACCAGAACCCTGTCGTACAAGACCAGCAGCACTTCAAAAGTCCAAGCGCCACTCGCCTACGAATAACAACATAGAAATCGCTTCTCAGCAAACAACCCAATCACCCGTTAATCTGATATACAGTTTTAACGACACCAAAGGCAAAGTCCTGTGGGAAAATGGGATGCCCACCCAACAAGTATGGCCAGCGAAATACACCATAAAAAAAAAGCATTCTACGCTTTTCACAATCTAAAACTTTTCTGGCCACAAACCAAACACCATGGGGCTTTCACTAAAAATATGTTGAAAGGTGACATTAAGGATCGGGCAAGATTAATGACGCCTTATTCCATCGATGCCCTACTATGCAAGCGGGGCGAACGTAGGGTTTAGCCAGCCACAGGCTATCTTTACCATTTCAAAGGCAACTCCCTCATTCCAGAAAATACCAATGGCAAGATGACGGCACCTTTAGCCCAATGCCGAATAACACAGCGAATTACACCTTCCATCCACGCTAAGTAAAATGGCGCTGTTGGTGTAATTGGAAAAAATGGCTGGGCAACGTGGTGAAAGATCAATAACCTCGTCTACCGAGCCGAATCGATTGCCTGATACCGAGTTGAGTCAAGTTTCACAAGCATGCTGGACAAACATGGTGTTCACTTAGACATCGAGGCTTTCAATTGAAGTCACCCCAAAACACCAATACTTGAAAGAGACGCTCAGAAAAAGCAACAACTAAAAACTAATTCAATTCCCGCCACACCGTCATCAGAAGACCCAAACAACTCAGCAGCGTGAAAAACTTGGTTGGACATTGCCAACAATAATGGCCTATCGCTCAAGAGCTTTCTGAAATCAAAACCCCCGTTACGATAAAAACCAGGGGCGCTCGAACAAAAAAAAAAAAAAAAATAATAGGCGATACCCTACGCTGCGCCAAATCAACGGCGGAAGAACAAACCTGTCGTCTCGGAGCTATCTGAAATGCCCGCCGGAGGCGCCTAGCACATACAACAATCCACACAACAGTCACTACGTCTGCAGTGAAAAAACCATAACGGTCACCAACAAGCGCACCCGTTCTTCCATTGGAAAAGCGCAAGGTGAAAAAGGTCTAACCGCTGATCACATCAAACCCGCACGCATCCTACGCATTGCGTGTTGTTTGACGGTACAGCAAACAACAAAACCAACGATGCTTATAAAGAAAAAAACATGGCGATCATTCTCGCTCCAACATAGCCAGATTATTTGAGGCTTAACCCACACAAAAGCTTCGGTGAATCCGATAAAATTTATGTGTCCGGTGTGGGCCACATTGGATCTGGAGGAAAAATCTGAGGGGGAAAGAAAAGAAATGCATGAATACCAGGCGATGACATGTTTTCTCAGCCAGCTTAGGCAACAGGCCTATTTGATGCGGTAGCGCGTTTGTAAAATGGCAAAGTTTACTTCGTGATTTAATAAAAAGCAATCATTGATGGCTTAAAGCAAAAAAAGGCGTAACATATAAAGACTCACGCACATCCGCCTTTGATGTGTTTTCGGTTTCAGTCGCGGTGGCCGCCCTTGGAATTCGTCACTTTATTAATGCCCTCAACAAAATGGGGCCTTCCAGATTAACAACAGTATTAGAGAAAACAGACTTGGTATCACACCAACCAAACCAGGAAGCTCACCCACCAATTTATTAGTGGGACTCATTACGGAAAAGTACAACGCCAATAACGAATGGCTACCATGCGGACAACACTCGCATCGACCAGCGTCCGCTTTGGTAGGATTACTAGACACCGTAGGGTCTTTTTATGGCCCCGGCAATGAAAAAAAGGTGAAATTGAACTCGAGCTCCTCGCAAAAAGTGCTAAACGAGTTTCTTCACATTACCGCCCCATAATGAATACCGTACTAAGTTCCCACTCACCTCCCTGAAACCAAAGGTAAAATTACAACCAAATTTTCTATGAAGAAGTCTTTCCTGGTGCCCGCATTCAGATGTGGGGGAGGCTAACCATTTAGTTCGCAATATAAAGCGACAGAATTGGCGCTGTGTTTGGTTACCCCACTCATGCAACCTATCACTGGAATTGGCAAGGTGACGCCTCTGCACACAGTACAGCAACACTGGAAGATAGACGGAAGCAAGGTTCATGGGGGAATGACCCTGAATATCGATATTAATCCGCCATGAAACGGTTAAGCGTATTAGTAATCGAATGGGAATAGCCAAAATCGTTCAAAGGTCTTGGCAGACGCGCCGCCGTCACCCATGACCACACCAATGCCGTATACTACTTTACACTACAACCCATGAACGCCAAGTTTTAGGGCAGGGCTAGCCCAAGAACGCCTTAAGCAAATAAAACAAGCTGACTCGTTGGGGTAATATGGGATGCCGAGGATTATGTTCAAACGGAAGATTAAACATTAATTAACATTCCAATTCCTTGCCCTAATGGAAGACGCTGTCCGACAGAACATTGGCAGCATACAGGTATTAGACTGGCAAGCGGGCATCGCGCCCAATGGCTCATCAAAGTAATTCAGCGCGCTCTCAATGATCTTGCCGACCTCACATTGGGTTTAACAGTAATGAAAAGAAATACTTGTTAATGGCGTAAAAGACAATGAGCACTTCATTCAAACCGCACTACGCAAGATCAAATTGTTTTGAACGCCTGTGCGTACTGTTTTACGACAATATACAACCCTGCCCACCTATCAAGCAGACCCAAACACGGTAAGGAAGCAACGCATGAAAGTACAATGATCATAAGTTCTAGCATGAATAAACGTCCTCTTCTTAGCCTAATGGGCTGCCCATCAATGGAAAATGGAATTAGGTACCAAATCGCTCCAAAATGGCAAACGGCGGCAGTTTAGACGGCGCCCTACAGCCTCGTTGATATCTCGGTCACCAGTGTGACGGGGGCCAAGCGCTGGATTCGGCTATGGGGCCGTCAATGGCTATCCAGGAGCCAGTGCCAAGCATCGGCATCGGCGTTCTAGACACATAAAAGGCTATTTGGGCAAAAAATTATGAAGAGGGCCAGGGTTTCAGTCCTATTATCGAATTTCAGCCGACATAGACAGCGTATTAAGCCAAAAGAAAATTCCCGTACGTTTACAAACTATTACCAAACCTTGCGAAAGTAATGGGACGCAATGCAAGATTGAGGTAGAGCAACAGAATCTGGTGCCTTTATACCCAAGGGCTGCATGCAACCGAGTCGATTGCTCTGTAAGAGAAAATGCAGACCCCAAATGGTTATGTTATTCGTTCACCGTCTGACACGATTGAATGTGGTTGCCACTTTTCGATGGTCGAGGCGAATCCTCACTCACCACCTTTTCGGCTTCACCTTACGAATGAACGTAGAGTCTTAGTAGAGCCTTTCGTTTGGCAACGACAAAATCACCCTAACCGATACAGGGGTAACACCGCACAATTGGGACAAAACATCGTGATTTTAAACACCGAATACAAGGAGATGGGTGGTCTATGAAAAGCCGCTGACCCTACTGTAATTCCCATAGATCATTACTTTCAAATATTAATATGTCGATTGACACCAACGTCGTAAAAAAAAAATAACAGATCATGCCGCAAGGTTTAGCTCATAAAGCCATTTCCAAGCGTAACTTTGTCACTATTAACGACGACGGCAACATCAAAATCTATTACCGACTGGTTTGTGCGAGCAACAGTGCGTTATGTGACAGCCTCGAAGAAAGCAGAGCATCTCCTTTCATTATTATTCGCTCCTCTGATTTACTATCTCGATATCTACTATTTTGAAAAGGCAAAGCCGAAGACTAGACGCCCCTTTGAAGGACTAAGCCACTCACAATAAAGAATCGACCGCTGTTTTCTTTTCATTTTAAACAGACACGCCTGACAAGAGTTTATTCCTCTCGCAGCTTTTTTTTTGCCAAAACACTGTATTACTGCACAATGGTCAAAATTACTGCAAAGCAGCTCTAGAACTTGTCACAAATAATGAGATACATTTTCATAACTGAACAAACAAAGCCACTCTATAGTGGACACTTGATTATTAAGATCGAAAGTACTGTCGACAAAATAATCATGAAGGGAACTAAACAATGAAAATTACCAAAGCGTTTTTATTCACGCATCTAGCCATTACTGGTGTCGCGCTCTCGCGTAACCTGCGTGTTCTATGAATGGACCGCAACCAGACTGGCAAGAAGACAAAGAATAACCGCGTGACGATTTTGCAGCACCAATGACCACCTCACGGTCCGCTTCTGGCAAAACAGCAAAGGCGATACGGCATGGCCGCTCGCAAAACCTTGATCGCAAACATCCGTGAAGAAGTCGTCACTAACGATGGCAGCTCTTTGTTGCTTTCCGGTGGCGGACCATCAACACCGGCGTTCCAAGAGTCTGAATCTACAGAACGCTGACCAGACTTTCGCGGCATGAACATGCTGAAATACGATGCCCATGGCTTGGGTAATCACGAATTCGACAACCGCGCTTTCTGGTATTGGAAAACAAAAGATGGGCCGGTTTTCCTTTCTTATCTGCCAACCATTTTAGACCGCGAAAACAGGCAACCACTGTTTGAAAGGCGTACAAAGATTTTTCAAGTAATGACCTTAAAAATTGCTGTATGGGCTAACCACAGAACGAAACTGCGAAATTTGGGTAATCCTGAATTCCTAGAAGGTATCCGAATCGAGTCCACCGATTAAAGTGGCTCAGAAATTTGGTTCCATGGAGCTACGTAAAAAAAGCCGACATCATTATCGCGGTAAACGCCACATGGGCCCTATCAAGATGGTACACGGCGGAAATGCCCCCCGGTGATGTCGCCCTTAAGCGCGTGCGGTTCCTGGTAT
>Ga0163217_1052415_pt1 | contig 15710 bp, 15 predicted proteins | sample SynspAceP_FD_185933 | JGI IMG/M metagenome (GOLD analysis project Ga0163217, IMG submission 185933) | Saline lake microbial communities from Ace Lake in Antarctica - Synechococcus sp. Ace-P (PacBio error correction) | ecosystem: Environmental > Aquatic > Non-marine Saline and Alkaline > Saline ...
AACACCTATTGGACACGGGGGGCGAGTAGCCACAAAAGACCGGGAAGAAAAAATTTAATCCCATGTGGGCCGGCCCCCATTCCAGAAAGCCAATTGGTCAATTTTTCGGTTGGTTTTGCAGTCCCATTGGCGCTGATCATCTTCGGCTTGGTTGCCCAATCGTCCCCATGAAGCTTTTGCGCCCATTTAACATGGAGCATTTTTCACCCTGCGCAGATCGTCCCCAACAGAGGGTTGAAACGAGGAATCCCGACCGGATCAAGAATTGGCCTCGCCTGCGCGATTTTCCATAGCCATATCGACAAAGGGGCAATTCAGATCAACAGCATCCGCGATTAAATCAAAAGGCCACATGACGCCGATCACCATTTACCCACGCCGGTATCTGGATGCCTATACGGTCGTGATCAAGTATGAATGTGCGCTTCGCCCATTAATTCAAAAACGGACGCCTCTCGTCCACTTCGATGAAACCCCATATATCATATCCGCTTTAAGGTGAATAAACAAGTTAAGACCGGCTGGAAACGTAATATCGGCTATAGCTTCAAGGAACCCCGGAACTGCTGATCCTGCCTTGATCCATAAAGAAGTCCTGGTGGGGCCGCAACCAATGGAACGCCGAAATTTCTGGGCGCTCCATTCTGATTTCGTCGCTGCAGAAGCACTGTTTTCGAGCGCTTCCCGACAGGCACGTGAAGTCAGTTTCCCGCCTGCGCGCAACGCCTGTTCAAGGGCGTGAAACCCTGGCCCTGAATGCCAGGGCTTCGAAGCCTCGGCGAAGTATCTTCGCCTCGGGCCTCAGGTGAATTTGATAAGCGCGTGGCCTTCGCGTGAAAATCGATCCCCCCCCCCCTGGGGGGGGCCGACCGCAAACCTGAAGCCATCTCGGCGCGATCTATCTGGAGGCGCCTGGAAGCTTGCCCGCAGCGCGTGCTGTATTGCTTGCGTGAAGCATATCTGCTGACCTTGACGCTGGTCGACAACAACAGGACCCAGACCCGGCCTCTGCAGGAGTATCTGCAGTCGCGCAATGCGAGTTACCTACCGCTACGAGTGACGAAAGCATGGCGAAGCCCATTGCCGACCTTTCCGTTTCCCGAATGTCATGTAAGCCCGTTGCCCCGAACCGGACATTTTGTGTTGCAACAGCCCGACGCCGTGCGGAAACAGGTGGCGCGCAAAAAAAGCCCTGATTGATCTGGGCGTGGAGAAAGCAGATAAGTGACAGTAACCCCCGTTGTGCTATGTGGCCATTTGTAGCCCGCCTAAATTGGCAAGTCGACTCTGCTTCAATCACGTGCTGGGCCAGAAGCTGGCCATTAACCTCGTCGCAAAACCCCAGACGCACCTCGGCACACATGCTCGGGATCAAGATCCGAGGGGCTTGCAACGATCTAACGTGGATACCCCCGGCTGCCACAAAGGACAACGACAAGGCGCTCAACCGCCTTCCATGATACAAGAGCGCCAGCCAGGCGCTGCGGATGTCGACGTGGTGCTCTTGTTGTCGATCGAGTTGCGTTTGGACCGATGAAGACCAGATGTGCTGGAAGAAGGTGCGCTAGCGTCACCTTTCCGTACTGCTGGTGGCACGAACAAGCTGAACGCTGGCAAACGACAAAAAGATGCTGCCAACATCTGGTATGCTGGCCACCCCAGTTGCCCGAGGCTGAAATCGTCCCGGAGTCTGCCTGCATGGGCCAATAACGATCAGTTGGAACAGTTGATGCCGAGCGCCTGCCAGAGGTGAAACACTTCTTACCGGATTACCAAATAACGGATCGCAGCTTCACGTTTTCTGGCAGCCGAGCTTGGTGCGTGAAAAGGTCATGCGCCAATTGGTGCCGACGATTCCTACCAGGGTCACGGTCGAGATCGAGCATTCAAAGCAGGAAGGGCAGATCTTTGCATATTCATGCTTATTCTGTTGAGCGCGAAATGTCCAGAAAAAAGATCAATCAATCGGTTGATGGTCGGCGAGCGCATGAAGAAAATTCGGCCAGGAAGCGCGCTTTTGGACATGCAGAAGTTGTTCGGCCAGCAATATCCAGCTCAATCTTGGTCAAGGTAAAACGCGTCTGGTTCCGGACAACGAACGCGCGCTCAGTTCGCTTGTTACAACTTCGAACAGTTAATCTGTCCGCTCCTGGCGGCGGTGAGATCAAGCCCGTGTCATAATCCTGTCCCGGCCTAATGTGCTGCACAGCCCGCCCCTATCGGATACATGCAGCGCACTGGTCGATCTGCTCAGCCTTCAGCTGGGTGCAGCGCGTGTCCTGGCGCGTGCCGAGGCCAACGCAGGGCCTGGCCCTCTGCAAGCCTTCATGCCGTTTGCTGGTGGTACTTCGCCGGGCTGGCGAGCTGAAGACGCTGGCCCAGGCGGCAGGCCCGCGGTGGCTATCGCTTGCCTTCAAGGTCAGGCTTTATTCACGGACGTAAATCTCAATGAACTGTAATACGCTGTTGCGCCTGGCACCCAATGCGCTGATTTTGCTGCTACCACACGCCCTTGAACAACTGGCCGGCCCGGCACTGGTGAGCCCGGTACTGCGTCATTCGAGTGGCATGCTGCTCGAGTTAATGGGCTATGGTTTCAAGCCTGACTGACAGACGCGCAAGGTATACCCGTGGGCGCTGAAGCAATAATTACCTCTGGCATAGCGGAGCAGGGTTTACCTGCCGCCCCCCTTACTGCGTCGGGTCCGACAGGGCCTACCCGCGCCCGGCTTGCTGGCTATGGCGGTAAAGAAGATTGGTTGCGCCGCTCACCCCTGCGCACCGCAAAAGATTGTTGAATGCGGCAAGGCGCTTGCGCGTGCATCTGGCGATCGCCCGCCTGTCATCGCAACTAATTTTCCCAATCCTGGTGCGGTAACCAGAGACGCTTTTGCAAACTGAGTTTTCAACTGTGCTTTCAGTGTGTATCGATCACTCGCCACCGCTTTCGCCAGGCGCGCGGTACTCGCTATCCGGTCCCGGGTCATGCAGCGATCGAGGCTGAACAGGCCAGGAGCGGAATGGGATTACTTTGCACCTGCGCGAGACCGCCGGCATATTCAGGAGCGCGAATTTCGCCTGATGGCGGAGGTATTTGCAAGACGCCGCCATGAATCTGGAAATGGCGCGTGACCGACGCCACCATACCTGACATTCGCCGAACAGATACGTCCCGCCATATCTGCCTGTACCTACGTGCGGCGAGAACTGGACCAACCCGAAGGCCGGGTTTGGATGTCGCGGCACATCAGCGCCCCGGTCCCAGGAAGCCGGTAGAGCGCCATGCGGCCCATGGGCAATGTGAGGTGTCGCTGTTTAAATCGACGCGACCCTCGCAGATTGAGGCGCCAAGCGTCTGGCGCCCGCGGTCATCGAAACGCAATACCCGGCACTAGCCGACACCCAGCGCGCTGAACAGGCTGAGGCCCCTTGAGCGCACCGGGAAGGCTGCTATCTACGCGCGCAAACTTCGTCCTGGTGGTTTCAATGCCGGCATGGATTGCATTACACAACGTTGAGCTAATCGCCCGCCATCTCAGCGCATGAAACGAACTGAACATCGCCATGCGATCATCGCCCGCGCGCCTTTTTTCGTGCCCTGGCTCAAGCCGTCAAGGATATTCGTGCGCTGATCCTCGGCGCTTCCGGCGGCAAAATGATCGAGCATCGTACCGCATATGGTGCTGTCAGCCCAGGATCGAGGCGTGTTGTGCGTCAGGGTGACCGTTTGCCGGCCATTTCTGACGAGTGGAACTGGCAGCGGATTCGTCGGCCACCCATCACCGGCCGCTTATCTTGCAAAGCGTTATGCGCCAAGGAGGCGATTCTCAAAGCGCTGGCAACCGGCCTCTGGCGCAAAGCATGTCGTGGCCAAGCACATACAGATCGACAATGACAGTCTGGGCGCGCCTTGTGCGCCTCAGTGGCGTCCGCCGCCAGCGCCTTGAAGCAGGCAGGTGGTGGAACAGATGCTGCTGAGCCTCAATGATGAGTCGCCGAGCAAGGCCGCTGGCCTTTGCCAATCTGGTCACCGATTGAAAGCGTGTCCGGCTGTGAAGTTTGAAAAGCGAACTATTCATTAGCGCCTGGTAACCTGGCGCAGTTGCTCCTAATGGCCTCGATCAACTTGGCTGACCGCTAACTGAATGTCGGCCTCCTTTTTCAGCGCCGTCTCTGCCTGCAGTCCAGCATCGCGTAGCTGTGGTAACGCCACAGTAAGCCCTAGCGCGCTCCGTGCAAGCGATGAACCACGTCCAGCAGCGCCGTCGTTATTGCCCTCGGCTTCATGTGCTGCTCTATCAATACCCGTTCCCCTGGGAGGCCGGTGATCAGCATCGCCCAACAATGCTTCGTGCCAGATTGGCTTTGCCAGGCGGCACATCGCAGCCTTCCTCGCGAATCCCAGTATAAGCTGGCTGGCAAGGTGTTCATTGCTCAGCGCTTGCAGGTGACCCGCTGGCAAGGTGCCGGCATGGCGAGATTGATGCCGGTCCAAGCGGAATGCAGTGGCTTGAGCTTTTCCGGCTATGGGTTTGGTCAGGTAATCGTTCATGCCGACAACTGATCACCGTCCGTCGTCCATGTCCGCCAGCGCGTGGGCGGTCAGTGCCGATGATAGGTCTGGGTCACAGTCGGCGCCAGTTCCTTCGCGCAGCGCGCAGCTCGTCGGTAGCGCGCCCATCCATGCCGGCATCTGCACATCCATGAAGAATAGTTCAAATGGGTTCGCGGTCGGCCAATCTGCAATGCCGCTCGCGCGCGTGCGGTCAGCACCTCGGCGCCCCATTTCGCTCAGAAAGGTGGCTACCAGGCGCAGATTCGCTTCGTTGCGTCTACGCACAGCACCGTATCAACGAGCTCGAGGTCGCTGCGGCAAGGCATGAGCGTTTGCGGCTCAGGTCGGAACAGTTTGATTGACCGCCACGGTAGAGGCTTGCGAGTGACATAGCGGGCGAAAAGCAATCCTGCATTCGGAGCGTCGAGAGCTGATCCAGTGCCGGATAAATTGCTCGTGTGGTAATCGGTCAAGCAAATATGGTCTTGCATTGATCTCTGCCATCCAGCGGTTTCAGTACGTCGAAGCAGCGCGTCAGGCCGTTGGGTGAGCGGGTGCTTTGCCAGCACCAGTTGAATGCGGCCGTCGGCCGCTGCTCTTCGAACGCGGCCCCAATGCTGCAGGCTGTCGTCACGGTGACTTCAATCCCAGATCCTCAAGTTATGGCACGCAACGCCTGACGGCTAAGCGCCAGGGGTTCGATAACGGCTGTCCGGATTCCTCGCAGTGGTAGCAGGCAAGTCATCCACCGCCTGGTGGAACTTTTCCACGTCGCGCGGTAAGCAGAACTCCCGAGCCCTTCGCCCGGTTGGCACCAGTCCCCGATTTCGCCATGCAATCTTCCTCTACCAGGCGGTTTGGCGATCACCAGGCCCAACCCGGTGCCACGCGCCTGACGCGACAATTCGAGTTGTCTGCCTGGCTGAACGCCTGAAAACAGCTCTCTGTTGCGATCGAGTCAGCCAAATGCGGTATCCGTGACGGGCTGATACCAAGCAGAACATGGGTTTTCATCCTCCTGTTCTCACATGGTCGGATACTGACAGAAGCCTCCTGGGTGAACTTGATGCGTTTGCTGACCAGGTTGGCCAGGATGCTGTTTCAGCCGCAGTGCATCGCCGCTTAGCAATGGGCGAATCCCGATAAATGAATGCTGACCATTTTCCAGGTGCTTTCTGATGGGTCGGCTGGGGCGACAAATTGTCCAGCGTATCCTGATTCAGATCGCGGAGGTTTGAACGGCTGATTGTCGAGAAATCAGTTGCCAGCCTCGATATTCGAGAAATCGAGAAATCTCGTTGATGACGCCACAGGTGTCAGCGGACCTTTTTCTATGGTGCCCAGGTACTCCTGCTGCGATGCTCACCTTCGGTACGTTGCCAGCAAGTTGCTGACCCGATAATGCGTTCAGGGGTGTGAACGTAACTCGTGGCTCGATGTGGCCAGGATACTCAGACTTTCCGGCTGGCTTCCTTTGCGCACCGTCTTGAGCGCGCCATGTCCAGCCTCGATGTTCTAATCTCGATGGTTTTCACGTCTGGCGCAAGGTCTCGTTGCCCTGATCCACGTTTTGTGAAAAGACTCACCCTGGCGCGCCTGCAGGTGCTTGTCCCTTGGTAAATGATCCCCTGGGCCAGATCATCCAGCCTCGCGGCTGCCTGTTCATTCAGACGCACATCAAACTGACCTTTGCTTACTGTGATGCAGCGGTTGGCCAGCCTGATCGGTCAGTGATACGAGACGCGGCCCCATCTGGCTGACGGTGAAAGGTCAGCATGTAACCCGATCAAGAACCATGATCAAGTTGTCAGTAGCATCTGAGTAGCGTCGCAACTTGGGTGTTGGAGATGCTCAACTCCATTTCTAACCCAAACCGACAGGTGTCGGCTTTCTAATCTGTCCTGCTGTGCTGCACTTGCATCAGCTCGGGGCCTGTGCCTACAGTGGCAGGAACAAGCGCTGCTGGCGACGTTTCGCAACCTTGAAGTCCGCTCCCGCACCATCAGCGTTTCAACACCCAACGGTGCGCTGCGAAGCCACATGGTCGGAACCGCTAATCTCCAGTGGATTGCCTCGCTATCATAGAGTGGACCGCCCGCACATCGCGTGCGATCAGGCCTCACCAACGCATCGCTGAACAGTTTGCGGCTGGCCTTGAGCAGTGCCTGGGGCTGCTCGCCGGAATCTGCATGTGCTCACGTCAGAGAAATCCGCGTTCCAGCCGTTGCTGGCGCAGGTCATGGGAAGGGCTGCCAGATAAAGTAGCTACCCAGTGCATGCCAGCAGGTCCAGGGTTGCCCCAATGTCATCAGCAGGAAATGTCGCGCCTTAAGCCCATCTCGCTCATTGTATGTCATGCCTTAAAGCTGCTGCCCGAACAGGCAGAGAAGATAGTACCACTGAGTGAAACCGCACACATATGACCTAAGTATCTAGACAGACGGAGATAGTGAGAGCTATAGGCAGAGGATAATGTTACTTACTAAGGCTCGAGAGTGAGTAGATAATTTACGCGACAATTATTACGCCGATACAACAGTCTACCATTTAACTATAACGAATGGTGACATTTCGCGAGTCCACGGGCCGCTGGTGGGCCCTGCCCGAACGTTTAACCCGTGCAACACCAGCAAATTCTGCCTGGCCAAGCTGAATGTAATAACCCGGCAGGCTGGTAAGGATCGGTCCTGCATTTTGTCGATGATCGAGCACGCGCGCTGCGCGCGTGAAATCAAGCGGGTGATACCTGATCGAGCGACCTCGGGTAAATACCCGCATCGCATTGGCCAGGGTTCCCGCGATCAAGGGTTACCGGATGATTGCTGATCATGCAGGACAACATGAGCTCCGAACGCAAGGCGGCCAAATGAGCGCCTATGGCGCCGAGCTGATTCTGGTCAGCCCGAAGACAGCAATGGAAGGCGCCGAGCGCGACCTGGCGGCAAAAATGCAGCGCACGAAGGGCGGGGCACGGGTCCCTGGATCATTTCGGCAACCATCATAATGCCGAAGGCGCACTAACTGTACTAATCGGTCCTTGAGATCTGGCGTGATACCCACTGGACGTACGTCACTTCATCAGCGTCTGATGGTACCACGGGAACCATCAATGGGTACCTCGCGTTACCCTCAAAGAACATAAATCCGCAGATCGAGATAGATCGTTGCAGCCACATTAGGTTTCCATACCGGGTAATCAGCGCTGGCCGCAGCTTACATGCCCGTATTTCCAGCCCGAGCGAGTCGATCGCATTGTCGAATATTGCCAGGACGAGGCCGGAAGTGGACCAATTGCGCCGACTGGCTAGCGGAGGAGGCATAATTCTGCGGATCTCGTCGGCAGGTCGGTGGGCGGGCAGCATTTGCACGATTGTCCCGCCGAAGTCGAGATGCGTTTATTGTCGCCATCATCTGTGACCGGGGTGAACCGCTACCCTGTCCACGCGGAGTTTACACGCAAACCATGAAAGGATTTCCGTGGACGTGCCCGTCAAAACCCCTCAAAGCAAGGCCGGCTGCGATACGGCCATCGCATTGAAAGTGGATCTTGGACACGCCTGCGCATTACTGGCGGGGTATCCGGCCGAGCTGGCGGGGACGGAATTGTCTTTCGTCGATGGCGGTTACCTGACGAGCAGCGTGCTGGCACGGTCTCAAGGCGCGAGCAAACTGATTGAAACCCCACATACATCACCTCTGCTATCCATATATAGTTGGAGATGATGCAATCATGTGCGTCGCCGCGTACCGCCGAAGACACACACCACAGCCACGTTGCGCGCACATCGATCTATTTGGCGGTTGCAGTTTGCAGCACACATGCGGAAGCTGCTCAGCTAAAGGTCAAGCACAGGCCGGCCCCTCAGCAATTTGCAGCATTTCGCCGGTCCCTGGAGCCGGAGCAATGGATGCCAAGCCCTGGTATGGGTCCCGGCTAGTGGTTACCGTCCAGCCGCACTCGGCTGGCGATGCGCTTGGACATATAACATGTCGTTGGTGTCTGGATGGTGGTTAAATCGGCAGCGCAGCGAGCAAATGACCTTGGTGAGTCATGATGCCGCGTCCTGGTGCCAGCCTATGGAGCACTGGTGCAGGCGCTGGTACCACTGCCAAGTCGCTGGATGGGGCAATAAACCGGACTGTGGGCCATGTGGAATTGCACGCGAACACCGAGTGCTTGCTGGTGCGGCAAATATGCGCCATTGTCTGGCCAATGATATGGAAGCGTGCAGTCGCTGCGGAACAGCAATGGCGCGAGTCTGTGGTTGCAGCCGGGGGAGCCGACAGCCTGCAAGGCTTGAATGGCAAGCGCTGAATCTACGTATATCTTCTGGCCGATCCAGGCGCCGCGCTTTGAATTCATTGCCTGCGATTCTTGCATTCAGGTTGAATGCGTCGATCAATCAGATGAATGGTTAATCAGGCCTGCAATGGTGGACATACAACCGTAGCGGGTTGCTGATCTGTTTTTGTGTGTAGGCAATTTTGCTCTAGCCCCTGCCCCCGCGCGGGCGCCCAGGTCCACAGCGTAGAGGCAGTGTGGATATGGGTCGAGCGGGCGCAGCGTAAATGCACGAATAACAGTTGAGTCGCTGCCTACACTTTTACCCAGGCCGACCTGTCAAAACCTGGGATGCGACTGGCTTTGAAACCCGGTGATTGCGGCTCATGCTGGACCCGCCGCGCGATGTGCAGAGCAACTGGTGTCAGCAGTCTGGCTGACAACCGTTTGGTCCGATTCTGTATGATTTCCCTGCAACCCGGCCACGCTGGCGACGGATCCAAGCGTTTGCCCTGCGCCCTGGGTACGCCTGGTGCGGCAGGCCATATGATATGTTCTTCACCGCAGACTGCGCACGGGAGACCATGTCGTTTGTTGTCGCCGGGAGCAAGGTCAAAACCGGTGTAGCGGTGCACACCCTCTGGCATTGTCACCGCAGGATTCAATAAAGAAGATGATTTCGTGTCTAGCATTCCTAAGGTCCTTAGCATCCCGCGCAGCAAAGTAACGTTTGGCTCTGTATGTCACAGGTCAGAGCTTTGCATCCGACCAATCAGGAAATGACAAGCGTTAATATAGATGCCTGGATAGCGCGCATGCGCCACAGCGCGTGCCTTGACCGCGCCAGCGTTCTGCAGCAAGCCTGTGAGTGGGCGCTGGAGCTTGAAGCAGGGCACCTATTGCCGCCGATAAACATCTGGGCCGATGGCTGGCACAGTTACCTTAAATCGTTACCGGCCTTGAAATTGCCGAGAACTTCTTCGCTGAACTCTAAACTCGCTCAGACTTCGCTGGTCGCGGCCGTCGTGTCCGTGCAGTGCGCGAACGCAAGAGGAATTCTGCCGAGGTCGAGCGCCGCTGGGCCAACTGTAATCGGACTGGTTCGACGAGTGCAGCGCATGGCGCGATCAGCTGTCACAGAATACGCGCAAGGCCGCGCATCTTGCGCTCAGACTCATGGTCGAAAATCTACGCGAAACCCATAAATGACAAGATGCTGGTTAACCATGGTCGATGAATGTGCCGTCCGCAACTGATCAAGCCTGGCCGAGCTGTACCTGTTGCCATTCGGGCGGTCAAGATGCAACCGGAAGAGAAGCGCACCGTGTTAGCACGCGCAGGTGTTCGATAATTAACGCCCCTCTGGCGCACCGCCTCGGCAATCGGCCATAATCAAAATGGCATACTGAAGGATGACTGCCTTTCGGCTTATCTCGAGCCTGTTTTCAATACACAGCAGATCGCCAAACTGCTGGATGAGATCGCCGGCTGCATCGTCAGGAATATATCGACGACGTCACTGAGCCAGTTGGCGCCAGAGCTGGAAGAGCGTGGGATTCCATAGCCTGAGATCAGCCGGCCGGGCTAAAACAAGTGATCTATTCCATCTGGCGCAATGATGGCGCCGCAAGGATCGACTCAGCAGGTCTACGACGTCCGCGCCGTGCGTGTACTGGTGCCAATCCAGATGACAAGACAAGTGCTATAGAACCTTCGCTGGGCATAGCCATAGCCTTTGGCGCATATCCCCCCAATGAATTCGATGACTCCCATCTGGCCAATACCAAGGAAATACGCTACCGAGCTACCTGCATACCGCGGTATGTCGGCCCAGTGGCAACGGTGCTGAGATTGGACAGGCGAAGCGGCAGAACGCCTTGCGTCGACGAGCACAACCGAGGCGAAGTATCTCGCAGCGCACACACACAGTAATGGCGGTTAGGAGAGGGTGTACCCACAGAGGATCATTGACTGATAGTGAGTGCACGGGCTGGCGATCGCTAGACTACGACAACTATATGACCGTGAGCGCGACACAGAGACCGCAGTCAGTAATAGAACGATTACAGATATGTATCGCACCCGGAGCTACCGAGGTTTGCAAGCGAGGTATATATGGCGTAGCACAAGAAGCCTATGGCTCGGACTCTCTCGAGTATGAGACGCGAGTCTACTGAGTTTCATTGTCCAGTCACCTACTGGATTCCACAATGAATGTGCCCAAGGGGCGCTACTAGCGGTCCATTCTCGTCATCGTGGAATCGCGTAGCAGGAGACGAGCAGCACGCGCATGAGCGCGGAGCAGAGCCTAACTACGTTAGCCGCCAGGGTCCCAAGGTAAACGGGCGAAGTGTCCGCTCAATATATATCTGGCAGAACCGGTGAGCAGGTCGAATCATCAAACCGGCAAGCAAATCAGAACCCCGAGCCGCGACTGTTTGAAATGCCAACACTGGGTTACGGTCAATACCTCTCGCGCGCTCGTGCCAAGGTACAACATTGGTTTCATAGCTAGCAAAGGCGCGCGAGCAGAGAACGTCCCAAGCTAGGCAAGTTACACGCTTGTATCGCTGAGCTGACGCGCTGCATTGAACGCGCTGACTATATGCGCACCTGAATCGAGCAAAGCTGGGGCATCCGCTAGTCAAATGAAGACCGTTTTGCCGCGTCCGGTTCTTGCGACGTCGGCTGATGCACGTTGGTCAATTGTGCGGCAGCAATTGATCGAGGCCTGACCGTACACATGGTGAATCCGAGCCTTGAGCTGATCGCCGCGCTCGGGCGACCAAACCGCGCGCGCCGGAGGACGAATGTTTTAAATCTCAGGGGTTGGCAATCTGCTCACCCAACTGGCCGGCTGCTGCCAGCCGGTTCCGGCGTCCGATCATCGAGGCTATATCACCTCGGGCCGCGGCGTCACGGTACACCGGGCGGATTGTGCCACGGAAATGCAGCTGCAGGATCGCGATTCTGACCGGTTGAGTCGAATGGAGCTGGGGTGGCGAGCCGACTCAGTACCTACCCGGTGGAAAATCTATATCCAAGGCTACGACCGTATCCCGGCCTGTTTTGCGTGACTATCTCGCAGATGCTCGCCAATGACAATATCAACGTTTCTGGAACTCAGATACGCCGACCACAAGATGATAATTACGCGGCCAAATGTTTTCGCTGACAGTTGAGGTGGCCCAATTAATCAACATCTCCGGTCCGCCTGCTGGCGCGAATCACCATTTTGCTCCGAACGTGATGGAAGGCGGCGCAATCGCAAAGAAAGCCAGTACGTAGTTATCAGCTCGAGGACCTGTTGTACTCATGCAGCGTTTGCGCGACCCGAGCCATGCGCCCTGATTTGAGCAATATCATCGTACAGCATATGTGCCGCATAGCCTGGAAAAGGGCTTACGAGGTTGCCCGCAGGCGATTGCCAGAAAAGGATCCCGCAACTGGAGCTGGCGAACTGTGGGTCGATCTGCTGTTTTCAGGTCGTCTACTACGCGCGAGCTGGGCCAGGAGAGGGCTGGGCATTTTCGAGCGTCTCGGGAGTCCGATGTGGTGCTTGATGCGCATCACCCGCAAACTGGTACGGCGAACGGACCTCCCCGACATCCGCATGTATTTCCCCGACGTAATCTGCGCACGCGCCGCAGCCTAGCATTGATATCCCGTAGCATTTTCGGTGAAGCAGCGCTGGAAGAGATCACAGGCCGAGGAGCGCGCCGGAGAGCATCCCCGCCGAACACTGTCCCTCCGATATGTGCCGCGTGGCTGCCTGTCAATTGAGTCGTGCGCAGAAGCTGCAGAAGCGTGCGTCGAAAGGCGGGCTTGAATTGGAATGACGCGGCACCGCAATCGACAAGGTCGCCGAAAGCTGATGAGAGTCCGTGAAGCACTGGCCGCCGGGATCCAATCAAGGCGTTGACCGAGGAAATGTGGCGATCTGTTCTTTCGCACCATGTCAATCTGGCGCGGCCACCTTGCCACGTGACTGCTGAAGAGTCTTTGCGTCAGTGGCAAACGAAAGAATTCAGAGTCGCGCTTTCGCCATTATCGAGCGCACATGCCGACGCGTGATTCGCTAGAGGCAAGCGGTCCTCGATCGGCCTTGACCAGCTCTATGGGACTGGCCCAGACTGAAGGTCTCTGAAAATCCTCCAAGATCTGGAGCTTCCACGGTTAAAGCCAAAATCTGACTGCAAATGACCGTCAGTGTGAGGTTCTTTGCTGCTGGCTGATTCAGCTTGTTGCAGGTGGTTGCGACTCAAATTCCAGGTAGCGGGGCGTCGGCCTGTGTCGCCGGAGAGTGGATAACCCATTTTCATTCATACGCGATCACTTCTCACCGCCTGGTACAGGCAAGCTGGCTCCAGCTCTTCAGCGCGGCGCCGAGTAGAGCGGGATACAAGATCTTCAACCGCGCGTTTCGGATACTCTCAATGCAGTGCCCGCCAGTCGCGCGGCGTCCTCCAGTGGCAGACGAACTTGATAGTCCATTCTGGGTTAACCCGCCTTGCGCTAAATCCTCCACCACACCTGAGTCAGGTTCACGGAGTCTTCATACTTCCCCCTTGCTATGGTTGATACGTCTAAGTGGCCCAACCGACTGATTTGATTTTAGACCACGCTTGATCTTCGAACCGACAAAACGGCAACTCGTTCCTTGTTCTCACTGGGGTTGTCATAAGCGCGCTGGTCAAACGCAATCTGTTGAGACACAGTGGATCACTTGGTGTCAGAGAGGGCATGAGGCATGAACGGAAATCGATGCGCGCTTTGTGCGCAGGATGTAAACATGAAACAGGGCAGTCTGCACGTGGGGAACCATTCGTGTGCTCCTGGGCGATGCTTTTTCTGCAGCGTACGAGCCGTATCCGGATTGGTGCGCCAAACAGGGACGTCAGACGATCAAGCCGGCAACATCGGACGCGCTGCTGTCGAGCGTTCAGAGATCTCCGGATGATCAGTTTTGCCCGGTCTGACCGTTGCGTTCAACATGTTTTTCTGAAGCCTGCCAATATTGCCCGACAGTAACATCGTATCCGCCGGCGCCGGGAGGACGAAGCCGTTGTCGTTCGAAGAGCGTTGCATGGGCGAAGTTTGCTGGCAACGCCTGCTGGCTGCCGACATAAACTCAGAGTAATCGTGATCAGGTCCGCTGCGTCTGGATATCGTGAATTTGCTGACGGCGCACACTCGACCTGAAGTCCGCGGCGGACCCTATTCAGAAATACGATGCCATTGCCTTGCCTTTGGCGTCGCGTGACCACGACGACCTCATCTCTTCTGGCAGTCGGCATAACAGATTTTCGCACGATTCTGGCGCGGCTGATCAGCGAGGCCTGGCATACGCTATCGAAGATTCGTCGGTACCCGCCGACCCCGGTAGATGAGCTCCAATGGGGATTTGCGGTTATAGAGCACTTCGCTCTGGTCAAGCTTGCCGCGCTTTTTGGCGGCGCCCTGTGATGATCTCACAGTGCCACCGGTCAGCGCTCTGGATAGCCGTGCGGTGCCGGTCAGTAATCGCCTCCTGGATGGGCGGCGACCGCGAATGGCAATCCGAATGTGACGCAACACGTGAACACCGCGAAGTGCTGTCTGGTGCGCTGAATGTGCTGCCGATCTGTATTTTGCGATCATATCGAAGGGCTGGCGAATGAAGCTGTCGATGCAGCGGGCCAGTGAGCGATCATCGAGTTGACCGGGCCCGTGATGAGCCTACCGAAGCGTTGCCTCCAAGCAAGTGCGCGAGCGCCTTCAGGCGACGCGGGATTGGGCGTTGGCGAAGCTGGTCAAGCGAAAAATGTGCCGCCGCCGGCGGCCGTCTTGCAGCAAACCTGGATGATCTGCGTCAGCCCGATATAGCGAGAATCCTGTTGGAAAAACGGCATGACGCTGATTGCCAACGGGCCCCCTGCTGGACACCTTGCGCCGGGTCAATGCCTTATCGGCCTGGGGCTGGTCCGCCTGGACATTCGTCAGGATGCCCAGGGCATACGATGTGCTGGCCGAGCTGACTGAACTATCCATTCAAGGCTGACGGGCAGGACGGGAGCTATGCGATTGGGATGACAGCAAAGCGCTGCGAACTTTCTGCTGGCAGAACTTGCATAACCGCCGGCCGCTGTTGCCGCCAGGCTGGCAGCCTAGCGCCGAGGTCGCCGAGGTGCCTGGAATACCTCCTGCGTCGTCGCAGCGCACCGCGCGGAAATTGTGCTGGGCTCCTCTGTGATCTCCAAATGGCCTCGGATCCCGCTCGGACGTTGCTGCCGTTCAAGTTGATTGCTCAAGGAGTCGGCCGTTGCCCTGGCCGACTGCGCGGTAGACACCCCTGTTCGAGACGCTGGAATGATCTGAACAATTGCCCGTTCGCCGTGCTATCGATGCCTTGCTGGCGGCCTGGAAGCCTAATCGCAGCTGGTTGGGGATGTGCAGGAGTGATGATCGCTATTCCGATTCTGCCAAGGATGCTGGCACCCTGGCCGCTGATGGGTCCGCAATATCGGCGCAGGTAAGCACTGGTGCGTGTGCCGTGAGCGGCGCGTCCGCTCCTGCTGCTGTTTACCATGGCCGTGCGGCAACGTATGTGCGCGGCGGTGCGCCGGCGCTATTATATGGATTCTGTCCGCACAACCGCCGAGATTCGGTGCAGGGCAGTTTTCGGTTACTCGAAAACAGCGAACGATGATTTCGCTTAAATACGGCTTTGACCACGGATATTTGCCGTACCAGAGCCTGACCAGCTTTTAGTCAGTGCTGTCTGGAAAGCCACGCTTGTACCGCCGCCGGCGACCGAGCCCGCTTGGCGCGAAGCTGACTGGAACGTCTGGCGGCCCCGCTCGGTTTGATGTTATCGCGGGTGGTGCGTGACGA
>Ga0163217_1104069_pt1 | contig 15709 bp, 20 predicted proteins | sample SynspAceP_FD_185933 | JGI IMG/M metagenome (GOLD analysis project Ga0163217, IMG submission 185933) | Saline lake microbial communities from Ace Lake in Antarctica - Synechococcus sp. Ace-P (PacBio error correction) | ecosystem: Environmental > Aquatic > Non-marine Saline and Alkaline > Saline ...
TCTGCCCGAATCAGTTGATCACGAAAGAGGGGGTTTTAGCGCTGCAAAGCTGATGGGCAGCATGGGCAATGCGAGAGCCCTTCAGCAGGCAACCGAACCCATCGAGATAGTTTGCCGCGATTCCTTGCCCTCAATCACCAGATTGAATCAGTCAGAGCGCCTTGGCGAATGCACGGTAGAAGGTAGTCATTCCAGCACTCAGAATACGGCCGAACCCTGGCCAGTGAAAGTAACCACTAACCACCGTTTTTTTTGGCGCGAGTGGCTGCAACGTGGCGTGCAGGAGGGAGCGTTCCTGTTGCTCGAAATTGCCCCGTGAGATCTGGTCAGGTCGACGATTGAGTATGTAGCGGTAGGGGCATCTGGTCGCTATGCGAGCCCCTGGGATGAAACAATCTGATTCGAAACTCCAGGCCTTGACCCGGGTGCAATGTTGCTAGGCGCAGGGCTTGGATCACTCGGGTCATCGATTCGCTGGCCTATGGATCACACGGGTGGCCGAAGCTTCCCGTTCCAGCAGGCCGTTGGAGCTTCTCGACCGCTTTCTGAGTGCGAGCGGTCACGCCACGGGTGCCACGACAGGCTGCCCTGCTCCTGCTGGATCTGACGCCAGCAGTTTTTCGTTACAAGGAAGCGCTGCTCGTCGGCCGATCCTCAAAGCCCTGCACGAGCCGGGTGTTTCGCCGTGAAGCAGCGATCGGTTAGTCACTGGCGGGGTCGCTGCGCCGTCGAGATCGTCGAAGTCGAAGCCCCTGGAGCTACGGTCCGTGGCCCCAGGCGCGCACGCTTTCCCTCGTGGTGCGGTAGTTGATGCGCCCAGCTTGCGGGAAGCGGCCCACGGATCTCGACAACCGCAGCGGCTGAAGCACCACAGGTTTGCCATAATGCGCTGGTGGGATGCGCGAGCCGACGATGAACAGTCGTCTGCGTGCTGGCTCACGGCCAGGGCACGAAATGAGGCGGAAATGAGGCAACATCGAGATCCTGCCGCCCTCATCACACACCACTGCGCGTGAACAAGGGGGCTATTGGGCGGCGTTGGACAACAGTCAGCCGCGGCCTTGTTTGGCCTCGCTCGGGCCTCCCACAAAGCCCGCGCTGGCGGAACTCAGCCCGAAGGGCACATCGAACACTGGCCATGATCTGGGCGCGGTTTGCCGCGTGAGGCGAGTGCCCGCGGCCGACACGGCGTGCCATCAGGTAGTCATCGCGGGTGCGGCAGCATTGGCCAACACCCTTGCCTGCCATCCTCCCTGTAGAAGTTCTCCATCAAGCCGAGGGTGGTGGTCGGCGACATCGCATGGCCAGGCTCCAGCACGGAGTCCCTCGGGCCTGACGTCAAACACCCCGAACCTGCCAGGCCCTGGTTCTTTGGGAAGTTCATCACCCGCATCGAGATGAATCACCTCGCATGGGCGCTGCAGGGACCGCCCTCGGTGCTTTGCAGATCTTGGTGAAGAGTTCGCACTTTGGCGCGGATTCGTCGGTGCGGGAAGAGTTTTGCGCGTGACAGGTGGTGAAACAGCACCCGGCCAGGCTCACCGGCATCGGCAAAGCCGCTTGGGCAGCCAGCGGTGCCGATGCATGGCCACACGGTTTTGCCAGTAACATGGCACCACCGGCAGCACCCTCACCGGGACCCGAGAGTTCAGTTGTCGACACCACCAACTGCGCTGGCTGGGGTGCAGAACACCCTCCACTGCTCCAGCGGGCGCCCGAGAGCATGGCTTTCGAGCACTTCGTCAGTCGGTGATCACGAGGAAAGTGGGCCTGGCTCTCAGGGGGTCTGCAGAGATGTGGCCACTCGCTGGGTCGATGTGGGCCGGCCTTTGCCGCTCGAGCTCCTCAATCACCGCCTGATTCGGCTTGGCCATCGGCCAGGAGATGAAGGCCATCGACGCAGTCCTGGGGGAGCCACTCGGATCAGCCGTGCCCAGGACTCGTCATTTATCAAACGGGCCCGTACGGCTGCAGGTAAAGAAGCTTCTGGGCACACCCGAGCACCATCAAGTTTCCGTCGTTTTGCTCGCAGGCTGGAGAAGAGGCCCGTCTGCCGTTGCTGTCTCCGCGACTGTGGCTGGCGTCATTGGCAGCTCTGGGGCCGGTGCCGTTTGTGGTTCAGAGCTTGGGAGGGAAGCTGGCGCTGACTGCCAGCGTTTGTTTCGCCACCGCGTTTACGGCTGCTCCACATCCACCACATGCAGAGGCACCGAGACGGCGGTGCGTGACAGGTTCGGCGACGGGCCCACTGGTAGGCGTCGTCGTGCTTAATCGATCCAGAGCAGACTAGGTGTTGCCTTGCTCCGGATGCTTGTCTGACGATTGCGCGGATGTCCTGATCAACAACGCAGGGAGCGGATCATCGGAAATCCTTGCCACCCTTCGTATGCGCTCGTATTTCAAAGCCCGGGACTGCGGGATTGTTTTGCGGAACTTGGAGATGAAGGTGGCAGCCTTACCTGCGCCCTTTCTCGGGCCAGCTTGTTGAGCGCCTTGAGGAAGTTCCGCTGGAGATGGCAACGGTGACGTTGCGGGCTGTCGCCTCATGGGGCTGCCTGAGGAGTGTGGGAGGTCATAGCAGTCCGTGGACGGAAGAGCGAGCATTTTGCGATCGCTTCACCGGTGCTTTCGGGTGGACATCAATCTGTGCCCAGCAGCACCAACCGGCGTTCTCAAAGGCTGGCCTCGGTCGTCTGGCTTCAAGCATGAGCGCGCAGCTGGTGATCGGGCCCAGGCCAGCTCGGCTTGGCAGCACCTCACCTTTGCTGCCTTCCAGTTCAAAGCCCGCCAATTGGCAGTGGATGGGCGGGCTCGGATGCGTTCGGACCTGGAGGCCAACTGGCGTAGGACTTGGAGGCACGGTCTGCACGCTGGGATCGCCAGCTGCTCGAGGCTCCCTTCCAGGCGCCTCGTCGGCTGCACCCGGGAGTTGCGCCGGCCTGGAACAGAGCGCGTTTTGGCCGCGTCCACCCCACCTGATAAGGGTCGAATGGCGGCTGCCCTGCTCGGCTACCGCCCCAGCCTGGGGTGGGAGAGCAGCAGTATGGGGCAGAACTGGAAGAGATTGGCTGCCGCAGCTCATTCCCGCCAGGCGGCCCTGCTGCTTGCTGGTCGGTGGCAAGCAGGCTCGGGCTGGAAGTGGATGGCGCCGGAAAGGCTGGCGGCAGGTAGTTGCTGCTGGTGAATGATCCAGATCCGCGAGGTTGAGGGCTCAAGGCTGGAGCATACGGAAGCCGCTGGGCCATGGGCCTGCCCAGCCGCTGATTTGTTGCCACTCCGTCTCCACATGGGCCCTTGACTGGAGCGCCTCAATGGCCGTGCTGAGCTCCGGTGCGTGAAGCGGGTGCGGGCGAAGCTGGGCCTGGACAAATTGGTGGGGCCAGGGCCTGCCAACCAGCGCTTCGTGAGGGTTTTGAAGCAGGTATAGGGCCAATTCAGCAGCTGCAGGCATGCTGGCCGCTCTGGGCACTGGCGGGCGCTGCTTTCGAAGGGAAGCAAGTCCGGGGAAGACTTTGAGCTGTTGGAGCAGAGGGCTTCGGCCACCAGTGCCGATAGAGCTCCGGTTTTGGTAGTCGAATTGGTGGGGTGAACTCCGAGGGCCCAGGCCGTTGGGCTCCCAGCTGGTCTTGCCGCTGGGGAGCTTCTCGACCACGTCAGCCCAGCTTGAAGGCCCCAGAACCATGTCACGCCCGCCTGCGGTTGCAGCGCCATGCGCTGCCCGGCCATCGGTGGCCAGTCGCCGCGGTGGTACTCCCCCGCCATCGTGTAGATGGCGATCGGCTTACCCGCCGGCGGTGGGAAGTGGAGCAGGAAGTCGCCCGGGAGTAGACATCCACACCCTTCGCTGGGGGGAGAGGGCCACTGCTGCTCCAGCTTCCAGCTCACCACGTGGGGTTTACCGGCGCTGTAAGGTTGAGAAGGAAGCCCCTTGCGACCATGACATCAGGTTCGTCCTGGAACGCCAGCACGGTCACCCCCCTCCGGTGATTTCGCCTTGCCCTCCGCAACTTGTTCGGGATGAACCGCAGCTCGAGTTCGCTTTCGGCGCGCGTGTTGATCACCACCTCCGAGAGGCTCGCGCCTTGGCTGGCTGGAGATCGCCCAGCGTTTGAGGATGGCCTGGAGATGCTCGATGGCGCGGCGTTTACTCCGTGCGCAAGCGATCGAAGCGCTGGCGTAGAGAAAGATGCAGCGATAGCAGCCATCACTGCGGGGCAGGCCCTGGAGCGATTGCCAGTGATCCTGCGAAGAACCGCTTTGAGGTCTTGGCCGCTCGGCCCTCCCTCCAAGCTGGCGCATCGTAACCGTACCGCGGGCACCGAATAAACAGGTAAGGAAAGGTTTTGCTTTGCTGGCTGCCGGGTTTGGGGCTTCTCTGCCCACCGCCGACTGCAGGTGATCCCCGCACCAACACCTTTTTACGCCCCGGCCAAAAGAACGGTTTGGGCGCAGGCCTCAGCTTTGGGCAAGAGGCCTTCACCACGAAGGGAGGGGCTGTCACGGCCTTCGGTCATCGGCCACCAGGAGAGTTGGCGCCGGGGTACGGGAAAGAGCCCAGCGCCTCTGATGTTGAACTGCGCCCCCTGTGACATGAACAAGATAGGCTTGATTTCACCTGAAGCGTCGGCGGGCTTGTCGCGGCGTAGCGCAGCCGGCGGAGGTGTGGTGATGCGGAGCCTTAGAAGCCGCGCCGTCGCTGCAGCCTTGCCCGCAAGCTGGCTTGCGAGAGAGCTCGAAAGCCGCCGCACCTGAGGCCCTTGCCGGCGATGGTTGGGTCTGGCCGACGGGGGTGGGCTCCGCCGAAGTTGATCTCGCGGAAGCTGCCTGCTGGCCCAGGTATTTTCGCGCCGAAAGGGAAAGATCCCTCGTCCTCAATCGCCAGGGAGATATTCCCGCCGGCTTAAGTCGGGAAGGATCAGCAGCCTTGGCGGGTGAAGAACTGGGGTTGCGCTCATCGCTGTCCCGTCGCCGAAGCGGCTGCGGGCAATCTTCTGTGTGGCCTGCACCTGAGGAGGCGGGCCATCTCCTTGACCCTGGCCCTGATCGGCATAGCCACTGTGGCCGCAGCGTGGGCACTCCTTGCGGCCGAAGTCGTCGTCGGTTTCCCGGCAGGCGAAGGAGCAGAGGGGCAGAACGCCAGCGCTCGTGGCCTGTTAGGCTGGGGTCGACTTGATTCGACCTTCACGCCCCGCCCGGCCCTGGGCATAACAACTGACCATCCGGGCACCAGCTCCGCGATGGCGACAGCGGCAGGCCGTTCGTCAGCTGCAGTGGTTGGCAGTTCCTCGCTGCTGCGGCCAATGCGGCTGAGCCACCCCGAGCGGCTGGCAGCGTCGCCAGAAGCACGGATTTTTTTGAGGGTGAACGCGGCCTCTGGGAAGGCAGTAGTTGGGCAGGAAGCCCTCATCGGTGAGCACTGGCCAGCAGGGGCCGTTCTCCAGGTCTTTCGGAGCTGTTGAAGGCCTTGAGCTACTCGGTAGATCTCGCGTTTTCGCCTCTCGTTCGCCTCGTGAGGGAGGCCGTCGTCGCGGCCCGAGAGCTTCTTGAGCCTTTCGCGCAACACTTTCGCGCCTCAGCGCCCAAGACGGTTTGCGCTCGGCGAATCAATTCCTCAAAAAGGCGGCTGGATTCCAGCTCGCTGGCGTAGGCAGCGCTCAACGGCGCTTCTCCCTGGGAGCGAAATGATGCGCTGCAGCTCCCTGTGGGGTGAGTCAGCCAAGCTGGTCGGGGAAGAGCTGCAAAAAGCGCTCCAACAATCTCGCCCTGATGGGCCTGGCACCAAGCCTGCAAGCCAGGTTAGAGGGAAGGTGGTCTGGAAGTCCTGCGTTTGCGCCGCCTTCTCGACCGCGATCGGAGGCGGGTTTGGCAAGCTGGCGAGGCCAGGGCCTGGGCATCGATGGCCGCTCTGCACCCAGGCGATACAACAGGGTGAAAGGCGAGCAGTGGCGCCGCTCCCAGATGGCGGCATGCATCGAGCATAGCAGCCCCGGTGGGCGACGCGGACCGCCGCAGCAATCGCCTCCGGCCTCCGCGAAGAAGTGGAGGTCGTGGGGGTGCCGGGTGACGATGGTGCCGACCAGGGCCATTGCCATCCCGCCGGCCGGCGCGGCCGATCCGGTGCAGGTAGTTGGCGGGCTCGGGCGCACCCGAGGCGAGCAGCACGGTGGAGAGATCGCCAAATGTGATGCCCATCTCCAGGGTAAGAGGTGGCCGAGAGAAGGTTGGGATCGCTGCGGGTAAATTTGGCCCGGATGAACTGGGTTTTCGAGGCGGCTCGCGATCCGGCGCGTGCAACAGGCGCGGTGTGCTCACGGGGCGACGATGCGATACACGTCGCCGCGGCCATAGAGCCGGCGGTAGAGGGGCAGGCCGCCGCGGGGAACTCGGTGCGGTAATGGCCTGAGCAATTGCGTACCTCACATGCCAATCCCATGCCCAGAGCGGCAGCTGCTGAGCAGCACGCTCTGCCCACCGCAGCAGGTGCAGCGCAGCAAAAGCTGAGGGGTGGCGCTGACCTGAACTGCGGGCGGTGGAATAAGCCCAGATGCGCTCAGCGCCGCCGCGGGTTTTGCCTGCAGCAGGCCCGCGCTCGCAGGCAGGGCCGCCACCACCGCGAGCAACCCCTCTTTCTGCTGCTGCGCTGTTGTAGGCTCTTGCTGGGCTTGCAGGGTGCGCTGAGCAGTGGCTGGGGGCCAGGTGGGGCGGCCCCCATTCGCGCAACCAGCCTGCTCGAAGGGCCGCCCTTGCCGCGGGTAGCTGGTGGGGAAGGTGGGCGCGGGGCCGAAAACCCGAAAGCGCGGCGTGGTAGGGGATGCGGTTTCGAAGGGGTAGGTGTTTGGTGCCGCCGAGTGAAGGTATTTCGCTGCCCTGGCCCGACTGCGGCCGAAGAGGCTCAGGAACGACGAGGGCACCGTCGGCTGGCGCCAGTGGTGCAAACAGCCCCACGATCAGCTGCCTCGAGCTGGTTCGCTGCGGGCCTGGCGGAGAGGCTCGATTTCGTTCTGCAAGTGCGGGTGAGCAGCGCCGGCAGCAGCGCGTTGATGGCGGCGGGATCCACCGCCGCGGCCAGGGCAACCCGGCCTGCTGCCACCGAAGAGCCCAGGCGTTGAAGCGGTAGCCGAATTCGGCGGCCACCCTCCCAGCGCAGACGATCGCGCCCCGCCCCAGAAGACTGCACTTTGGGATTCAGCGACGGGAATGTTCCTGCTTGCTGCAGGGCGTCCCACTCGCGCAGCCACTCCAGCCTGGGGCAAGAAGGTGGCGCGAAGTTCGATTCTTTGGGGAAGAGCTGCTGACCCACGGCGATCACTGCTCCTGCAAACCTGATTCAGACGCAATGCAACTGCCAAAGTTGGTGCTGTGCTGTTTGAACAGTGCGGGTCAGGGCAGTGGCGCCAGGGTGGTGCGATAGCGCGGGCCCGGCGATGAACCCAGCCCGGGTGGGCGCGTTTTTCTGTACCGAATCGCAGAAGGCCAGCAGCATTCTATCTCCGTTGAACGGGGGAGGCGAACAAGAGCGGCGCTCCAAAGTGCTGGTGAGGCTGGCAGCGGATGGAACCGATCAGCAGGCAGGCCCTGCTTGGCACTGCAGTAGGGGCAGTCGCGGCTGACGTCGGGGGTGGTTGCTGGTCATCGGTGTTTTGCGTCAGGCAATTCCACGGGCAGCAAGCTCGGGCTTCTGGCAGTTTTTTGGGCAGACCCCCTGGCCGCTGGTCCGCTGGGGTGCTGCTGCTCTGGCTAGCCGGTGGGATGTCCCTGCGCCCGATGGACCGAACAGGCAGCTGGCGCAAGAGCCGGTGGCTCGCCTTGGGCCCGTTTGCCTGCGGAAAGAAGATAGCGCAAAGTTCCGGGGGCCCGGAGAAAGAGGCCTTGTAGAAGGCCTTTGAGGTTGGTGGCGCGATCGGAGGCGGTTGCTGCCCTGTGCAGGAGGAGTGGAAGGTCCAGCCGCGTGGCGCCCGCAGTCGCGGCAGTGCACCACCGGCAGGTGGGGGCTTGCTGTCCACCACCGGAGAGATCGTCGGAAATGACAGAGCTGGGGCTACGCCTCCACCGAGGCCACCATGCGCTGAGCTCCCGCAGCCACGCTCAGGCGCAGGTTAGCCAGGGCACCACTCCTCGCGGAGTCCATCGAGGAGAGTGGTGGGGTGCGGCGGGCGTGGCCACCAGGGCGAGCAGGCTTTCCCAGCAGCAGCAGCGGTAAGCCACGCGGAAACTGATCACCCAGGCCCAGCTGGCCGGGAGAAGCGCTCGGCAGGGTTTTTCGATGGGAGCGGTGCCGGCGGCCTGGCGCCACCAGGTTGTGGATGGCCGGAGGGTGGCGAGCCTCTGGCCAGGGCGCAGGCCCAGCTCTCAGCCTGGACATCACCGCCGGGCGTGGGCAGCAGGGTGGTCTGCCAGCCAGAGCCTGCGCCTTGCCTGGCCAGGTTAGGTCTTGCGGGTTGGTGGCGTTTGGGCTGGATCGAGCTTGCTGGATGGCCTCGACGCCGGGCAATGGGGGGGCAGGGCCGAACGGCCCGCGCTTGTCCTCAATCCCCCGTAAGGCCGGTGTGGGCGGAAAAGACTCCTCGGGCGTGAGCCCTCCTCCTCGATGCAGCCCGCGCCTCGAAGCTGCTCGAGAAGATCTGGCCGGCGTAAGTGGAGCATCCGCCTCGCGGGATTCGGGGCCACGAGGGTGGCGGAGGTGCCGACGCACCCCAAAAACCAAAAAACGCAATCGCCGTGGGCAGTGGAGGCGATCACGCAGCGGGCGGATCAGGACAGGGCAGGAAATCGGTGCCCTGGGGCGCCATGCGAAGGTGGGTGGACACTCATCACCACCAGATAGGCGCAGGGTGCTGGTTGCCATCGGCAATGGGATGGTGTTTGTGGGCCCAGAAGGCCCCTGCACATGGCGGCTGATGAGGAGGTAGTCGAGCTTGCTTGGTAATTGGGGTGAGCAAGGAATGTCGGGCGGCGCCTTGTGCAAGGGCGTTCTTTGTTCGGTGAATGTACGTCTGGTGGCGGTCATCGCCGCGGTGGGGGGGCTTTCACTCGGCAGCCCCGATGTAGAGACCTGCGCGCAGACCGGCCAGGGACGGATGGAAGTGGATTGAACGATCGGCGATGCGCCGGGCCTGGTCGGTGGCCAGGGCATTCCATCGGTAGAATGAGGATCGCCTTGATCCCTTGGGCCCTGGCTTGTGCTGCTGCGGCAGTGGCTCGACGATCGGCAGCAGGAAGCACTCGGTTTTGAGCCGGAGCCGGTTGCCGGTGCCACCAGGGTGTTGCGGGGTGTGCCGGGCAAAAGCAGCCGATCGACAGGCCTTCTCTCTGGTGGCGGTAGGAGCGGGAAAAGGCAGGGGGATGTGGGGAAACCAGTTGCGGGGCCGGAGCCTTCGTGAAGGGCAGCGCGACGGAGATGTAAAGGGAACCCCTTGAAGCAACCGCTCACGCTCGCAAGGAAACGCTCGAATCAAGCCCTGTGAAAGCCTGGAGTTGTGGGGTGAAAGGCCGTGCGGATGGCATCGAAGCTACCTGCTCAGCTCGCTAGCAACGACTGAGGGGAGCAAAGTGTGCTGCCGATCTAAGAGATCATGTTAGCCGAGATCGTTGTTTCTGCCAAAGGTTATGAATAGATTGCAGCACAACGTTTTGAACCGAAGAGTGATCAGCAAGCAAGCATTTGGTAGTTTGTTCATTGATCAGAAAACCGCGCACGCGGGTAGCGATGCAGCACGTTGTCGTCGTGGCACAGAAATGAAGTGTGGTCTGCTGTTACTCAGCGTGATGTCCACCTGATCAAAGGGGGGTGGCCTGAAACACCGATGGGGTGAAGAACGCCTACCTGCAACAGTGTTCGCTGGAACGGGCATGGAGGTACTCAAAGACCTCGACTCCTCTCCCCGATCTCGAATCCATCCCCAGAAGCTGCGTGCGGACTCGTAGTGAATCGGATCGCGGAGGGCGGCCGCTGGATGGCCAAAACATCCGCAATGGCCTGCAGCTGCAATCCGGCGGTGGCGGGCGAAGTCTGGAATCACACTGAAAACAGCGTCTGCCGCCGGGAGAATCGGTGCCCTCGGAGGGTCGATCAACCTTCCCAGAAACAGCAGGGGCGGTAGTAGGCGCCTTCCACAAGTGAACCGCTGTCGGCAGCGTGAGCCGTAGAACATCCCCTCGTTTGGCGACTGCCCCGAAAGCGCGAGCCAATGCCGGAAGCGGGGGATAAGCGAAATGGCGTGGACCAGGAGCGGATGGCTGGGACATAGGACCGCGGAGGGTTTGGAGCCGGGGCTTGCTTGGTTTTCCACAATGCTTCCAGGCGTGGCCCAGCTGCTCGAGGTCAAAATTCAACCAACGGGCCAAGGCTAATCGATACCCTGCTGTTGCACCAGCCCGCAGCACCGTTCCCTGAGAGAACCTCAGGTTGGTGAAAACTGCGATGGCGCGCAGACCCTTCCACTTAGATGGGAGGCACGCATGGCCGTCTAGGTACTGCGGCGATCTCGACAAGCCCTTCGGTGCGCTGTACTTGCTCGGCCGGCACACCAACGGTGGTGTCGGTTGGCGGGTGTGAACAGTTGACGCAGATCTCGCGTCGTTAACGCGGACAAGGACGCGAACAGGCTGCGGTACAGACGATCAGCAGCAAGCCGCCAGTTCTACCGGTTTTTTGGACGCTGGGATCAATGCCCTTGGCACGAGTGAGCGTGGAACGATCTTTCCCCAGCACCCTGGCCAGGTCCGTGCGGCTTTCAGATCCAAGCTGTCGGCGTTGCGAGCACTTGCCTGCCTGGCAGCCAACTGGGCAAATTCGTTTGATAGCGAGGCGCTAACTGGGGAGCGGGTGGGGGACCGCGATCAAACGACGGGCATGGCTCTGTTGCTTTTGCGTCAATCCTAGCCCTTGAAAGCGCAAATGCATCAAGCGGGCTTCTGCATGGCTTCAGTCGTTTCACCACATCGCGCAGATAAAGGCTGGGGATGGCCCCCCATACATGGAAATCTCAAGATGCGGACTGTCTTCAATGACCGCCTTGTCCTCAAAATCAAAGGAAAGTCAATCAACCTGAAACAAGATCTGCTGCATACTTCCCTCCGCCAGCTTTGTCACGCAATTCCCGCTTCAGAATCCATTATACAGAGTCCTTGTCTGCTGAGCAACTGAAGCGCACCATGATTTTTGGCCATGGCAAGATCATTGTGCCCGGCAACACAAACAATGATCTTGTCGCGGATGAATCTTTGGGGGGCTCCGTGATTTAACCGGACAAGATATCCTTCAGCACCTCTAACCTAGGATTTTGGCCGACGACGAACAAAGATTTGATCCCAACATGCTGTGACTCAGGAATTCCAAATGAAATCGGAAAAAGCACTGGAGTCCCGGGAAGCGCCAAAAGGCGACAGGTCAAACAGACTGCGGATCTAATCTCGATACATGGCTTTTGTTTCTTCATCAGCCCCCCTCATTTCTTGCAAAGTTTCGGTCAGGCCCTGAACTAAGGGTGCTGAAGTTTTCTGGGCTATTGAAATCTGCAGCTCTGCCACAGCGAGCCTGCAAGCGCTCTCGAAGGCATCTTCTTGGCTCGGCAGAGCATAGATGGACTTTAAAGCCGTCGATGAACTTCTGGCAGGTTCTCGACCAAGCCTTTGGCAAATTATGGCGCTAGTTGCCATCGACTCATTAGGTGTGATTGACGAAATCTGTCATGGCACTTGGTGCTTAGTGATGAGGAGTGTCGGTGCTTCCAGTCGTTCCTTGAGGACAAGGTCCAAAGTGCTTTCACGCCCCAGATGGACCTGCGCCAATGGCCGGGACCGACCAAACTGTGCAGCCAACATGCCGCCGCCGACCAAGGCGGCCCAAGGGGCTAGCGCCAGAGGTGCGGATCGCCAGCCAGCGCTGAGGCCGAAAACTGAGGCCCGAGGCGCGATAGCAGCATGGGAACACCAGCACCAGCAAGGCTAGAAGCGCTTTTCCTTGAATAAGTCTGTTAAAGGAGTCCTGAGTCGCTTGTGCGTATTCCTGATCTGCCATAGGTTGAACTGCACCTGCTTGAATCGCCTCGCTTTTGGTTATCCCGACCCCTCGCAGCTGTCGGCCCGAGATAAGAAACGTACTCTTGCTCTTCAACAGAGATTGGGCGAACTGGTTAGCAAGGGCATCAGGAATAAAATCAGACAATCAAGCGTGAAACGCAAGATCCGAGTCGAAAGGCTTGGATGCCAGCAATGATGGCCGTCACGATTGGGAGTCCTTCATCATAGACAGCGGCGGTATACCCGAGCTTTGCCCTGATCGGTGATTTGCAGCTGCTCCATCTGCTCATCGAGTAGCTTGCGCTCATGCTCGTCGAGTGACGATCTACGTAGCACAGCTCTCCCAGCGAGAGACGTAAAGCGATCCTAGCCTCTTTCAGGATAGGCGACTAACGGATGGGAAGTTTGATCTGTATGGGTCTGATCGAGTTAGATGGCTGTGGATGAATCCAGACGGTCTTGCCAGAGGTGCAGCAAGAGCTATCCGTCAGGTGGATAGATTAGGCCTCCAACTCCTGCTTGATTGCTGGAGGCAATGAGCTCCAGCGCTGCTGCGGAATCGCTTGTAGTCGTCCCGTTCCAGCAGCCCTGAACTCGGTCATGGGGAAATCAAATGGCTGCCTGAGCACGGCCCGCAATAGGGAAGCCGGGTTTCTCGCGCAGTTTCTGCCATGTAGGTGGAAGGGGCAACTGGCAGCTGATGCGCTGGTTGGTGGCACTGTCGATTAAGCAGCGGTTGAGCAACGCAGTCGCGAATGGCGGAGAGTACGATGCCACGGTCAATCTAGGGAACTTGCAGGGGAAGGATGTGGTGGTCGTCGATGCCGTTGCTGGCGAGCAGCTGATCGTTGAGCAGCGGCACGGCTTGTGAAAGTCCGAGTGGGCGATCGCCACTGGCGAGGATCAGCAGATCGTGGCACGGTAGAGAGAGCGCTGGCGGGGAGTCAATCCCTGAAGACTGGTTCGGGGTTGAATCGGAAGCTGCGTACGTTCTCTGGCGCTGGAGCCAGTTGGCTTACTTAGCCAGGGGATCAGGCTCACGTCACCAGTCGCGGCGCTCTGGGTGTTTGGTGAGCTCCTCGTAGGGCCTGACTGACACCGAGCACCAGAACCATGCGCTTGAATCTGCCTCGCGCTGGGCACCCACAGCTACGGCGGCCCTTGCCGGCACCGCGGCACGAGCGAGGGCAGCAGCCCATGCGGCGCGAGCATGCGTGTTTGTAGGGAGCCACTTGGGCTGGAGGCACCCGCATCGTCGTGGAGGATCGGTGAGCTGAGAGGACAGGGCACGGTCACGGGCTCCCACCAGGTGGTGACTCTCTCGGCACTGAGGTTGAGCACGTCGGCCGCGTTTGCCAGCTGGGGGTTTTGCCGCCAGCCCAGGGCGATGGCCATCAGCACGCTAGTAAGGGTCGACATCGAAACTGAGCGATCAAGGGGTGGATCGCGCTGTGGGCCTGCTCCCAAAGCTCGCGCCAGCTTGAGTTCGGCTCCAGAAAGCGGCAGTGGCAAGCTCAAGACCACGCTGAGGCTTCACCGCCGGTGCGGTCAGCCGTTTCGAAGATCGTGCAGAGGGCCGCCGGGCTTCGGTCTCTGCGGAAAGGGTGACGACTGGGAAGACGTATTGGTCAATGCGGTTGATCCACTGAGCTCTCCAGATCCCTGAAGCTGATCCCCATTGGTTCGCGCTCTTCACCTTGGCGGGTACGGGCCACCTGAATGCCCCACTTGGAAAACCTGTGGCTGCCCTTAATTGGAGTAGGGAGAGTGGAAGCAGTGAGCTGCTTCGGCCGCAGCTCGAACGCTCTCGCTTGGCTTTACGGGCTTTTCTGTTGTGGCGCAGTGCCCATGGCGTCTTCGGAAATCGGCACCGTCGATCAGGGCGCGGATGTCGAGGTTTAGTAGCGGTGATCGCCAACCCCATAGAAAGCCTGGTGAAGGGGCGGTGAGTCCCGCTGCTGGCCATCGAGCACTAAGAACGTGTGCTCGGTGTTGGCTGCAGGAGCTGCCTTCAAAACTCGCGGCTGGAGAAAGCTCTCTGACGTCACGCACTGCGCAGGATACTGCCGGCGGGGTAGTTGTTTGCGATCCGGAACGATCAGCGCCTGGGTAGCACTGGGCCTCCCAGACGAAAATCGGCTGGAAATCGGGCAACACCATATCGCCGGTGTGGAGACCCCGGATCCAATAGAAGATCGAGCAGGGGCTTTGGAGTTGGTGTCTTCATAGATGGTCCAATGAGCCACCCGCGGTGCTGCTCAAAAACCCAAGGCACCCGGTATCCCCAACCCGATCGCACCGATCAAAACGGGGCTTCATAGGTATCGTGCGCTCCAACCCGGCCACCGGCAGCCGGTCATCGATGATTCGTGCGTGACACTGTGCCGGAGGTCATTTCACTAATGTCTTTCCAGCCGGTGGGTTTTGTTGGCGCCAGCGGCCCTGAAGGCCCTTGCGTGGGAAGCCAACGCCTGTTTGACCGGCCTTGCTGGCAGTGAAGACGGATGCGGCCGTTTCTGGTCGTACCAGGTGTTCGCGTTCGTATTGCTGCAATCACCGGGAATTGCACCCGGGTAGATCGTGATGAAGTTTCATCGAGGGTGAGGCCGAGGGCCTGGGCCACGAGCAACGCGATTTCCACCAGCGCTTGGCGCGCATGTAATCGGTGGCGCAGGGCGCAATTCCCGCGTTGCCTAGGTGGGGGTGAAGGTGGTGAAGAAAGCTGTTAGACAGGCCGGGATCGTTTTTTGCCCACGTTGCTGACGGAAGGCCATCATCCCAGCATCCGCTCCAGAGATCGGCGTAGTGGGTGGTGAGGGCAGTTTTTGAGGGGAGAGGGTCGTGAGACGCAGCTTGTTTCCGAATTACTTGTGGCCCTGAGAGAGGGAAATAACTGCATGTCGCCAGCTGTCAGATCCGACTTCCCTGTTGATTTTCAAATAGCAAGTCAAGCTAGGAAAATTGACTGCACGCAGTGCACAGAGTCAATGCCTGGATCTCTCGCAAAGACAGTGTCACCAACGCTGATCACGTGCCAGTCCTTGGGAGGAGCAATCGACGGGAGGAAGAGTTCTTTCGGCCTGAACTGACTAAGGCGTTTGCGAATGGGCCACCGGTAAAACTCCGTCCACCGGGGATACTTCTCCCCCACGCACCGTGGCGTGCGAAGCACGGTTATTCAGCAGGCGACACAATCCGGCCGGTGTTTGTGGCGGGCAGGTAGTCATCGGGCAGGGTAGTGGATTCGGCAGGCAGTCGTAAGCTCTGTTTGTATTGGCAGATCGCTTTTGGGGTTTGATAGAGAGGGTTGGCTACATTGAATAGGGGACCCAGAAAGGACAGCTCTGAGGATCTGGACGAAAGCTGGTTTCCGCGGCGGATTGTGCCGTCTTTCTGGGCGTTGGTTTCATGCCAACAGTCTCTAAGGCAATGTTACTCACCCTGCCAATTGGGGGGGCGCCCAAGCCGTTTCGGTGCAGGCGGCGAACTTCTCCCAGCACATTCAGAAGTTTGCTGAAGAATGGAAGTCCGGCAAACGGGCCTGATTGGCCGGGCCCCCTGGTGTCGTCATAGAGGCCGGGCGAAAAGCCGAGGTTTGCTCATCACGAAATCACTCTTTGTGGATGGCCCTTTAACTCCCAGCGGCTCTTTGTGTCCTTGAAATGCCTGGGACTAGACCCAACCAACC
>Ga0163217_1111128_pt1 | contig 15708 bp, 24 predicted proteins | sample SynspAceP_FD_185933 | JGI IMG/M metagenome (GOLD analysis project Ga0163217, IMG submission 185933) | Saline lake microbial communities from Ace Lake in Antarctica - Synechococcus sp. Ace-P (PacBio error correction) | ecosystem: Environmental > Aquatic > Non-marine Saline and Alkaline > Saline ...
CCGTGCTCCCCGGGCCCTGGCCGCACATCGACCTCCGCAGTCTTGGGTCCGCAAGCAACTGCCAGATGCGGTCTTGGGCTAGGGGGTCCCCTGGCCCGGAGGGTGTTGGGCGATCGATCATCGGTCCTCCGCCAGCGTCGATTCTGCAGCTGGCGCATTGCGTCCTGGTTCCTCGATCGTCCGCCTGTGTGGAAACGCACTGGACTGTCGTGTGTGCCCTGCAGACGGACTATTCCTCACTGATCTGTCTTCTGTCTGCCGCGGACGCTGCAATGGCCAGATCGGTGTGCTGGAGCAGCCGGCCAAGCTCATCGCTGAAGGACGCTCCACATAGCCGCTGGCGTGTCCGCTTCTCTACCTCCGATCGCTGGAGCACGGTTGAGATCACGACCCCGCATTCTCCACACCAGCACTGCCGGCACAGGGGACGCACCATTCCCCCCGGTGGTTTTTTTCCCCCAAACGCCCGATCGCCCCCTGGCTGCCCGCTCTCATTGCACCAGAAGGCAAGCGGATCCCTCGGGGCCATTTCTGGAAACCCTTACGCCGGATTACGGGCAGGCAGCAAAGAATGTCCTGGCGTAACCGGCGTCCGGTCAGCAGCGGCGTACAGCGGGGCATTCGCCGTTGCAGGCGTAAGGTCCACCGCCAACCTCGCTGCACAGCCCCAGCACCGGTGACCCGCCCCGGGATGCATGGAGTCATCAGAACAACAGACAACCACACAGCGCGCCGCCAGGATGGCCGGGCGCAGTACCCCCGTGCTAAGACCACGTCCCGAATGCACTCACGCCGGATCAACTGGCACCTTCAGCTGGGCGGCCAGCATTGGATACAGTGCCAAGTGCGCAGCCCCCCCTGTAAGCCTCCCGGCCGCGAACGGTATGCAAGGGGTACCGCCCGGCACCAGCTCCCGCTCCAGCATCCGCACTCCCATCCACTGCAGACCGAGAAACTCGCGGCAGCGCCATCCCGCCACGGCAGTGCAGGGAAATAGATGTCCAGAGCAGTGCCGCTGCGGCGATCATAAGCCGGGTCAGGGCCTTTCAAACGCGCCAAGCGTGCAAGCGAAGCGCGCCTTAAAACTTATGGTAACTTCCCTGCCGCTCCCGATGTCGTGCCCACCCGCCCGTCCCTGCCTGCAACTGCTGCGCGCTGCGGTTGTGCTTCGCTCCTCTCGCGCCCGCCGCGGCCCCCAGCCTGGCCCCCCATACCCGAAGCCAGCCTCAACACGCAACTTCCGGCTCCCTCTCTCGGCCTGCCTAGCGAAGGCCGGCCTGAAATCCCAGCTGAGCTGGTTGGACGCGTTATGACGCCCTGCGCAAAGCGCTTCCCCGATGCCCGTTCAGTCAGTCCGGGCAAGCGCTTCCGGGATGCCGCAGCACGGTTCAGATCAAAGCAGTGGGCACCGCAGCGAGGGCCCACCTCACCGGCTGGAAGCCGAACAACTCCTGCGCCTTAGCCGAGGCGCGAACGCCGGAACGGCCAGGAAGTATTCCGTGAAACATGTTTGCTGCGCAGCGGTTTCCGTTACTTCCGATTCAGCCTGCAGATTCTCTCTATATCTCTCTATCTCTCAGCGCTAACGACGTGACGTGGGTCGACGACCACTATTACGGGCGTGGTGGCGGGCGGAATTTCGCTCCCGACACCGGCCCCGATGCCAAGCCGCTTCGCAGAACCCGGACTGGAAAGCTCGCCGCCCTGCCGTGCGGCCTTTAAAGATCTGCAAGCTCCGCTCGAACCAGGGCAGCCCAGAACCTGGGCCGCTTTTGGTCCATCCGACGGCCATCATCACACCAACCAACGGGTGCGTGGTGGCTGACCAAGGCCGGCGCTCACCCCTATATCTCTATCTGATCAGTCCGACACGTCTTCATGCCCCTGGCGGCCCTCGATCAGGGCGTCTTCGTATCGCCGCCAACCCGTTCGCCGATCGCAAACTCAGCCCGTGCGGCCTGCCGCGGCAAGCGAGCCAGGTTCCTTTCGGTGCAGCGCCAGCTTGAAAACCCAGCGGACGACCCCCTCCATCCATGCCGCAGCCCGGTCTCCAGCCCAGAAGCCCGCCGCCCCGCTGCGAGGCCTGACAGACCGCCGCCATCGGCACCCCAGCCGCGGCCCAGGGCATCGCCCCTCGCATGGGGGGGCCGGCGTAGCTCCGGCCACCAGCACCTGGTTTACCGCCTTGGCCTGCGCCCGCAGCCCACCGGCCCGGGTGGTATGGCGCTCCGACCTAAACCTCCAGCAGGGGCGCCCGCTCCCAGAATCGCCATCGTTCCGCCCACCAACACGACAGCTGCCGGCTTTGGCCCCTTCCCTGCCCACCGTCACCGGGCAAAATCGAGATAGGCCAAACGGCCCTGACGCCCAGCCTCGCCAGCGAGCGGCTGATCGGCCGGATCGATCCGTCGAGAAAGTCGATCACGGTGGCCACCTGCGCAATCCAAGAAGCGGGCCGGCTGGGCGGGCACCGAACAGCAACGGCCTCCGCGCGGCCCATCGTGAAGGCATAGCAGAGCCAGTCGGCGGCGCTGCAGCTGCTGCGGCCGTGGCCCGCCGCCGCACGCAGCCACAGCGAAGTCCTCCCGCGAACGTTCCGTGTGACGCTGACGGAAAGCTGCGGCCAGCCAAGATTGCTGCCAATCGGGGGCGCCAGGGCCCCAGGTCCGATGAACCCAGCGGGGGCGAAAGATCAGTCCCATGCGCGCGCTCAAAACGGTAGGAGTTCAGTCGGAGATGCAGCCAAGGCCAGGCCACGGTGGTTTGGGTTGCAAACGCCCAGATCCATATGTCCCGATCCCTCACCCTGCAAGCCCCCCCCGCCCCCCCCCCTTGGGTTTTTTTTTTTTCTGCCGCCGGTCGCTGCGGCCGGCCATCTGCTCCAGTCGATTCTGGAAAAGCCCAGACCAACCCCAACCCTGCGTTCGAGTTCCCCAGCGGCGAGCGGCAAGCCAGCGAGAGCCAGAAGCAGAGATCTCAATCGCGCCACAGCTGGGCCCCTGCGGGACAACGCCGCCCAATGGCCATCCTCAAAGACAACGACGTTGCCTCAAGGCCCGCTGACATCGAAGCGTTGCGTCGCGCCGCGCGAACAAACGCAAAGGAGCTGCGCGGTGAGCAGACCAAATTACGCCAGCGAAAACCGTCCCTCGCCCAACGCTTGGATTCCCAATGCCCGAAGAGCCGCGGCAGGTCAAGCCGAGGCGGCAAGCGCAACCCCAACGCCACAGCCCGACACAGCTGAGGCCTTGAAAGTCAGGCGTCGTCGAGGGCGCTGATCGCCGGGGAGCAACCTTTTGCCCTCCAGCAAAGCTCCAGGCTGCGGCCCGCCCACGCGTGGAGATTGCCCTATTTTCTCCGCCACACCCACCCTTCTCGACGGCCCTACGATTCACCACCTCGAGAGAGACGTAGCACGCAGCCCTGCCGTCTCCAGCTCGCGAGTGGTGGACCACATCTACCCGTGGTGCTCGCGGCGAATTTGATCGAACTCGAATCACCCCATCGCCCCTTCAGATCACGGTATTGGCAGCGGTCCAAGGCCCTCCTGTAAGCCTGGGTGAATCCGGCCGAATTTCGAGCCCCTAACCACCGTCGGGGATCGCGTCCACCGCGGTGGTACGGTGGTGCTGTCGGAGAGAAGGCGCGCACACGACCAATCGGGGGGCTGGCAGACCACTCACCCCGTTTTAGGCCTGGCCTTGGCCTCCGACTCCTTGGCCAATCTGAGCTTGTCGATCTATAACCAGGCTTGCCCACAGCCAGGGCCGCGCGCCTTGTGAAGGTGCAAGATCATGGCCGCAGCCGGATCACAACCTGTCGCACTTGTCGATCAACAGAACTCGAGTCACCGCCGAATCTTCTGCTCACTCTTGAGCCGCCAACGATCGCCGCCAGCGGACAGCTCCGGCTCATCGATGGCGCCCCTCAGATACGCAGTTCCTTTTCGACATCAAGCACCCGGCCCCAACCTGGCTTCAGGTAATTCGTCACGCCGGCGGTGGAAGGCATGGCCACGGTGGGCGCGCCCACAAGGCAATCATCACCATAGACCATCGGCCCAGAGCGCCAGCTGGCGGGCGAACGGGATCGTCTGCTCTTCCTCACGAAGAAGCGCACGTTCCTCCAGCAGCAAGCACATCGCCATCGCCAGGGCCCAACCTTGCTTCGGCGTCAAGGGCCGAATGCAAGCTGTCGGTTTTGAGCATCCTGGCTGCCCCACAGCTCACTGAGGCGGCCGCCACCTGGTCAGCCCTGCATCGCCTCATCACCTGACTCCTTGCGGCCGAAATGGGCGGCCACGAATCACGCGGCCTCCTTTGGCATTGGAGCGCGTGGATAGTGGAAGGCGCGGGCGCGGATCCTCGGTTGTGAATCGCTGATGCCCCCAGCTCCGCCAGCGAAACGTTGAATCGACCCGCTTGCACCAGCACCCTATTGCCCTGGGTCATCCGCTGCTGAGTGCCAGGGAACGCTTCTCTGGGTGAATGGTCGATAGGGAAAAGATGGGCGAGGCTCAGCCCCGGCCCAGCCGGTCCGCTAGACAAGAGAGTTCATATCCACCGAGCCCGCCTTTACACCGGTGAACTTACTTGCGAAACGGATGTTTCAGCACTGTTTCTGTTTCCCATCGATCAGAGCCGCCAAACATGGTAACAACCGCGCGGTTGCCCTGGAGCTTGCCATACAGCATTCCAGTCGCTGTGGTGCTGTCTTGTGAATCAAGAGAAGGGGCGAACTGCATGATTCCGCCGCCGTCGCCCGCTGCTGAGAGCCAGCCCGCGTGGTTCACTCGAGCAACGGCGCATGGCCTGCGAAAGGTACGAACGGGCAGGGCAACCAGCCTTCCGTGTGATCCGTCGGATGTGGCCGACTGAGACTCAACGCCGATGTGATTCGTGATGGGCACCCCGCGGCCTCACCTCGAGCCGGGCGAGAGAGCTACGCCCGCGGTGAACCAGCTGGCCCCCGTCCGTTGCTGGTTGTGCCCTGATGAGCGTGTCGTCGACCCGACTGCGGCGGTGTCCCGACCGGCGGGCCATGTCCTCAGTAGTCTCCGGCCCGCCGATTCAGGGTACCGGGCCAATCGCCAAGGGCGAGCGCCAGCTCCACAAGCACTGCCAAGGTGGGACCTGGTGATTCGAGGTGCGGAATGCCCGCATTCCCCGCGCACCCGTGGCCACCCCACGCCTGCAGCGCCTGCGATGCAGGGCATAACAGACGGCTCTGTGATCAAACCGCCAGCGCACATGTCAACGAAAACGGCCCCGGCTCGCCCTGGACCGTTGGCTGCGCACCCAGGGCGAGACCCCTGTGGTGTGGCGATGCACGGCCCGCACCGGCGTGAAGCAAACTGCAGAGCAGCCCGTGCGGCTGGCCGGCAGCTCATACTGCCCTGCCGGGCCGGTCGCGCATGCTGCCCGCGGCCGGTGCGGCCCTGATGCTTGGGTTTCCAACGTGGGCAATCGGCTATCAACCGCTTGTGCGACCAGAAGTGTGACAGCGCCGCCGGCCGGGGTGAAACCTCGCAACCCGCGCGGGTCATGGGTCGGACCAGGACATTCGATCCGCCACGACGCGCCACCGCGTGCTGCGCCAACGGCTGAGATCAGGCGCTCCGCCCGCTGCTGCCCACTCGGACACATCGCCAGGCGGCCTAATGAACGGCGAGCGTTGCGGCGCCTTCCTTAATCGCCTGCTCGACAGCCTGACGCATCCCCGGGAAGCTGGCCTCAACCCTGGGCTTGCGTGGAGAGCCGCTATGGCGTCCCCAATCGTCGGCTCGACCCGGCATGGCCGCTCGGGGTGGATGCTCTGGGCCCTGGCTGCAGGCGCGCGGCAACGCACAACCAGCGCGATAGCGGCCCCATGTCCAGCCCTGCTCGAACGACTTCCGCCCGCTTCCCGCTCGGACCGCCCATCGCCCTGGAAACTGCCGCCACCCCCCAAGCCACAGCAGCAATGGACCGGCTCTGGCAGCGCTGAAACCTTTGGTCAAATGCGAAGGGCGAGCTGCAGCCTGTTACCCCAACCGTTGCCGATCGCGTGCCGACCGCTGGCTGGTGGCCCAGCGGCCGGAGCAGAGCCGCGCACCGCATCCAGAAATTCATAGAACCGGCCTGTGGCGTCAACGGGATCGAGGGACGGGCCAAGACGCCCTTAGCGCCCCGGCGATGCGTGCAGCTGGTATGCCCCCACCGTGAGCCACTCCCCTACACTCTGCCGGAGCGATGCCGCTGATGCTCTCACGAAGACGCCACGTCTATCGTGCTCAACAACCGAGCCTGAACCGTGCACGCCACCCCGGCAAACCGCGACCGGCACCTGGTGAATTCGGACTGCTGCACCATGCCCCCCGACCTTGCCGGAATCGGCGGGAACGCGCCCGGGTATCGTAACCGCTCGACAGACACCACCGCCATCGCTAGTTAGCCAAAACAGAAGCCCTGTAAACTGCGTGCAGACCAAACGACGCTCTCCGGGACACCTGCCGAAATCCATGGGTAAACCAGGGACGAAGCGCGCACGATCAGGCACCGATCGCCGCCACACCGCTTGATCCAAAAAAATATGCGTGGTAGACTCGAGAAGGGCCCGCCAGGCCAGCAACCCACTGGCACGTGGAACGGCTTGGGCGACTACTCGCTAATTGCGCTCAAGCTCGACACCGCCGCTATCTCCTACCAATCCGGGTTCACTGCGCCCATCTGGTCACCCGATCCTGGCGATGCACCAGTACGGCGCTGCCCGGCAAGCTGCCGACTCTCACTGCCAAGGCCCTGCATTCCTGCGCCTGGGGCTCACATACCGCACAGCGCCGACTGGCTGGTTTCGAGCCCCCGCCGCCGATCTCCGAAAGCTGCTGGCGGAAGCTGCGCCGGCTGATCAATCAGCCACGATTGTATGACTCCGCTTCTCGGCGCAGCAGGTCCGAAGCATCGTCCTCGCGCTACGAACAGAATCGGCCACGCGATGCGTGAGGCACCGCGAAACCGATTGCATATCAAAGCAGGAGATCCCTTGCTCAGTCAAAAAGCCTCAGCAAGGATCGCCGTGACGGTGTACAGGGTCAGGGCGCGAGAAAGGCGCACCACCGGGCGAAACACCAAGCGGTGGGCTAATCACACCAGACCAAGCAAGCGCTGCACCAGGGTCCTAGGCAGCCCCCACCAACCAGGGCAGGGCGAGATGCCGCCCGCCTTCGGCACGACGTGCCGCTAGCGGTCCCACCGCCTCACCAGCAAGCACCACACTACTGAACGGGTTGTCAGCCAGCAGGCAATTCAAAGCCGATGTCGACTTGTCGGGAAGGAGCACGCAAGCAGCGACCAGCCCAGCCCGACAGCAGGCCCAGCACGCCAACACGCCAGGATGCGCAACTCCAGCCGAAGAAGCGCTCTGGCGCATCGAAAGGATCACGCTGATAATGCAATCGCCAGAATCCGCCAAGCACACCAAGGCCAGCAGCGAAGAGCAATTCGAGGAGGCGAAAACTCATCGAGAGCACGGACTGGATAAACTGAATCACCGGAACCCAGCTCCCTCAGGTCCAGAAGGGCCGCTCCGGGCACGGCCAACAAGCCGAGCGTCCAGGCCACAGGTGGCGAAAGGTGCAAAAGGTGGCGGCCGCAATTGAATGCGGATTTCGGCGCGTTTGATGCAGCTCCTCGAAGATTAGGCCAGCCACCCAGGGGCAGGAAAATTCGGGCCAAGCCGCGCCCGCTGCCGATCGCGCACGGCCACGCGCGCCGGGGAGCCGCGGTCTGCAGCAATCGGCCGATTCTTGGCCAGCGAGCACCGATCCGAAATCGAGAGCCCTCAGGCCCACCGGGATGCCAGCTGCCAGAGGCAAGCGCACTGGCCACACTCACTCACTGCCAGACCCGCACAGCCCATCGCAACGGGAACCCCCAGATAGAGCAAACACCTGCAACATTCCCGAGCCTTCGCCGCATCTCCAGGTCCGTGAATCAAGCACCGCACACACACCCCCCCAGCAAGCACCACCAAGGGCAAGGCCCAGCCCAGCTGAGCCAGCGCGGCGGGGGCCACTGCAGCGCAACCGGTTGACGGCGCGACTCCTGGTCATAGATCTCAATCCTCACCCCCACGGCCGATCGCCGAATCGCAATTGCCAACCAGGAAGATGCGCACAGCAGATGGAAGGCTTGCCCATTACCAGCCACTGGCACCGGGGCAAGGCCGCCATTAACATGCTTGGTGATCGGGGGGCCGCTGGGGGATGCCCAGCACCCGCTCGCCGACCCCCTCCCAAACGATCTGGCCGTTCGAGCAGAGCAACCCGCTGGCAAAGCCGCTGGCCCACCGAGTAGGTTCCGTGGGTAATGAAGATCATCCCCCACCCCAGCCGCTCCTGCAGTCGCAGCAGGACAAAGGCCAGCAACCTCGGCTACACTTCGGCATTCTCATCATGGCCTATCGCCTCGTTCCACAAGCATGCACCTTTCCGGCTTTCAGCAACAGGCCGCGGGCGAGATCGCCACCCCTGCTGCGCCGCCGAGAGCTGGCGGGGCACCGGTTTTCGAAGGATTCAGCGGGCTCAGTCCCACCCTGCCCTACAAGCCCTGGCGCCAGGGCGCGGCCATCCGCTGCAGCCCGCCAGGCCCAATATGAATCAACAACAGAATCAGCCACCCGCTCGCCCAACGGCCATGGCAGCGGTTGAGGCACGATGTCCTGAGAACACCATCCTGAATCTGCGCCGGCCCGCCTGAGCCTCCGCACGCAAGGCGCGCAGGTCTTCGTTCAGCCGAAACCGCACCGCCGCGCACCGGCACAGGTCCCAGCCACGGCCACGGCAGAGGTGCTCTTGCCACACAGCCGTAAACCCCCACAACCCGACGGTTCCGCACCTCGTGCCAGGCGCAGGCTGAACCCCATCGACGGCCTTGAGCCAGCGACGCTGCCAGGCGGGTGAGTGCAGTGGCCATCCCTGCAAACGAACACCAATCCGCCTGTGCTTGAGCTCGATGGTCTGCGGCCTGCTGGCATCCCCGCCTCACCGCCCTTGCATGCCGTCGCTGGCTCAAGCCGTCGATGGTCAGCTGCGCGCACGAGGCGAAACCGTCGGGTTGTGGGGCTTCGGCTGTGCAAAGCACCCTCTGCCGGCCGTGCCGGCTGGTGCCCGGGCGCGCCGTGCGGGCGCTGCACGCAAAACCTGCGCGCCTGCGTGCCGGAGCTCAGCGGCCCGTCTCTCTATAATCCAGATGGGTTCCAGACCCCAACTCGCCCTGCCTCAACCCCGCATGCCGTGGCGGAAAGCGGTGGCTGACCGTTTTGATCCATGCTGGCCGGCCCGCAGCGAGGCCCCGCCTGGCCCGCCAGGGGCTTTGAGCGGTGGCTGAGCACCGCCTGATCCTTCGAGAACCGGCGCCCCGCCCAGCCTCTCCGGCGGCCAGCAGCACCGGTGGCGATCAGCGCCGCCCTGGTGCTCGATATCCGAAGGCGCTCTGTGACGAGAGCGTCAAGCAGCTGGCAATCCGAGTGCAAGCCGGGCTAGCCTTGCGCGCGACCTGCAGGAGCGCTGGGGCTGGTGATGATCTTCCTCACCCACGACCTCTCGGTGCCAGCGGCTCTGCCAGCGTGCTCGTTCCTCGAAAACGCCAGATCGTGGAGGGTCGCGACGCTGCTGGAGCATCCCCAGCGCGGATCAAACCATTGGTGCGGCTGCCCCCGCGCCTGCCCCACTGCCGAGCATGGGCAAAGCCTTCCATCTGCTGCGCATCTCCCCTGCTGGTCATGCGATCGCATCGCGTGGGTAGGGATCTGGATCTAGCCAGGGAATCGCCGCCGTCCAAACGTCTGCGCACGGCCGCCCGCTCTGCCTCTCTGGCCTGGCCCTGCCCTGTGGCTGGCTGGGGGAAGGGCTCGCCGGTGCTCTGATCACGGCCTGGAGCCGCGTGCGAAAGGCCCGAATCGTGCAAGGTTTGCTCTATCTGCGCGGTCCCGCTTCCGATGGCTGGCGGGTGGCCGTGTGCAGTTTGCTGCCAGTGGCTTGGCCACGTCACGGCATCCCGTGGCCTGAAGGGCCCTCGATCATGATCGGTGCCTCGCTGGCCAAGAACGCCGATGCCCTGCAGACCTCGCGGCTCCCACCCGGCGCGTGCGGTGGCGATCGCAGCGGCGCCGCCTTGCCGCCATTTCCATCACCCCCCTGGTGCCTGGTCTACATGCCTCGTGACTGCTCAAAACGCGCCGACATCCTCATCATGCGCCGCCACCTTTGCCACCTTCGCCACTGTGGCAATGGCGCGGCTGCGGCCGTGCCCGGAAGCGGCCCCTCTGGCGAGGACTGGGTCGGGATCCCATATCCCAGCCTCTCGATGAGTCCGCTCCTCGATCTGCCCTTCCTGCTGGCCCTTGGTGGCTTGCCGATTCCTGGCATGCTTACACGTTGGATCCTTCGAGCGCCCAGAGTTTCTTCCGGCGCGCTGCCTCCTGTCAGTTGCTGCTCTGCTGGCCTGCCTGATCGGCTGGCTGGTCCTCTGCTGCCTGCCTCCTCGACAACGTCGACAAACTCGCTTTGATGCCCTGCTGGCCGACCACCCTCAGTCGTCTGTGCTGCTGTGCAGGCGGTGCACCGCAGCGGCCCGTCGCTGCCGAAGCGCCCGGCCGGCGATCCTCGCCCGCCCTGGTGGTGGCGCCTGCCTAGGAACCCGGTCAGCAGCTCGCTTGTGCTGTCGATTACGCCCCTCACCACGCTGGTGTTCGCCGTCGTGCCGCCTTCCTCCCCGCCGACCGTACACCGCTCAAACGGCGACCTGCTGAGCTTTGATACTGACGCAACGGAACCTACTCCCTGCTGCTGCCATCGGTTTTCGCGGTGCTCACCGCCATCTCCGGTGGCCGATCTGTCGAGCGCGAGACGTCTCGACTCTTGCGCCGTAAAGCGGAGCACAACAATCGTTGGGCTGAATTGATCAGCCCGGCGCAGCTCCGCCCACAGCTATCGAAGATCGCCGCAGGGGCCCTCGAACACCACCGCTCTCCGCTGATCGATGGCCGAGCCCCAGGCGCAGCGCATGCAGGGCTGGCATGAGGAGACGCAGCTTGCGTCAGCGCCGTAGGTGCGCATCGCCCAGCGATCGTTGACCCAGAGGGCGCCAGTGCACCCGATCGGGTGGGTTCGCCGGTCGAGCTGAAGCGCATTGCGGATAGTCCCACCGCTTTCCACCATGCTCATGGTGCTGGGCCTGGCGCCCTTCTCAGCTCTACCACCGGATATTTTGCGATCCACGGTGCGCCCGATCGTGCTCGATCGGCCGCTTCCTCCCTGGTAACTCCCATGGATTACGGGCCAGGTATCTCCGGAAGCGATCCGCTTCTGATCTGCACCTCAGTCACCAGGGCTTCCTGCTTTTGCTACCAACTATGCAGCCGGTGTGTCCCTGTCGACGGTCACGATCCACCGGCCGCCGCTCACCGCCGATCCCGTCGTCGGCAGTGGTGCACAGTCCCGTCACCAAAGGGCCGTCGCGGTTCGCCCGGGCTGGGTTCACGGTCAGCCCGCCGCTGTTGAGCACGATCAGGTGGCGTCTTCGTATAGCACCATACGCAGCGCATCGGCCTCCGTGCAGCAGAAGTTGGATGCTCCGTGGGGCAAGTCCACAGCTGCACCGCATCGCGGGGCGCAAAAGGCGTCTTGCCTTCCCTCGACCACGTTTACCCGCATCCAGCCCGCTTCTATGAATTTCTGATCGCCGGCTCTGCTCCGGCCCTGGCCAACCAGCCACGGTCGAGATCGCAATCGGCACGGGCATGCACACCCAGCTTACTAGCTCGCCTCGCCATGCCCAAAGGTCAACGCGCCAAGCCGGTCATGCTCTGTGCTGGCGTGGCGCACAGTTCAGGCATGGCGCGCCCCGAGCAAGGAGAGCGGCGAAGTCGCGAGCAGCGCTTGCATGCGGGCCTACGCCCGCTGGTGTCCGTGCACGCCGCCGCCTGTCCGCCAGTCCCAGCCACCACTCACCGTAGCGCCATCGCCGGGATCGAGCCGACCGCAGGGGACGCCATAGCGGGCTCCGTCCACAGCCCAGGGTGAAGGCCACTTCCGGCGCCCGTCGCTGTCGAACAGGCGCAGTAAGGCGCCCGCCAACGGCCTCGCCGTCATAAGGCCCGCCTGCGAGTCGCAGCAGAAGGGCCACAGCAGGGCGGAGCGCTGATCATCCAGCCGTTGCGCAGCACGCCGGGGCGTCGACCAGATCGTTCCTGCCGACCCTGACCCAGCGCAGGTGCGGGTCACCCCGCCCGGCGGCGCTTCCCACCACCTCTGCGCGCACCAGCCGTCACAGGGCCGACTTGCCACGTTTGGGAACCCCAGCATCAGGCCCGCACCGCCGCCGGCAAGCATGCCGCGACCGGGCCCGGCGGCAGTTGATCTGCCGGCCAGCCCGCCGCTTGCCTCCTGCCAGTTTGCTCAACGCCCGGCCGGCCCCGGGCATCGCACCACTAAGTCTTCGCCCTGGCGCGCAACCACGTCCCAGCGACCGGCCGTCGTGACCAAATGTCGCGGCGGTGATCCCAGAAGCCCTGTTTGCCCTGCATCCATCGCTGCATCGGTGGCCGGCTGCGCGGAATGCGCATCAAGCACACTCGATTCACACAGTCCACCTTGGCCAGCTGCTTGTGGAGCTGCGCTCCGCCTGGCGATATGGCCCGGATACCACTGAATACTCGCCGGGCCGAAGACACTGAGGCCATGGCCCGCCGGGATCCGGACCCGCCGGAGTCGGTCGACGAACGCTCCATCAGGGCACCAACCAGCACCGACAGGGGGCCAGCTGGAATCACCCGCGAGGGTGCTCTCCCCGCCCGGCTCGAGGCTGAGCGCGTCCCATCCACGAACAACATCGGCGTTGATCCATCGGGCCACATCGCGATCACGAGGCGGTTTCCCTGCCAGTCGCAACCTCGCAGTCCATGCGGGCCTCTCGAAGTGCACGCGGCCTGCTCCAGCAGCCGGCGACGGCGGCGGCATCACATCGCCCCCTCCCTCTCCAACCACCGAGAGCACCCACCAGCCGACTGGAAAATGCTTTGGGCAAGCTCCAGCCACCGGCAGCGGTGTCCATCGCTGCGCTCTGGATCGATGGGAACAGAACAAGTGCTGAACACGTTCGAAGTCCCTGAAAAAGGCGGGCGTGGATCTGACTCTCTTGTCCTAGCGCCCGCTGCCCGGGCCTAGCCTCGCCCAATCTTTCCCAGACCATTCCCCAGGCGAAGCGGTTCCTGGCCATCCACAGCAGCGATGAACCTCCAAGCAAACGGGTGCTGGGCGGCCGATTCACCGTTCCCTGGCGACTCGGGCGATCAACGATGACACCAGGATCCGCGCCGCGCTCCCACTATCCACGCCTCAACTGACGCGCCCCGCCCCGATTCTGGCCCCCATTTTCGGCCGGCCCAAAGGGTCAGGTGAAGAGCGAATGCGTCTGACCCGGTGGCGCCCGCCTCAGTGACTGCTGGGCAAGGCCGGTGCTCCAAACCGACAGCTGCATCCGGCCCTGACGCCGAGCCAAGTGGCCGGCCCTGCCGATGCATGTGCTGCGCTGGAGAACGCTGCGCTCTTCCGCTAGGAAGAGAAAGAACACCCGCTTCGCCGCCAAGCTGGCCGCCCTGGCCCGAGCATGTTAATGATCTTGGCGCCCGCCCAACCGGGCCCACCTCCACCCCGCGTGACCCGAATACCTGAAGCCCCAGCTGCCGGCTCGAGGAAAAGGAACTGCAGTATCTTGCAGTGCTCCATCGAGATCCGGAACGTCCGCTGCGGCGATCGTTGCGGCTCAAAGTGAGCAGCAAGATCGGCTGCTCCGATCGTTGATCGACAAGTGTCGAACAAGGTGCTGATCGCCGGCGCTATGATCTCACTCTAAACAAGCCCGCGCCCTGGCGTGGGGCAAAACCTGGTTTAAGACGACAAAGCTCGACTTGGCCAAGAGCTCGAGGCCAAGGCAAGGCCAAGGCGTGCAGCTGCTGCTCCCAGCGATGTCGTCCGCCCGACGCCTTCTCCCCCGTAACCCAACACGCTCACTCACCGCGGTGGACGCGATCCCCGACGGCTGGATGGCCTCGACATCGGCCCGATCACTCCAGCCTTCCAGACGCCTGGGCGACTGCAAAACCTGCTCTGGAACGGCCGATTGGCGTCGAGTTCGACAAAATTCGCCGCCGCCACCAAACGTGTGCCCAACACCCTCGCCGACGAGCGGCACGGCTGCGCACGATCATCGCGGTGGTGACTCCCTGCGGCCGCGAGAAGGTGGTTGTGTCGGAGAAAATGACCACATCTCCACCGGTGCGGCGCCAGCCTGGAGCGCTGGAGGCAACGTGCTCCCCGCGTCCGCCCCCTCGACTACGCCTGACTCAAGGGCCTCACTGTCGCTCAGGGCGTGGCGTGGGGTGCCGCTTCGCCTCGGCCTTGACCCCTCGCGCTCTTGCGGCTGGAATCCCAAGCCGTGGGCGAGGGCACCGTTTTCGGGCGCGCGTGGTCGCACACCTCCGCGCAGTCTCCTTGCGTTGCTCCGCGGCAGCGACGCCAACCTTCGATTCACGCGCCTTGAGCAACGCTCGTTGCCTTTTGAGGATCCATTGGGCGCGTTGTCCCGCAGCCCAGCTGTGCGCGACTTGAAGATCTCCTGCTCTGGCTCTCGCTGACGTCACCCACGCTCGCCAAAGCTGTGACTCGAACCCGCAGGTTGGGGTTGGTCCTGGGCTTTTCCAGAAATCGACCTGGAGCAGCATGGCCAGCCAGCAGCGACCGGCGGCAAGAAACAAGCGCGGCGGGTGAGATCGGGACAATGGTATTCTGGCGTGAACCCAACCATCGTGCCCTGCCTTGGCTGCATCTCGACTGGAACTCCTACCCGTTGGCGCCCGACCATGACGATCTTTCCGCCCCCCGCTGCGTTTCATCGCCCTGGGCCCTGGGCCCCCGATGGCAAGCCAATCTGCTGGCCGCTAGCTTTCCGCTCAGCGTTCAAACCGACACTCCGCGAGCTTCGCTGCTGGGCTGCCGGGTGCGGCGGCGCGCCGACGCCGGCAGCACCTGCCAGCCGCCGCCGACTGGCTCTGCCTATGCTCACCCGATGGGCCTCCGCGGAGCCGCTGTTACGGCCGCCCCAGCCGGCCCCGCTCTTGATTTGCGCCCAGGCCACCGGTGATCGACTTCGACGAATCGATCGGCCGTCAGCCGCTTCGCTGGCCGGCGCCTGGGCCGTCAGGGCTGCCTATCTCGAAGCCCCGGTGACCGGTGGCACGAAGGCCAAAAGCCGGCAGCCTGTCGGTGTTTGGGGGCGGAACGATGGCCGATCTGGAGCGGCCCGCCCCCTCTGGAGGTGGTCGGCACCGCATCACCACCTCGGCCCGGTGGGGCTGCGTGGCAACAGGCCCAAGCGTCAACCAGTGCTGTGGCCGGCAGCTACGCCGCCGTGCCGAGGCATGGCCCCGGCACGCTGGCTGCGATGGCGGCGGTCTGTCGGCCCTCGGCCACGGGGCGGCGGCTCCCTGGCCCCTGAGACCGGGCTTGGCGCAATGTGAGGTCGTTCCCGCTGGTTTCAAGCTGCGCTGCACCGCAGGACCCTGGCCCATCGCTCTGTCCGCGGCAGCCGCCACGGCTGGAGTGCCGATCGCGAACGGTGCGGCGATCGAAACGCCCTGACAGGCCGCCACGAATGAGGACGTGTCGGCCCT
>Ga0163217_1034278_pt1 | contig 15701 bp, 10 predicted proteins | sample SynspAceP_FD_185933 | JGI IMG/M metagenome (GOLD analysis project Ga0163217, IMG submission 185933) | Saline lake microbial communities from Ace Lake in Antarctica - Synechococcus sp. Ace-P (PacBio error correction) | ecosystem: Environmental > Aquatic > Non-marine Saline and Alkaline > Saline ...
TTAATAATTCTAAATACTGCAAAGGTAGTTTCCGGGTTACTTTCCTTGATTTACGAAGGATAGGGGCTGAATTTTTTGTTTTATTTTTTTAGGTGGTCCAGAGGATATAAAGAGATTGGTGTAATTGTGTTGTTGGGAACTATTTTGTCTTATAAGACGTAGCTTTTTAAAGAAAAAATTTTAAATGGATAAATTTAAAATTTACTACCTTTTCTTGTTTTTAGCGGTCTTTCTTTTCATGTTCTTCGGATAGTAATGAATGGAAATAGTATTCCAAAGATGATAAAAATCGTTGGGGGTTCCTGGCAAGCACATATGGAAGTTAAAAGTTAATAAATGATAACAGCCAGTGGATGATGACAAAAGCCGCCAGGCGATTTTTGAAATTGTCTAACATTGAAAGACTGGTTTATTCCTAAAATTCTCAATTTTCAAGAAGATTTTTACTGTCATATTGAAAATCTGTTCAGATATCTGAAAAGTTTTGAAATCCGAGAGGAATGGATTGAGTATTCCCTTGCCCAACAGAAAAAAAGGAATACCGAAACTACAATGTATGTCACTGAAGAATCGAGTTAAATTTAACTCTATATGAAATCAACAAATTATTGGGTAACGAGTGTCACTATAGATGGTGAGTTATGACTGTTAATGCGACTGATTGGATATCAATTTAAATGGGCACGGACAATTATTTTTAAAGAAAATAAGATTCGGAAAAATATATTATAAGAAAGCGAATGCTCATAGATTAAGCCTAGATTATGCCGCTTTTATCTTTTAAATTGATTTTGGCTTAAATGTGCTTCCCAGCCATTATTCCCTAACACCCCAATCTCTACCATCCAAAGCGCACCGATATTTAGTAGGCATTTTCCATGCTCCGGATTTGATCATGGTCCTTTAATGTCGCTCCAAATTCAGGTTTAAATACATCAAAAACCAATTCATCATGGACGTCTGACGGAGCATTATTTGCTTATTGTAATTTCCTGCTCTTAAGGCTTATGGCAATATTGATCATCTACGCCAAAGTTTATGATATCAGCCAAAAGCACGTTCCTGTAATCCGAGCGTTTACGGCATTGAGCGTTTCGCAGCCTTCTCCCCGAACAATGGCATTGCGCGTTAATATTTAAGTACACTTCTCCTGCCAATAACTGTCTGGAAGTATCGTTCTCCTAGCGAAATCTCAATTTGCTGTCCAACTGATATAGTGCGGCAACTTGGGATAGAGGTTCTTATAATAGGTTCTATATCCGAGTTCTTGGCATTCGTGCTCGTGAATAAGGTCCGTTTGGTTTGCTCAATCCGAATGCAGATACACCATATATATTCCCTGAAATTCCGTCTTGCATGCTTACGTTGTTCCTTGTAAACTCTTCTAAGGAGGTATGTTAAATACTTCGACGCCTGTAGAAGCGTGAATGTCTTCTCCGTTTGAACGCTATCTATCAGGGTTGGTTCTCTCACCTGTAAGGCGCAGGACGATATACGTAGTTTCTATCTGATATAGATACCGCCGCACATAAGGTGGTAATTTTGGTCTCTTGGAATCAAATGCTTTCTACCTGTCTGCCCGTTATCCTGTGCGTAATGGGAATGTTTTGGAAGGAATTCAGGGTTGTTCTGGCTTTAATCTGCCGTAGCGCTACTGTTTGCATATAAGCTCATATGTAACCCCCTGCCAGTGTTTTCTTTCTTTTGTTCGGAGTACTCGCGTCTACATAGGGAGTGTCGCTCGGCTTTAGTTTGCTAAGACCACGCGGAACGTCAATACGCATCCGGAAATTTCATGGTCCCTTTGGACAAATAGGACAATACATCTTCCGCTGCAGAAATTGGGACCCTTTTGGTCCTTTTCTGGGTTTGTCCACCAGCTTAATTTCGTCGAAAGAGCTATATGTCAGACCCCATTGTTTTGCGGAATGCAACCAATTATTGAATCTTGCCCACTGCCTTCCTTGTAAATCTTGACTCCAAGTTTATTAATGTCGTTGTCCAAATCCTTGGCGAGCGAATATCCAAAGAAATCTTATCCAAATTGATGGCCTTCCTGTTCCACTTCGCCAAGACATGGATAAAAGGGGAATCTCTATCATCATTAAATCAATTCTTCGGTTTTTGCCTATTCAATTCAGGTTCTAAAAGTGCTGGCCAATTGAAAAGTGATAGTCCTGCATCCTCTACAGCAGTACTCACGTTTGTTTGTCCCAAGGAACATCCTCATGGAATCAATTGATTTTTTCCTTTTTTCACGATTAATCTTCGGTTATGGAAATAGGCGTATAATTTTAAATAAGTTCCGCCAACACATCCATATTGTGACGCAATATCTGGGTATGAAGGTTAATGGCCAGCATGGTTCAAAAATTTGCCTTTTACGGATACATTGGAGTATTTGCTGCCAATAACCCCATATATATTGTTAAATTTTGCCCAAATTTTTTTTCAATACTTTCAGCTTCAAAAAAAGGTCGCAGTTGTTCGAATTAACTGTTGAGCATCCGATCTGTCTTCGGGAAAGGTGAACATAGAATCCTTACGGCCTTCCCAGCTAAAGGCAATACCTACCAGCTCTGCTGTAAGCGGATTTAACCCTGTAGTTTCTGTATCGAAACAACGGGATTTGCTTTGTTAAATTTTGGATAAAAAGTTTCATAGTCAATGCCGTAAGCACGCTTGATATACGCTGCGAAACTTCAGTATATTCTTTCTGCTGATTACTGTGTTCCCTAGAATTGTACAACCCCCAGTTACTTTGTCCGTCCCACCAATAAGCGAAAAATTGACCACCACCTGCCTCGCAGGTTTCTTTATAATGAAGCTGGCTACTCTCCCTCGTTTTTCCGTATTTGTACTGCCCTCATCAAGATGCATCGGAAAAGCGAGTTTAGAATTGGTCTATAAAGTCTCGGAATTCCAATCTCGAATTCTCCTGAACTTTACACCATCGGCAATGAGATGTCATGAATCCCTGGCATTAAAGGTTACAAATCGCAATCTATAAAATAACGTGCGAGTTTTGGATAGGATTCCAAGTTCGGCATTTTCTTGGACCTTCTCCTTCATTTTTGCCTTTCAGCTTGATCTGTTTGGCAATAAAATTTTCCATGGAAACCGATCCTCAATAAATTTTTTAGCGTTTTATCAACCAACCCACGCCTCGGTAACCCAGTATGTTGTCACTGCATCCGCCCATCATTCCCAAATAATCTATTAACGCTGTTCGGCGGAGTTTCCAACGCCAAATCAGATTTTTGACTCGGGGATACCCCATATTTCTATGCCGTTTTCTAATCTGGCCGGGCCTATACTAAAGATGTTTTCGGAGACCAACTGTCCAACAAAAATCTTTTTATCAGTGTAACCATGAATACTTAATAGTTCTTCCTTTCAGCCTGCCTTGGCCAAGGTGCCAATAATATCGTCAGCTTTCCATTTCATTGTAATTCCACGACGGATATGCATGGCCCTTAATAATGTTTTTGTATGTAGGGTAACCGCAAATTTTTATGAGCGTCTGAGTGGCCAATCCCTATTGGCTTTGGTATTCGCAAACATTTACTGTACGGTCGCATACTGCCCCCCTTGTCGAAACAAACGGCCAAATGGTCTGGTTTTTTCCCTCTTATAACGTCCAAATAAGAATTCATAAATCCCATTAATGGAAAGTGTCCATTCCTTGGAGTTTATTCTTCGGATTTTTTGATAGTGCGTAGTAACCACGAAAAATGAGCGCGTATCGCATCAAGTAAGAAAAGTCTTTTTTGTTCTGCCATATTATTTTTTGATTCTTATTAAGGATATTGGTCTGTGAGACTTGTGATATTGTACACGGATTTTCAAAAAAGTCTCCGGTTTCATTGTCGCTCTTGCCCAGCGCCTCCGAATAGACTACTGTAAGCTAAAAAACCTGGAGATGTTAATGCAGTAGCCACCCGTTTTCCATTTTTATTTTATGGCTATAACCCAATTAAAATCTCTCCTGTCTTTGTTTTTTCCATAATCCTCTTAACTCCTTCCATCACAAGCTTCCTGTGCATTTCCTTGACGCATTAGTTCTACGATAAGAAACTGCCAACTGTTCGTCACTACCTCTTCCCAAACAACCTGTTTGCTGTTGCGCCCGCAACGGTATTGGGTCTACAATAGTCCGGCAACCTATTAATTGGAATCGCCAACGCGTCCTGCCATTTTGTAACACCATTCATCTTAGTGGTAACAAGCCCTGAAGATATCTCCATTTATCAATGGCCAGCATGCCGATAGTGTCGTGGTTTTTCTATATTGGAATAATGAGTTTCGTATTTAGATTTCTTTTTCCCGCATTCCAACCAATCCTTTTTTTAAGCCTTTTTCAGTCAGTAGGTTGGTTTGGGAACCCTTTTCAATAAGCAAATGTTCCGCTTCCTTTCCCGCCAACATCACATGAAAGGGTGTCCTCCATTACTTTTCTCGCAACAGAATAGGATAGCTATATTTTCCATGCATAGTACAGCCCACAGTTACCGTCCTTTATCCATAATACAGGCGTCACAAGTGACACATGGCCATCAGACCTGCTGCGGTACTGCTCCGTTCCCAACGTGTCTCATTGCTAGGTCCTGCTTCCTTTTATCATTAACCTTGTTCCACGGCATCCAAGGAAGACCTCCCTTTTTCCTAAATACTTCCCAAGCCTTTGCTGTGGCATTCTTAAAATTCCAACGTGCATAATATTATACTTATCGGCATCTTACGCCTACAGGGGTATTTGCAGCTATGGGTAGTTCCTTTTTGTTTCTTGAACAGATCAAAAGAGGGCGCTGATCATTATTCGGCGAGTACTCAGCGGGGAATTTTTTAAGGAACATTTCTTCTTTTCAAATAAGATTTGTGTTTTACTTAATTTTAAGGTCCTACAAATATTAAGAATATGATTGTAGAAATATGCGCCAATTTCTTTGAATCCTGGGTAAATGCCCAAAAAGCTGGTGCTGCCGAATTGAGTTCACTGTGCAACTGGGGTAGGGGGGGTAAACCCCTTCTTTTGGGATGTTGAAAATTGATAGGAACAATATTTCTGTTCCTATAAATGTTTTTGGATCCGGCCTAAGAATGGCGACTTTACCTACTCCGATCTAGAATTTGAGTAAATGAAAGAGATATTGTATTGTGCCAAGACTGGATTTTAATGGTATTACGTTTCAGGTGTATTTGCAATACAGGACTTTAACTTTGGATTTTGAAAGAACAAACCAAGTGATCAAATTAAAATCTAAGCATAATGCATATTTACTTTCCATAGAGCTTTGATATGGGTAAAGGATCCTATTTTAACCATGAAGCAATTGGAGGAATTGGAAGTGGAATACCAATATTGAGCTCTGGACAAAAGGATTCTTCTGTTTGCTGGATCGCTTGTTTTCCGAGTTTGTTAAAGAAAGGGCTAAGGAAATTGTTATTATGCAGGAGGTGGTATATACGGGATGCGAATGTGTTGGAATTTAAGAGAAAGCTTTGGCGGCGGTTTCATTTGTCCGGAAACACACAAGTTTCATAAGACGCTAGAATATACACCATAGTCCAATGAGCACGCCCTAGTTTTCTTAGGGATGAATGAAATTGGAATTAGCATCTGGAAAACATTAAGGAAGTTGTGCGGCTATTAAACAAAAGTAAAAACAGCCAAATGGTTTTTTGAAACCAATATCTTACATAAAAAAATAAGGAATGCTACGTTGGATTGTTTTTTTATTGTCATCTACATTATACTTGGGAATTTATTCCTTGCAAGCTTAAAGGCTGTAACGCGTTATCCTTGGGTCTATTTTGTCTATAGGCACTATCATCTTTGTTTTGGCAATTTCATATTTATCATTCCATGGGTAATGCCCGGGTAGGGTCTGAGCGTTCCAAAAGTTAATGCTTTTGGCTGTTGCTTGCCTATGCTCCACTTTTTATGTTGATAACCATAGTTTTTTATTCTCCGAGGATATTTTTAGAGCTGTACCGCTAGCTATCACAAAATATTTGGCAGGGACAAAGGAGTTTTAGTCCTTCTCAGCGGACGGCGCTTTTAAGTACGTTGGCCATGGGGTAATTATGCCTGCCTTGCCGTTCTCTGCTTGTTGTACCCAATGGAGTGAAGGGATAATAATTTTAAGTGCTTAAATATAATTGGAATGATGATTTGCCACCAGTAGCTTCGACGGATATAAATTACAAATATGCGATGTGCACAGCGGAAGTTTGTAATAGGGAGAAGATAGAATAACGCTATTGACCTAATTAATAGGCAAAAAAGTTGATTTATATTGCTATTACTGGGGATATGGTGAATAATATGCCGCAGAGGAAATGCTTTCCATGGAAAGGCCTATTTTCAACATTAAACCGCCAAGGATGGTAAGTTTTCTGTTTTAGGGAAATCATCGATTATGGGATTCTGCTGGAATGCGGAAACCCGAGGAAGCCAAGAGTAACACAATTTGGACCGACTTAAAAATTTGCAAAAAGGAAATGGTTTCTGATCTAATTGCTGCAATGAACAGTAGGTATCATGACAAAAAGGCGAGGATAAAATGTGCTTTGATCGGCAGTTGAAAATTGGGGTCGGGGAGGATTTAAAGAAGCGCAGAAGACGTAAAAGAAGGCAGCATGCCAAAATTAATAAGGATGATTTTTAAGATTCTAATGCAGCATGACCTTCACATCGAGGATCAGAGTCTTAAAAGGATGATTATCATTATCAGCGTTACTTTAAGCGGGCATACACATGGTAATGCAAATTTGGAATAGAAATTCTGAGTTGGATCAAATGAGTCCTGCCACAAATGGAGATTATAAATATTGGGCAGGGGTCTATGAAGAATGGGATCAAATCGATCAATGTAAACTCGAGGATTTGGCTTTTTAGGTTTTAATCCTGGAAGAGTGGTTATATGGCCACGAATATACACGTAATAACCCTAAAAAAAGGAAGTCTTTAACGTGATTTTTACAGCTAGCTCCCGAAAAAATGCCTAGCACTGGTTGTGTTTTAAACATTTTTTTCTTATTTTGATTATAACCCCAACGTATAGTATATGTTAAATTTGGTGAATTAATTGATATAAAGTTGTTTCCTGTGAATTTTTTAACGCAGAGTGAACGAACAGTCCAACAGCCATACATGCCTGTACTTCGGATGTAAGCCGCCGCTTTGGGCGATAGGGTAAAGTTATTAAGACGTGTGGATAGAATAAAGAGAGCCCTATTTTTTCCCACCCCCCCAGGGCCCCCCCCCCTTTTTTTAAGAGTGAAAGGTTTGGCCCACCTTGATGATATACAATGAAATGTGAGATGGGCTTTGGAGGCAGACAGCGGGAACAGGATGCAAAGTTACTCTTATGGTAATCCCTAATGAGTATCTATAGTTAAATTTAAAAAACGTAATAAAAAACCGAGACTAAGTCTCGGTTTGTTTTATATTCTTTATTCGGGAATTGCAATGCTGTCCAAATTCCCTTCTTCTGGTATGAACGTCCATAATAGAGAGTCCATTCTATCTGGATCCGATGTCGGAGCCTGTATACTTCTCCATGGGGTCTTACTGCAGTAAAATCGTTCGAACTTCGGCAATATAGATTCATTAAAAAATAAGAGGTCTCCATTTATCGGCAATTCTCCTCTATCCTGATTGGTAATGCACAGAATATCCTATATTTCTATGTATCCTCCAAATCCGGAAATAATTTCGTCAAGGAATAGACCGTTGTTCCTCAAAAGTAAATTGCGAAGTAATCAATCGCTCTGATAATAATTAAGTTTTTGAAATGACTTCTGGTTTATCGTTTTCCCCTACTTATATAATAGCAATCCTACAAGGGCTCTACAAAAGGTAAATAACCAAAATATTCAACAGGCATATTCCTCCATTGCAATATTGATAACATCTTTGCCTTTTCATAATCTTATGTTTCGTTTGATCAATGTTCGGTACAGTCGGCAGGCTAAATACCTCTATATGAGAGTCCCTTGTGTACGGGTTTTGGACGTCGTGATAAATATTCACGCCCTTCCGGCATTGCCCCATCCCATTTTTTTACGATGTCGTACATAAAGCGTCGGCATCTAACCCTTCCATTTCGTAAGAATTTATTTCTTCCTATTTTGTTGTTTTAAATAGGGGAACCAGTTTATAAACTAGCGCCATCACAATTGAAGGTAATCTTTCAATTCCAAATATGCTCTGCCCGGGTCAAAACTTCCTCCAGAGAAATTATATGGGGCGCTTCATCATTGTTGGCGATAATAACCAACATGAGCGACGGTTTTTGGTAGCGCGCTTTTTGGAAGGTCTATATCTATGTAGTACTAACAAATCAGGGCGAGTCTTTTTGCCTCCAATCACTCTCTAACGACATTTTTCTTATTTACAGGTACCCTAATTTTATTGGTATGGATAAAAAACCAACATCAAAATTGCTTTTCGAGTACTGACTTAAATCTGCCACCCTTCTTTTGAGAATACTTCTAAATTTTGTTTTGGTCTTTATCACTTCGAACCAGTTCATAAAGATCTTAATGTCCCATCTAGCTTTCCAAGTAAGTTCGTTGAACGATATCCGCATCCTTGAGCCCCAACCGGTACACTCATGTGTAAGTTGTGAAGGCTATAAGGCGTCGCTTTCATAATGCCTTCTTCTTCATTTGGTCTATTGTCACCAATCAAGTTGCGCAAAGGCTAGTAATTTACTACACGTACATCTGTCCTGATCCTTCATTTTCTTGAGCGTACCACAGTGGAAAAGTGATCTGTTATCGCCCAATGGTGAACAAAAATGGCAACCCGGCATTCTTTCCCTTAGTGGATTGCAAGATACGCGCTTGCGAGTGGACTTTGCTGTAAATCCGATCCTGATCGGTCTCAAATGGTCGTCGCCAGTTTTGGAATGGGCCATAAACCCCAAGGTTAGGCCACAGTAGACATAAGAGTAGTCAAGCCCCGGAGCCAACAATCTTGCGCACCTTAACAATTTTGGAATTCATCAAAAGCCCATTACCCAAGTCCTTCCATATGCCACAACATAAAAAGAACCAACAAAGGGCATAGTCCCGCTCACGTTAGGTTTGAAAAATGGGCAGGATTGGTATAAAACTTGATTGCAATACCTGATGAACATAAAGACACACAAGCCAATGGCAGCAGAATTGCTTGGGATTTCTTTGCCTTACTTGGAAGTAAGAACCAAATTAATAGCCCAGAGCAGTGGCAATAGAAAGAAATAGGTATTTTCTTCCTTTATTGTTCTTAATATCGCTTGGGAGGTTTTCTGACTTCCTAGTCGGGCATTAATCATAAAGTTTTATGCCCCACTTAGCCAATTCCCCGTGATGTGTCATATCTGCCTTGGGCAGTGTCATCCTTGCTTGCCAACATAGTGTCCACATAAAATAAAGCCAGTACATGTAATTTGGAACCTCGAACATGTATTTGCTATTCTGGCATAACGGTTTGGAGGCTCAACTTGGATGTATTCGCTCAAACTCCCCTTAGAAATTTCATATATTGGGCAGTGTCTATTTTCCTTTGGCATAACCGTCCTTTAAATTGGTTTTAACAGGCATCCCTTATTCCATTGGTTTCCAAGATAATCCGATTTGATCTAAAAGTAGCGGGATCAAAATCTTCAATGTAATTCTCTGTCATTTTTGTTCGCTCCACATACGCGGAAAGAAGACCAACGTGCAAGGATTTGGCCCTTGTAGGGGCAACTTTGTAATTATTGACTATAATGTAATTTACCGGCCTTTAGGTCTTTTCGTATTTGGGTTTTCCCTCATCTTTTCATCCCCGGCAGGGGCAAAAGAGTGTCCGAAATAGTATAATGCACCATAAAACTGGACTATCTATCCAGGGTAATTGTTCCGTATTGTAAATAGGCCAATAAAGACCGGCATCCGAAAGGGTCAATTTTCATTGGATAACCACGTCTGCATTTGCTCTAATGGGCAAACATTAGCCCAAGAGAAAACCTAAAAATAAAAACATTAGGCAAAGCAACAATGGTATTGGCTATAGTTATAGTTGTTATTACGTGTATATCTTTATCCCCAGTAGAAGACTGCAAATAAAAATGAGGCCCATTATTATGGGTGCCGGAGTTAAAAGTGGGTAGGCAATAGTGGTTTGATAAAAAATACCTCGCTCCAACCAAAAACATTCAAATACATAGGTCAGGGAAAACTATAGAACCAACATCATATGGCACTAAGCGGATAATAATTTGCCAAAGGAAATTTTTTTATTGTAGTGGTTTTTGTAGGTTTTAAATTAGTATACTAGACCAATGGTAAGGAAATGGCTAGGAAGCCATAACATTGAATTCCAAATGTAAAGCCCTACCACATCAGGCGATGAGTATAATCCATTTATTGCTCTCGGAATTCTTTCCAAATCGTCCACCATTTAATCCAAGCCATAAGTAATATATGACGATGATTAAAACTGGCATGGCGTAGACCTCTGTTCTGTGGCGTTGAAACAAAATATCCGGTAAAGGTAACAGGCTAGGGATCACTAATCCACTGCCTAGAATTGCCAAAGCTTTAACATTGGTGATGATTTCTTCCTTGGGATAAGTTTTCTACGTTAGGTTGGTAATAGGTCCAAAACATGAAAGTTAATGGTGGAAGGCGCTGAAAACCCCGGAAACGAGGTCACCATCTGGCAACAGGCTGTGAGGGATTCTAAGGCAAGACATCGCCAGTAAATGCCCGTCGAATCATCTAGTAAAGGTGCTCCTGGAGGGTGTCCACCTGGTAAATTTAGGCCTGCTTGAAATATCATTCACCGGCATCCAGAAAAACTACTAGTGGTTCAAAACGGTTATGTCTGTAAGTTATTGGCTATAAAAAAACAAACCATCCCGTGATGGTTGTCCCCATTCTTGAAATTTTGAAAAACATGCGGTTTTTGTCGTTGTATCCGAAGGGCGAATTTCTAATTTAATAATACTAAAGGGATAGTATATTTCATAAACTTTAAACATGTTTTGTAATAGGGCAAAGAAATCCATTATTGACAGTCATGGGGGCAATGTTCTGATGAGACCAGCTTTTTGAATAGGAGTTCAATATTTACGTAAAACCCCTGAATTATAAGGGGTTCGAAAGAATAATGTTTTTTATTTTTTTTTGGAATATGCTCAAAAATATTTGTGCAATATAAAAACTTTGTTCTAATTTTGCACGCTCCAAAACGAGGTAGTGGCCCTATGGTGTAATTGGTAACACAGCTGGTTTTGGTCCAGTCCGTTCTAAGGTTCTGAGTCCTAGTAGGCCAACAACGGATAATCCCCTGATTTTTTTAAAATCAGGGGATTTTTTATTTCTGGGCACATCAGAATTGATTTTTTGCAAATGCAATTGTGACCATATCTAAAATAAGAGAGCCATTGTATTGCTTTAAGCGCGACTTTAAATGCGCTTAAGCCATTTGATTCTCCTATAAAAATTGAATGGGATTGTCCATCCAAACAGACTATTTTGCGACATATTTGTAGGCAAAACATCCCTTGGAGGTATGGTAGGGTGTATTTATCGCCTTTGTCATTGAATTTAAAATTGCCCGATATGCAACGGTTTTTTGCATTGCGATAAAGGAAATGGGATTTGACCCTTTTTAAAATCGTATCCTTGGCAATCTCTTCCAACGGATTTTTGCCTTTTAGTTCATACCGTAGGTCACAAGAATCAATCTGAACCATCTTCGCATAAGGCAAAAGATCTTTCCAAAGCAATTCTAAAACGGGCCTTTATCGGAATTATCCAAGGCAAGTTTTATCCTAACTGTTGGTAGTCCAAACCAAGGCCTCGCAAGTTTCATTAAAATAATTTGGCTCGATTGAATAATTTTTACCAAATACTGATTTTATTCGCCCCAAAAGCAAACAGAAATCATTTACTATTTTTCACAGATTTCAGACACCTCTTAAGTCCGGTCCCATTTGCCACAATAAGAAAACATTCTGGTAATGTTAACCGTGCAATACAGGAGATGCCCGCACGCACCAATTGTTGAATGGACTGTAGCACATCGGTGAATGCGCATTGTAGATGCTAGTCAGAAACTAGAAGCAATATCTATCTTCTTGTCCACCAATCGGCATCACAGGGTAGTGAATCTTTAAAGGTATAGGTTTATCTTCCCGGTTTTTAGGAGTTGTTCTAACACACAGGACTAATTTTTGTCGTTGTAAGGACTTTGGGGCATTCGTAAATACTAAGGGATATTCCCGGTCAGAATTCATAATACCTTCAAAAGATTCAGTAGCGCAGCATCATTTTTTTCCTTTTTTAAACCATTTTAGGATGGTATTAAAACAACAGCAAATTACACTGTGTCGTAGATTTTCTTCACAAAATCTGCATTTTCCGTTACGTTCACTAGAAAAGGTTTCCGGTGACACTACTTGGAAGTTTGGTATTTTTCTACTACACACTCGTGAGATCTAGACGTTCTGGTACTTAGATTTGTACATTTCACTAGAAACAACAATTTGCAATAAGCCCTGTGGACCCAGAAATCTTCAATACACGAATTAATCTTTTTAATTCCAGGATAATCAATGGATAAATCATCATTAAAATGGGGTCATCATTACGGGCCAAATCCACCTGGCAACTTATTGTCAAAGAAGAAAAAGGTAACTTTTCATAAGCCTCTACTTACATATAACGCCTAAAGTTGTTCATAAATGCAGTAACTCACAAAATTTTCCTACGTGTCCAATTCATTCTATATTAAATTTATTTACTCATGGCTCCATGAGAACAAAATCTGAGGTTAAAGTATAAATTTGGGTATCAATTTAATCTGTCATAGAATTAAAGCTTCATTTTTTGGTAATTGTTGTGGTTAAGGCCTTAAAAAAAGGCTTCTTGTAATGGGAGTTTAATCGCCAGAATTATGGCGATGAACTGTTGCAATTCTTTATTGATCTTCTGTAATGAGGTTATGCGGTTTTCCTACTAATGGAAGAGTCATTTTTTAATATTCAATACCTTGATAATTTTTTCAATATTTTTATCCTCCAACTCACTTACTCTTAAAAAACTGATGGTTTAAGTGAGTGTTTTTTGACTAATTAAATTTGAAAAAATAATTTTTTTTTCCTTTGAAATGTCTGCTATAAATGGTTCGGTAGGGGGGTTTCCTTGATTAAATACAACCATCTCTGATGGTATAAAAATCTATGAAAGTTGGAATATTGCAGTGTTTTTCATATTATATTTCCACTTTTATTCAAAAGCTAAAAAAGAGATGCTTTTATAAATTGCTTAATCTTTTTAAATCGAAATGTTATTTTACATAGGGTGTCAAAATGTTTGTTGTATCAAAAGCGACCACAATTAATATAGAGACAGTACTATTTATGGACTTACAACAATTTATCAGATTTTAAACTTTTTCTAATGCCTCGTAAATTATGTCTTTCCACGGCAAGTTACGGCTCAGAAACACCAAAAAGAACAGACTTGGCATATAGATAAATCGGCTTTTATGATTTTAATTCTGAAATATGAGCAAATCAAATCCAGGGTAAGTTTTATGTGCCAGGTATTAAGGTGATCAGAGGGGAAACCCATGTAATTGTTCCAGAGCAGAATTTTCTGCCCCTGCTGGCAGTGTTTTTAAATATAACAATGGAGATATTCCAGTGTTATTGACGCGGCGTCTAATAATGCGGAAAGACTGGCAGCAGGTACCCATATTCTTGAAATTCTACTTCTCCAATTCCCTGGACCAAAGGGGAAGTGTTAATGTTTCAAATCGGATAATCAGCGGTGAAGGTTCGACCAGCGGCGGGAAGACCGGAAATTTCTTTGCAAACGGACTGATTGAGGAAGGTGTTTTAGAGGCTTAACTTTTTTTCGTTCAAAGGAAAATGGATTAACTAGGTAAGTGCCCCTGCTAGAGTTTATCTGCCTAAAAAATTTAAGGATTGGTCGGGGGTTTTAATGCGTAATATTGTTGGGGCTTGATGATGGTAAGCCTTTCTTATGAAAGTATCGTATCTCAGAAGTGAAGTCAAAGAACACCATAACGAGAATAAATTTTCGTGACAATCGTCTAAAATCCTCGGATAGCGGTAAGACTTTGGCATTATTTATCAACGGTTAGCCTTTGATATGTCCGAGGATAACCGGGGAGAAGGCTAATGGAAGCATCACTGTTGGTCTCTTCCCGATGGTAAAATTAAATTGCTATACTGAGGTCGGGTGCAGTTACAGGCCTCTTTGGGTAGTTTTTAATAATAACGATTGGGATACCTAAAATGCCTTTCGGATTAGGACAACAAACATCTATTTTAAGTGCGTATCCGTTGATGAAGGTAAAATTGGGAGTAATTCCGGATCCCAATAACTGCTCATGGTGTTTGGCAGATGCTACTCTAATGAAAAATGGATTTACGGCATTAAACTTATGGACGGCCAGTAAATGGATAATGTTTAACATAGGAGAGAGCGTAACCTGGGGGGCCAATTTATTCATTCTACAATGACCCTTTATCCCCCAGAATTGCGGAAAATTATGTTCCTGTGGCGGAAGTGCCCGGACATTTTGCTGGTGTTTTATGCCGCACCAACCCAAACGTTCATATTGGAAAAGTGAACTCGTGGGCACTTACTTTAATGTTAAGGCCGTGAACGGAGTAAGACATAAACGTAGTAGAATAAAATATTCCTAAAGGAAAGAATATAAAATAGATTGCTGATAATTAGACAACTGTCTCTCTTCTGGTAAGGATGCCTGATTTCCTAAGCTTTTAATAGTAACAGGGGCATTGTTCTCATTGTTCTGGAAAATAAGGGAAAGAGTGGGGTCCAAATACTCTGGTCCAAATAATCTTTAATTCTCAAATCCTCTGAAACAACGCTCGTAACAGTGAAGGAGATTTTATCACTTTAAAGATGGCCGAATTTTATTTATATAATAGTCGTATTTCTGGAGATTCGTCTCTATAATGCACCCGCCTCCTAGCGGGAAGATATTCCTAATGAGGAAGGGAAGACCTGGGACCTTAAAAGATGAAATGATCATTTCCAATGAAGGGGGAATGAATATATGTCCGTTTCCCTTACTTCGATTGAAGATGGGAGAAATTGCGTTGTTTTATTCAAAGAAAAATTCGGATGAAGACAATCTCCCCTGATAATAGCCGTAATTTTTGTGGAATGAAGCAAGAACTTGGAGCGTCCGTTCAAATCATAACTGATAAATCAAGGATATTTCGTTCTTAAATAACGATAGGGTCCATCAATTGAAAAACGATGAAGAATAATTTTGCCTTTTTCTATGCATAATTCCACCCGGCGGTAAAGTTGAGCCAGTAAGGGGGATCTGTTTAGTTATTACTCGGATGATAATGGTAAGTACCTGGCAGTCAGGATTAAAGTTCCGGATACAACGGACATTGTTTACGCAAGAACCTGGGTGTAGAGTTGCGCCGACGGGAGGGTTATGATGTATTTAAGGGCGGTGGAGGATTTCACAGGCACCTTTCTCTGAGGATAATGGGCGTAACATGGAGTCCAAATTTCAGAAGAGTAATATCGTCTCCCGGTATCTTCACCAGCCCAATTGAGAAATACTTCAAATGGAGAATTTGGTTACTTACTGTGTGGAAACAATAATGATGGTTCCAAGGAGGCGGCTCTTAAGGGGAGGC
>Ga0163217_1045041_pt1 | contig 15700 bp, 3 predicted proteins | sample SynspAceP_FD_185933 | JGI IMG/M metagenome (GOLD analysis project Ga0163217, IMG submission 185933) | Saline lake microbial communities from Ace Lake in Antarctica - Synechococcus sp. Ace-P (PacBio error correction) | ecosystem: Environmental > Aquatic > Non-marine Saline and Alkaline > Saline ...
CCAAGCATCGGAAATCTGCAGAGCGCCGTTCAACCGGCGGCGCCAGAGTGAATCGTTCGCCTATTGAGTTGCTTCGGTGGGTGGGCGGTGGCGCCGAAATCGAACGGTGCCTCGGCGATGAATTGCCGGATCGCGCGCCCGGCCCACGGATCATGATAAACGGTTAGACATGAATTAAGCCCGCGTTATTCCTTGGCGTAATCGCAGACCATCATGCGTTGGTAGGCCCGCGGGCGTCGGAAACTGGCGACAGGCTCCACTGATTGAGGGAAGCGTGGCGGCCGAGATTGGCCGCAGGCACTAATCGTGGCACCACCAGTGGCAAGCAGAGCGACTGAAAGCAGGGCCCGGCCGCTTGGGGGCTTTGTTTCAACTGCTGAATTGTTGGAACACGTTTGGAGACTATTCGCGGCGCACTAATCCCCTAGCCCCGAGATTGCTGCCATTTTTCGTTTATGCAGGCGGATTAAGGTGGGCGCAGCCTCTGCGTGGCCATTCATCAATCTTGGGAATTGCCGCGTCGGGTTTCTCACGCTCTCCGGAGTTAGTAGCCAGCTCGTAAGTCTGAGTCGACCTTGAAACGGGAGGGCGCAAGCATCCCAGTCTGGATGACACATAGCTCCGGCCTTAGAGACGCCTGTTTCTAGTGACGCACCCCACAAACCCGCCAGGCCGACTGCCCCGTTCGGCTACCTTTCCTGCAGCGAATTCCTCGGCCCACCGGCGGCTTGACCCAAACTGTGGCCTGTTTTTTTGGCCGGCTATGGAACCTCGCCGGGTTGACGATCTGGGCTGGTTCGTGGGCCACTGGCCCCCTGGCCGTCTGCTGGCGACCCTGGGCTTTCCTGGGCCCTGCATACTCGAGGGCACCGTCATCCATGACGCCTGCACAACGCCGCCCACCCGCCAGCCGCTTCTGGAATGCGCTGATGGGCAGCAAACCCAGGCGCTGCCATCATAGCCTGCTGGGACTTCAGCTTTCCTGTCTTCAAAGTCAAGGCCGGCGTGCGATCATGCAGCACCATGCCCATGTCAACGATCCGAAGTGGCGCTGAATCCACCCGATCACATCTGGTTATCCACCTTCTCGGGTGTTCACCGCTTCTGGCTGATCGCACCTCATCTTTCATTCCGGTATATTCGAGTCACGAGGTTTTTTTTTCTTTCGGCCATCGCCTCATTGGCGTAATACGGGACTGAATGGAGCTGCGGAGTGGGGAAGCATCTGGCCAGGGGTTCTGTATTCAGTAACGGACGTATCGTGCTGAGCGGCGTTGAAGTAAAGCAACGATTTTGCTGCCTTTCATCTTCCAAGCTTGGTTGAGTCTGTGCTCCAGACCTGGATGGTGGGAGGTCACATGGGGCCCTGTTCTTGATTACCAGTCCCCCAACCGTCCTATTCCCTGTCAAGAAGCGCGTTGGCGAGCAGAAAGGACTTTCTGCCCGCAATTATTGGGTCTAATGTTATTTCTTTGGAAAAAATTGTTGTTTAAGCCTAATCGGCGTAAAGAAGCCGCTTATTGGAATGAGATGGGACTTGATCATGCCATCAATAGGGGAGTCCAGAACTACCATTCTACGTGACACCATCTCTGGCCCTCGATCCACCTGGTTTCAGTATAGCAAGAGGCCGTATCTGGCAAATCAAACAATAAACCGATCAATACTGGAAGCCAAAGCTCAAAGCGGCCCAGCGTCTGGGAATTAGAGATTATTGGAAACGTTAGCCCGTAGAACCAAAAATCCAAAAACCATTACAAGATTAACATGTAGGTGTTTGAGTAATTTAAAATCAAAGCGGATCCTTAAGATTTCTTTTTAAATCAGCCACGATGGAATATGTAATTTCTCTTACGACATCTTTCTGGGATCCGCAGCCAACAAGCGTGGGCCGTAGCTGCAAGGCTCAGTCGTCCACGCATTGCGCATTGAATGCCCACGGCAGAACCCGGCGTCACGTGGCTCAACCTCCTGCATCGCACGGGCCGTTACGGTGCGCCGGGCGCCCCGTTCGTCTTGATGCGTTTCGGCCATGATCTGGGGAACACGGATGAAGTCCTACTTGCTCTGGGGGGGGCGAAACAACAGCCTATACGCAGGAGCTCCTCTCGCATCCGGGTGGGTCTACTGATCGCTGCGGGTCACGTTCACCACTTCCAACGGCCGCGGGTGGTGGGGGAACGCCCGGTGTGTCCCACCTATGCTGCTAGAGATGTCCCCACGTAAAGTCAGGAGGATTCGACCTCGCAGCTGGCTGGTAAGTAGGTGCGTGATAAAAATCGTGTCTTCCCCAGAGCCGAGAAAGTACTTCACCGCCGGGCTGGCACACATCACGCACGCTTGCGGCACGTCAATGCCGCTGTGGATCCTGCACAAACGTAGGTTACCCGCGTTAGATCTCCCTGAATGGGGCTGAACCTAGCGGCAGGGCGGTCGGCAAGGGCCGGCAGGATCAACCTGAGGATCGCGGCCCTTACCCGAGGGAAATGGTCCTTTCGCTCAGGGAAGGCCTTCGAGATCCTGCAGGGCGCTGGCGGCCTGCCTCCAGGATACAGGCGCGTCCGAGTGGGCGGTGCGCTGGCCAGGTAGGGGGTCAGAGCCATGCGTCCATCGGGATGGCGCCGCCGGAAATCCTGGCCGGCCCATGATTGGCCTTTCCGGACCGCAGCAGGCTCTGGCACGGCCGCTGCTTGGCGATCCGATGGCTCGTGATTCGAGATGTGAGGGGTATGAGGGCATATCACTCGGGGTGGAGTGGTGGCCCTCCCCGACGCCATATCGCTTCCCTTGGACTCTGCCGCATCACCTGTCAGGCCCAGAACCAGTTAGCCAGCTTGCAGCGAGCCCTGGAGCCGCGGCAGACCCCGTGCCGCGGCCCGTGGCCGTAGGAACCCTCGCGAAACGCCGCCCCGGCAGGTGGCGATGTTGCCCGCCGTGGCCGTTGATGCACGAAGAATGCCGCTCTTCAAAGGCCCAATGCCGGGCCAGGGAGAGCACCACGTCATGGGAGCACCGCGAGCAGCGTGGTGGGGACTGAAGGCTGATCGTGCGCGCCAAAACCGGAGGTGGGTAGCTGCCGCCAATGCCGAAACCGCGGTTGGGGTGGTGTCACCAGCACACCGGTGCGGCGCCCCCACCTACCAGGGCGGGACGGCGATCCGAGGGTCGGATTCAAGGGCATACGGTGCCGAATGTCCGGTGGGCGGAGTGAGCTGACTCGGTGGAGCACAGGGGCAACCGATCACGGCTTTTGCAGGTCCGGTGAGATAACTCTCCACCACAGGCCACTGCGCAGGCTGCAGCCGGAAAATGGCCTCCAACATGCTCCATCCGGAAACCTGGCCAACCCTGGCTGTGGTCATGGCGAGCGTCAGGAATGGTTACGTATGCAATCTTCCACCAGTATTTAGTAGCGAGCACGCTGTTCTCTTCCGGCCGCGATCCGAGGGCGTGTGCTCGGGACGCCGTAGGAGATAAACGTACAAGTGAGAGTGCCTCGCATATGCCTACGTCAACAATGTAGGGCTTCTATGGTGTTGTTATTCTAACACGCTTTCCGAACCATGAGATGAAAGAGAACGCTAGATCACTGTGGTGCATTCCCTGGATTGTCTCACAGAGACGAAAACACTCTAAGTCTTGAGGATCTTGACGACGGATACGGACACCACGCTCTGTCTCCTAACCTTAGTGGCTTGGACGAAAGAAACCGGGCTGGATTGGCAAACGCAGATAATTGCAATTGCGCAGACAAGCTGTTTTTGTGTAGACTCGAGAGAGCATTCGGAATCCACCATTTGTGCTCAGGCTAGTGACTCTTGGGATGGTATAGAGCTCTAATCGCAGAGGTGGTTATCAAACATACAGATCGGCATGAGGCAAGGACAGGCGTACGCAGGCCCTAATTGCCTCGAATCTCGCACTCTGGTGCGGTCAGGTATTTAATCGAGCAATTCAGAGCTCGGCCTACTCGCATATCCGAATCGCTACACACCTACTCAGTGTCGATTGGCAAAACCCGGAGCCGACGAACTGGGCCACCGTCCCATTCGATAGGCCTCAGCGAGACACGGCAGACTAAAATTGGCAATTCACAGAGAAGTGCTCCGCTAGAGTTCACGCACGTAGCGTATCCAGAGCGCAGTTAGGCTTTAAAAATTAGCTTCACGCTACTTATACATTGGATTAATAATCACTAGGGCCTTAAGGTAGGATCTCCTCTGTGAGAAAAAGCAGAATTGGATCAACATAAACAATAGTTTCCATATTAACGTTAAACAGCCCTGTCAGTGTGGACGTGATTAGAGAGCTAACTATAGTCTAGTACGGAATTGTGTAACATTCACGCGGCGGCGCTGTAGATCTAACCGAGGTGGTATTGCACACTAAACTAATATCAAATCGTCTTGGCCATGAGTCTATGCGAGATAGATGGAACAGTCTGTAGTTACATAAAGTTCCATTAGTACTTACGCACGCCACGGGTTAGCGCAACGCCGAACGCCAATTAATTATAGTTTGGAGTATTTTTTGGCGCAATATCCGTTTCACTCAGTGGCAATTGCGCACAATAGGTACGCCGTAACAACTCAAAAGATCACTCATCGTGCTCGCACAGGCAGAAAGCGCTAATATACCGCGTCCCAGGCTATGTCTTATGAGAGAGCAAGCAAATACACTAGTTGCGCCGCTAGAGAATGTAGTGAGAGTGCTCGGAAAGCGCGCTGGGACCATGGGCCAGCTTGCATAGTAAATGGAGTGCTCCAGGTACTTTAGAGCACGCAAAGAGCTAACTCCTGTATTATAGACTCGGCTCTCTGAGTTCAGAGAGTAGAGGGAAAGTCTATCAATATCACGTGATTGGATATTGACTACCTTAACATATTGTGAATTCCTAAAAGAACATGTAAAGACCCTTGTGGCTGCACAAATTTAAAAGCTTAATCGATACGCGGTGACTTACTTTAGATATCATACTTTCAGACAAACCTTTTCATGCAGTTATCGTACGGGCTTAAGGGTCGCGCGCACCGCATCTCACGAGAGGGCAGAGCGCACGTGAGCGAAGACTGAGCTCAATGAAGCTGACGCCCGTCGTACCCTACGAGCCCATATCGCTCTCATAAAGAGTACGATTGGCCATAGTTGCCGCCGGTTGGACACTCTCCAATACATACGCGATTGTGAGAGCGCACTAACTAGATTTGGTGTGGCTTTATTGTTTTGATCACAAGGACTTCACTGAAGGTAAGCAGATCGGTACACTCATCACGTTTAGGCGCCTGGTAGTACAATACGAGCATTTGGCTCATTGTAGATTGGGGAAGCAGGTGCAGGCACACAAAGCACTGAGAGATAGGGAGTCTCATCGCGCCTCGAGAGCGCTAGGCACGCTTTGATAAATGTCAGACTGAGGAGCAGGAACAATGTAAAATATTATCTGCCACACGGCTTGCTATTGAGTTCGCAGGGCCAACCATCACTCATATTCAACTACAAAAGCGGCACTAGGCCACTCACCCGCTTATGTTACGCTTTGTGTACACTCAATATTGTCACAATCGCCTTGCCGTATTATTTTGCTCGGTAAACGCCAGGGAGCGTACGTTTTATATTTCGACATCCGCGCTAGAAGCAAGAACTCGCCCACACGACTTTTAGCGCTGGCGCTAAGCAATTGTGGAGTATATGGCATCTGAGCCTTCTATATCCGCCGCCAACTGCAAACCGTTTAACGCTGCATCTTATTTCTTTATGTGTTTGCTGCGCACACACACCACCCCCGATAAACAACAGCCACTCCCGGCCAAGCGCATATGACTCTGCGGCACCATAACCGCTTCTGAGCGTTGCTTCGGACTGCCTACTTGCAGAGCGACTCAACTCACGTGCTCGCACGTTCAAAAACCGATAATACTCTCGTATAACATCTCAACTAATTTACTTCGTGCATTGGTGGCAGCAACTGTCATATAACAACCAACACAACAACTCATGTGGCTAGCCGGAACCTCGCATCTGAGGTTGCCGGGCGTAGTGCACGATAAAATCAGTTGATGAGACAATACAACCGTAATTCACCAACCACATTTATAAGAACCTGTCGAATATTCCCATCACCACCGGTCCACATTGTCGCGAAAACACATCCATGTGGTATTAGCTGAGCACTAAGTCACTCATATATAAGACCGTAGCTAATTAAGGCAACACGTCCATTTGGCTAGTGTGGATTAGCTCATACAAACAGCCAAGGATTTTTTTATTTCTTTTATTAATGTCAAGTATTGGATTCATCAAGCACATATAATACTTGTATTTATATACCAAGTATTATTTGAGCTTAAAACGAAATAGCAAAAAGTCTTTGCTTATCAACAAAAATCTAAGTCACTAAAAACATAAAGAATTTAGCCGCTACGAGAAACGTGATAACTGACTAAAGCCTAAAAATAGTCCATATTTAGCCGATGAGTAATAGTAGTCAGTTTGAATTTCTAAGGATAAGGCATAATCACTACCCTTTTGGAAAGTTTATTTTTAAACGGCCGCGTGTTTCACTTTTGATGCGAGAAACACCATGGCAATACTGGTTATTTAAATCTGAGCCCGACGCCTTTAGCAATCGATGACTTAGCAGTAAGAACCCCAAAACAAACTGAAACACTGAGGAAACGGCATACGTAACTATCAAGCTTCGCAACTATTTTACGCGATGAACGTAAAGACAAGGTGACCAAGTGTTATTTTCCATTCAAGTTGCAAAACGAAGGGTTTGGCATATGCTTAGGTCTGGCGAAGTGGATAAAAAGAAGCCTTAATTATTGTACCCGACCAGGCAGGGGTTTAATCCTGCAACTCGAAATACACTCCGGGTTTGATCCAAAAGCCAGCCCCCAAGCATAATCGCGGCGACTGGGAGACTGGTATGATGGGCATTCTATAAGATAAGAATTTATGACGCAGAACAACTTCTAGCGCAAGATTCCACTTTTGCAGCTTGGCCAGTATACACAGCGGGCTAATTAAGCACGCATAAGCGATCTTAGCGACATATGTGTTTATGTGAATACAGGCCAATCCGAAGGTTATCCGACTAAATGCACATCACGTCTAAACTCGAAAATGAGTCTCTTCGATCTCTTTTTGAGAAAGCAGCAAATAGAGGTATAGACATAGGTATCACATGCGCAACGCTATGAATTTGAGCGGATTACCTATAAATCTTTCTGAGTAGGACGAGACCGAGTTTAGCACCGGCGACGCGTGGAGTCATGGCTCGCATTGGATACTAGGTCCATTGGCTGGGCCTACCGAATACAACACATACATCACCAAGATGTATCGCTAACAGAATTCTAAGCTGCTAATCCACAATTATAGATGTGAGATGAACTCCTTAGGGTCACTTGAGAAGTGACCAGTTTTAATGAATTTTTTATTAGAGAGTCATGAAATGCACATCTTTTAAATTGGAGTGACTGAGATTTGAGAGGCTGCAAAATTAACACTGTGTAGTGACCATTATTTGAATTATTGGCATGATAGTGCAGCAGCACAGAGCGTCAACATCTAGGTGAGGGAGGTCACAATGATACCTAGTATGTATATGATTATGTGGGACAAAGGACAAGCAGACAATTAAGACTGGGCGTAGGATAATATTATATCGTCAGCTTTAGCACCTGCTTAAACTTTGGTTATTGAGCCTTTTAAATAACCTTAACTTTTTGATTCCCCAATTCAAACAGCAAGCTTTGTAAGAATACTTAGGTATAACCGATACTTTTATTACGCTCTGAATGTAATAACTTTTTTTTACTGACTGGCCGCGTATTGGCAGCGGTAAGGTTTTAACCCCGCCTCGCAAGGAACACAGGAAGATAAGCATTTTTACATTATTCTTCGATAATTAAGCACACGCTCTGAATATTAGTTTACCTTGGGCCAATGCTGAGCATTAGATAGTTGCAATTGTATTTTAAACCATTTCATATCAGGGTTAGCCAAGCTCAAGGCGAATAATGGGCAAGTCATTTTTTGCCCATATGAAATTATCATTAATCGACCAGTAAAAAAAATGCTAACTTGCAAAAGCCCTAGTACGATATGGCTTATACACCATCAAGCCCGCTATATGAAGTGGTGGTACCCGAGAAAGAAGAGTGGATCAGCTAATATATATTTAAGTCGTATAGGGCATTTTGTGCCAAGATGGACTGATGGACTTTTTTGGTTTAATCGGATCCAGAATGCTATTCGTACACTACTTACATGTTTACGGTATGAAGACATACAGCGGATAGTTGGTCGATTGTAACAAGAGCGATTTTTAAAGATGCAAATGATATAGTTTTATTCATTATTAAAGATTTGATCACTGCCGGTAAATTATTGCGGAATGCTTAAGGGCAAAGGCACGATGATTTTGTGAGCTATTCACCACTTATTGCATTTCCTTCTTAGTGCGAATAACTATATTCCTTTGTCCGAAAAGTCTCGGGCATATAATCGATATTTTTAGACACAAGTGGAAGGAGTGATGATTGGCCAGGAATACTCCCAAGGAGGTATCTAATGTTGAGGGCGTTCATTCGGCGGCAAGATGCAGCAACAACGAGTACTCTCATTAATAGAAGCACTGACGTCATCACCTCCGAACCCATTTATCTGAGCGCGGCTAGCCTATCCTCGTTGAGGCGCGTCTTCTATACGGGCTTACTATTTATTGTCACTGTATGTGTCTGCTCGTCAATCATTATGTTAATCAAGTCAATTTATAGACTCCACTGCAACAAGTTGTGCAGTCGTTGAAAGCTTGTCAAGCTGTCTCGGTGTGGCTGAGATTTTAGAACACCGGTGAGAGGACTTGTCTGACAAGTTATTAGAACCTGAGGACAATCTTAGGCTAATAAGGTTTTGAATATCATCAATTTTTAGATAGTTAATGCTGTTGGCTATTATTAAACAGAATGTTATAGTGCATGTTTGGTATCAGGGTGTAAAAGCAGAGAACGGTTGGCCGCTACACGCACAAGTTGTGAAAAATCAAATGAGCTGAGTCGCCAGCCAGCCATGTTTGAACATTGACCAAGTCGCCACTTCGGGCAGACAACCAAGTGCCGATTATTTCGCTCTTTGAGGGGTATCGCACAACCAAGCTAAAGAAGCCGCCAAATGCAGCCAATCAAGCACCAGCAAATAATAGTACTCTTTCTATAAGCACTCGCAACAATGCCACAGGCAGCAATACAGAAATGAACCTTTATGTTAAGAGTTAATAAAAACAGAGTAATCGTAGTACACAAAGGTAGGGCAAGATGCAGAAAGCATTGCGCAGTATTAAAAACATAGGTGTACTCCAGATAAAGTATCGCAGAGGCAACTAATTACTTTGCACTGCACATGCCTGCCAATTGGGAGGAGTGCCCGCTCGCGCCCGGGAGCAAGGTCGTGGTTTTGCAGTAGTGGCTGACGAAGTCAAGAAGTTTTGGCCATAAACGCAGGTAGCACAGAAGAAATTCAATCAGATGATTAACCAAACTGCAAAGCGGGTTCTCGTCAGCAGCTGACATGCCATGAGCAATGAGTAAGGTTCACTCGCATAGTTAATGTTGGCGGAGCGAGATGTAATCGCACACAAAAACCACTAATTCCCTTACGCGTTGCGTATGTATTTAAGTGGGCACTTAACCTTAGTAAAAATGAGCGACTCACAATTACACGCAAATCGCTGCCGCAGCAGACACACCAGGAAGATGCAGGTAAACTATAATAGCTGTCAATTAAATCGTTATTTGTCGAACCATCTTCAGGGTCAATAGGTAGGAAACTTAGACCCTGAGCGAAATGGTTCGCTTCGAATAAAGAGCTAGACTAAACGCGGCGGAACAAACTTGAAACGCGCTCAACCAATGAGTTATGAGATAGAGAGTGGTAGCGAACATTTATAAATATATTATGCACGAGCTCGATGAGTCAGAGCAATTCTAAAAGATGGTTACTATCGCTAGGTTATACATAGAATAAATAAAAATAAAGGTGCTTCATTTAAATTCAGGCAATGGTATGTTCTAGATAAAAAAGCCTACTGCTATGACAGCCATCATATCTTTGTATGACAGCAGCAGAAACTTTTGGAGCTATTATTGGAAGAGGCGGCTTCGGTATGAAGGACATGTCTGTGTAGTGGCCCCGGCAATGTTTATTAGGCCACGTCAGGGGATTATCCATAATTACTCAATTGGGGAATAAATGCAGCACTATCGGGTACTTTGTTTTATAAGACTTCGATGACTTATTTCGACATTTAGTTGTTGAGATTTTGTTTCGGCCTGAAGCGCGCGTTACCTATCGAGGTTAGATAGTCAGACAATTATATACGAGATGCCAAGAGGGTCGTCCGGTGGGAGCGGATACTATATCAGCCACGAAGAACTAAATTAAATAATACTAACCATGTACTCACCATATATATGAGACAACTAAACGCAGCCATTCTAGTCTTGTAAAATGTCGATCATATGTTCGATATCTACTGCCTCTGACTTTGTCACTTTACGCTTTTTGCTCTATCAGTTAGGATTAGGTTACACTTTTTAAACACACATCGCCTGCGCACTAATAATTAGCGCTCACAAGATCAGTAATTTTTGCATATGGCCATGGCACTCTTACATCTCCGACTGACGTGCAATATATTGTTTGAAAACAAAGTCGCCTATCTATTGAAAAGCTTGGAAGGGATTGTTTAAGTGCCTTCTCACAGTAGCGTGGTTTTTCACAGCATTGCATAACCACATATTCCACATTTGAGAGCACAAGATCTGGCACACTATACGATTATAGTCATTGGCTCGAGCCATTATGCTAGTAAATGTAGCCATGGCGTCGCAGTGTATCTAACTTTGTGGGGCGGCATAGGAATGGTTTAACATGCTTAGACATTAACTAATTGAACCCAGTGAAAACTTGGTGTTGCTTTTGCAATGAATTCAGGTTTCTCAGATTATCAACTGCGCTTTAAACTCCACCTCTCGAGTCGCTTTTTGCACCGCAATATCAAATATAAGCATCACGCACCACTTTATCTATTGGGGATTGTTGATCTTAAGAGCTGCCGAGTAATGCCAATATGAACATCATGGGTAATCTCGTGATATATATGACGATATATAAATTTGAGTGCGTGTGCTAATGACACATGATAATGTGGGGTGAGTATCTGAGAAATAGCGCTATATACAGCTATATCATTGGAAATGTATCGCATTATATTCAAAGCCGCTCACGGCCTAATCTATTTGCGCACATTTCAGAGCTGCAAAGGCTCATATTATAATGACGTGCAACAACGTTAGCGCCTGCTGATATTTTTGCTAGATAAAGGATGACTCTCGGACCACTGGGAGACACCATAGAATTACTCATTAGCTAGGTCGATTTACGCGAGTTTCAACTATTCATATAACGACAGCAGATATAGGGCCATTGGTTTATTAACTCTCTATACTATGCATATATGTCTTAGTATGCTGTCTGTTTGCGTATCGCCTACCCCTTTAAGAAGTGTATGCATATTAGCACGAAGTAGCTTATTGAACTCACTTTGAGACGACAGTTCTCTTTGTCTCTTAGACTCTATCCAATTCTCACTTATGGTAACAATCGCAATCTCATCTGACTCACATGGGTCAATCTCACACATACCAACCTCTTTTACCAAGAAATTCAGCATATGAGTATCTCACCATACGCTCAACACGGCCTGATATAGATACCGTCATAAGCGTCATGATGTCTAAGGCTGACACTACATTGTCAAAATCTCTTTGCATTGAGCGAGAGCATATTACATTGTCAGATGAATGGGATCACCAGGGTACAGCGCTGTCATTAAACGGTCGCCATGTCAACGACCTGCTTATGTTAATGTCACATACTCAGAGTGGGCAAGTTTATCTAATGGCGTAGGTGTTTACCCTCAAAAATAACACCTCTCAGCCTGGCGTTCGATTATACGTGTAGGAGGCCACATACCAGTCTCCGAGGTGTTTATATTTTGTGCGGTCTACATCGATCGAAGGTAACTTTTGGGCGCCACACAATCACATACTGGTGACTGTATCAGGAGAGGAGTGATAAAAATGCTAATAAGAGATGGGCTATCAAACTGACGCCACTCAACGTTATTAGTTGCATAGGTACTCTTTAGTCAGAGGTACTTGCCAATTCCTGTAAACTTAAAACAATGAGGCTACGTGTTCTAATTTAAAGCCTCTTGGGCTTGTCTGCCGTAAAATCTAGGATCGCTGCGTAAATAGCCGATAAATTGTGAGTGAGAGAGATACACCCATAGTCTTGTCAGTAAATTTTAAAACCAGAAGAGCGAGTTACACTATCTTGCTGTCACTATTCAAACTGTACGTCGAGGATATGTTCTGCTTCTAGCTATCAGGTTATTACATGTAACCCTATGGCGTTGAAATGCTCCTTATTCCGACAGGGACAAATCAGACGTAATGTAGTAGTAATATTCCAATTATTGACTTTTGGGCGTATTATCTTGGATCTGAGATTAGCGAAACGAATGATATATACCATTCCGGGAGGCCACCTCGACTAAGACAAGTACAGAGTCACTTATCAGGAACTGCTATCGGAGCGGAGCTGTACTGGAACATGAGTGTGCATTGACCAAAAAAACTAACATTATAAAATGCTGAAAGCACGGCAAATGTCGGTGATTAGATTGGTTTTCGATGATCTTTAGTTAGGGTCAGCCTCTGAGTTTTGTGCATTAGGTCATGGAGGCTTGTTATTGGCATTGCTTTCATGTGCTTAATACGAGACATGGCCATCTAATTGGTCCCTTTTTATATATAAGCGTTGGATATTATTAAGAGAGACATCTTTCGCGTATGTGTGTCAAGAGCCTCTTTAAATAAAAGTATATGTTCTATATCAGCAGTCTGCAAAGGACCTGCACTAACAATAGTCACCGCTTCAACGCGCTTTGTATAATATTATTTGTCACTAGAAAACCAAGCCCTCTGACTTTCATCCAAATATAAGTGTACTCAGTCTGATTAGTCACACACTTGAATAACACAAGGGCTTGGTTTTTTTTGCTCAGAAGTTATAATGTGGAAGTGCACATAGCGTGGGGCAGTACTCTGTAGACTCACGCTTTTTGTCTCAGCACAGCTAAGTCTATAAGTAGATGTTATAGGAGCACGCATTGAGGCGAGGTAAAAAAAATTAGAAAGAACCCACTATACTCATTATGAAATCTCCATCTGACACTGCCACCAGAGGTCACTCGGCAAATATAAAGTTAGACGCCAGTTTGGAGGTAACAGCTATATTGAGGTGCGATAATCGTTTTGTAAGTGGTAATTGCCTGAAATTTGCAGGGTAACTTTGGGCAATTTCCTTCTGTTAACTTACTGCTATCAAACTGAGCTACACGAGATAACGAAAATGAAATCGAATAAACTGTTTACTAGAATCTTACAGACATCGTGTCGTAGAGATCTATATACAGGACAATACTAGGACACCTATGTTTTAATATATTAGTCATAATTATGCGGCTGACACTGCATCTCGGATAAGCACCAGAGTTTCTTGGCGTACTAAGATAAGTCGGTTGACTCGACTGCGCAGAGCGTTGTCTATTGCCAAAGCATTTGGCTCTGTCTTCAAATCTCAAAGTGCATTTATAACTCATTTTGTTTGTTCTGTGCACACTACTAGACTCGAGCGAGTAGCGGTCTTGACACTATATAGCTCCGCATCAACAGTGTCTCACGAGCCTCTATAAGGTCAAACATAGAGCGGGCAGGCGAGGATAAATACTTAATTTCATATCGAATGAACCTATAAGTTGTGCAGACTAGTAATAATACGCATAAGAAGATTTGGCAACGTATTTTAAAATCTACAGCCCATTCCTGAGGATTGTGAAATAATACTCAGAAAGGGCCCATATCGGATCACGGTTAAACGCGGTTACTTATCGAGGGCGGAAGTGTGTCTAATAGAGGGGGTAATAGAGATCAGAGCGCTTATGTGAGGAAAGGCCATTACTTATAATAGCCTAATATTAAGAGCTGCCGGGTATCGTTTTGTAATGTAGTATCGTCTATATCACGCCAAAACACTGAGGAAGCCATATGGCACGTAAGTTGCGTGTGACACTCAGCATTTGCTATTCTCGTGACTCTTTGAGGTTTTTTCGTGACTAGGATCAAGCACCAGACGGTATGAGTGTCCCAACAAAATCAACGATCTAATAAAACAACATATGTACTTGGCAAACCCTCGCGCACAAAAGTTCATCAAAGCTTCGACACGTTACTTATACAACTGAATACGAAAAAGGGCTTTTTTGGGCGGTACATAACAACACTTAGTCGGATACAATATGTAGAGTTACGGCGTTCGGATTTTTACCGATAAGTGGGCTAAAACACCAGAGTACTTTATATTCCAGTTATGGGTCCAATAATTAAGTTTGAGACCTAACGGACCATAGCTTATTATATTGTCTAGCGGGTCTATTGACTGTTTCTGACCTTCGGCTTTGCCAAACCTATAGGTGGCTCACCGGGTTCTTGCGGTAAGGGAATGTGCCCAGTGGGCATACCAATACTTTTTCGGGCGGCCGATATCTTGATGAATTTACCGCTTCTTGTGGATTAACGTGAATATCGGCTGCATAAACCATCTAGGCGCCATACGCGCCAATTGCGAACTTCATAGCCAAATGTCATGGCAAGCAGCCTTCGCTCCCGATTAATTTAAATTGTACTGGGTTGTAGCCGCCCCGTATCACCGGCAAAAGCGGCACAAATGTTTATCGACCGAGAATCAGGGTCAATCGACCATGCTTCGCCACAGCTGTTGTAAAATCGATTTCGCTCATCGACTAAGCCTGGCGCGGCTGAACACAATGTTTGTGATGGCAGTGCTTGAATCTAGGTTTCCCAATCAGGAATGTGTCTCCTGAACTATTTCAACTCTGCTAAAAGACGATCCATAGCCTTTTTAGAGAAAACGTTTTGCTTACCAACGGCTAAATACTTTTTTAATTGGTTAGTGTACTCCATTTCTTCTCTGGTGACGTAAAAAGATAAAGGGGATTCTGGGGATTACTTTTATATTTTTAATTTTCCAGTTCTTTAAATTACCAATCGTTAATACTATAAAATTAGTATAAGTTATATTCCCAAGATTATCATAATTCGAATTAAAGGGACAGTGTACTATTTTTTCTGATAGTAAACTAGTATGTAACTTTAGCGAGAAAGTGCAATGTCTATATCGCGATACATTCTTTCATAAAATCATTGGAACAATGGGTCTTCCATAAATTAAGGGCACGAAGAAACCTTATAAACCCGTCATCAACAAACTGAAATAAACATCAGGTTGAGAGTTTTTTATTAAAGTTCTTAGATGCGTGATATAATTCAAAATATATTTTAAAATGGTTACCCAATCTAACAACCTTATAAAAAATTATGAAACCTAATTTTGAAACTAATAATAGAAAGGCTCACGGGATTAAGTCCATAAATAATAAGTAATAAAATGAAAATTTCATAATAACAATAATTTTGAACTAAATAATTAGCCTTTCAAATTGAAAGTACTCTTTCTAATCACCAACAAAACTGGCCCCAAATGATTGGGT